>OLLM01000209.1_pt1 | contig 150009 bp, 137 predicted proteins | sample 1604581 | NCBI WGS metagenome assembly OLLM01 (sample SAMEA104055725, study PRJEB20765) | soil metagenome | biome: Arctic tundra; feature: Polygonal ground; material: soil | place: USA | collected 2011-09 | depth 0-0.5 m | reverse complement strand
TCCGCCGGGGCTTCACTCAGGCGAGGGCGCACGGTCGCCACCTCCGGTCTTCGACTTCGCTCGGACCACAGTCTGTCATGCCAGGGACAAGATCCGGGAGCCGAGGCAAAGCAACCACATGAACATGTCTCACAAGTCGACCGGAGACAGTCCGAGGTCAACGGAGTCAGGCCCAACCCCTTAAGGGGACACTGACATCATGTGTGTATCACAGCAGCTGCAAACTGCATTTGCAGAACCGGTCGAACATTCACGAATGATTACATCCGTTCCAAGCACTCGATTGTTGACGTCGGAGGGCCGACTTGAACAATCTAATGGGACTCGACATCGTCTTTTGAGAGATGATGTCACCGAACCGCTGATCGGTGAGCACTGGCACAATCTGAGCGAAGAGCTCTAGTCGGAGAACGTGCCCCGATCAGTCGGTGAGGACGGCGGAGAAGGCTTGAGGGTTAAGCCTTGGGAATACGAAAAGGTTCAACGTCTACGATGAACCGGGGCGGTGAGTGCTGCGTAGATTCGACGGTGGTCAACTCGCCGCTTGACTGGCTTCGCGCTCAACCCGATCGCGGTGGGCGCGCCACCACGCACCGTCGTGTTCAGGGACGTTACTGTCCTCTTTGGCGTAGCCAATCGATCCGTTAACGAGCTCTCGGGCGAGATCAGCGTGCCCGGCGTGACGGAAGGTTTCTGCGATGACGTGAACGAGCACGTGGTGGAGAGTGACAGGCTGATCGCCCCACCACGGCACAGAACCCGTGGCGTCAAGATCCAGTGCCTCAATCGTTGCATCCGAGGTCTCGTACGCCCTGCGATAGCTGCCTACGATGTCATCCCTAGTTTCGTCCGCTCGCACGAATAGGTCCGCGTTGTCCTCTGCTCCATCCTCGAACCAAAGATTGGGCTGCTCCATTGGTCGACCAAAGACAGGACCGAAGTAGCCGAGCTCGACGCAGGTGAGGTGCTTGACGATCCCGAGGAGGTTAGTCCCGCTCGGAACCAGCGGGCGGCGGGCGTCGTACTCCGAAAGGCCGTCCAATTTCCATACGACGACGTCCCGAGCGGTCTGCAGGTAGCCATGCAAAATCTTCTTCATGGCGTCTCACGATAAGCGAACAGCGAGAGGATTTCAAGGGCATTCGGACTGGTGTCGATGGACCGGCGTCCACAATCTCAGACTGGAGACTCACCGAATAGCGAATCTAGGTGCGCCAAGGAAAGGCCCCAATCATCCCCGCAGTTGAGCGATTCAGGTTCGCCCGTAGACGTCGGGGTACAGGACTTCCATGAAGCGCCCTGGGTTGCCGATCTCGATGAAGCCAAATTGGGCATAGAGCGAGTGAGCGTCGGACGTAAGTAGTAGTAGACGGCGGAGACCTTGAAGGTCGGGGTGCTCCACGACCTCGTGCATTAGCCACTTCGAGAGCCCCTTGCCACGATGCGCTTCCAGAATGAACACGTCGGCCACGAGTGCGAACGTTGCCTTGTCTGTGACGATACGTGCGAAGCCGACCTGAACTTCGCCGTGGTAGACGCCGAAGCACATTGAATTGTTGATCGAACGTTCAACGACGGCCCTTGGAATGCCTGGGGACCAGTACGATTCCTCAGAAAGAAAGCGGAAGACCAAATCAACATCTAATCGATCTTGGTCCGTCGAGATTTCGTAGCCAACAACGCTCATTGGTAGACCCATAGAGCCATTCTGGCCCAACTATGTCAACAATGGTCTCACAGCATCGGAAGGCCAGTACCAAAGAAATACCATCATAGTTTGCAGTTTGACTTGCGACGCTGATGTCGAAGGCCCGACGTGACTCTGGTCTGCAACCCTGCATTGGCGACTCAGCGCTTAATTGAGGTTGCTGCTCCCGTTACTCCCAGAATTGATGGAAGGACCGCCCTGCAAGCCTCCTCGGCGCTTCGTGTTCTAGATTCAACACAAATAGAGTCCTTCTCGGAAATGGGCACAATGAGTGACGAAGTCATTAGCGCGCTAGTCAAGTATGTCCAAACTAGGTGCCTCGTCGATGAGGCTCTACTTGAAATAAGAATTCTGACCATTGACATCTCGCGTCGTGCTCGTGAACTTGATGCGGAATGGAAGAGGAGTGGACCGCATTCGGCAGTCCAGATCCGCGCCATGGAATTAATACCAAAAGTCAAATCAATGCTTGCTCGGGCACAAGAGATTCAGGCACCATTGAACGAAAGACAATCTCGTGAGATAGAGAGGGTGAGGTCCCTCTCCCAGTTGTTGCAAGGTGAGAGTCATCCGAACCCAATTCCACTACTCAACCAGCTATTGGAAAATGACGAAAGGCGACTCGATTCCGACATAGCAGCCATGCGAGAACTACTTGAAGAAGCGGGGAGAGACGTTGACAAAGGAGAAGAGCTTGCTCGAGAAACCGTGGCACGTCACAGTTCAAAGAGATTCTGGAAGTAGGTATACAGACGGTCCTCATTGTTACCATTTGCGAGATCTGGGCCCGACGTGAACCCTCACGCTCCTCCAACACGATCCGAAACGATCTTGTCGTTCGTGACTTCATACGCACTGGGGGCCAAAGTTCGTGAGAGGTTTGAAGCGACTCGTACCAATTCATGCTCCCGTCATTTACGGGGCCGAATCTCGTCGAATGAAGGCCCTACGCTTCTCTTATGAGTAAAACGACGTACCTCGTCACGGTGAGCGGGCCGGACCGCGTTGGTGTGGGGGCGGAACTGTTCGCCGCGCTTGCCGCGCTCGGCAAGCAAGGCGGACAGATCACTGACGTGGCCCAGATCACCATCCGCGGCGCCCTGGTGCTTTGCGCCGAAATAGCCGTTGATGGCGAGGTAACGTTGGAGGCGATTGAAACGGCGCTAAGGCAACGTGACATCGTGGCCCGAGGAATTACCGCGACCGTCGAGGTGGTCCGGCCGGTAGATGCGGGAGACGGGCGCCGACTGCTGGTGACCCTGCTCGCTCCGTCCATCGGCGCCGAGCAACTCGAGAGTGTTTTCAGGGCAATCGCGGTGACCGACGCCACGTGTGAACGAATTGTCCATCTGGCCAGTTATCCCGTTGACTGCTACGAGTTAGTGGTTCGTGGATCGGATCACACCTCCTTGCGCGAGGGTTTGACCTCGGTCGCGAAATTGGTCGGCGTTGATCTGGCCGTGCAACGGGCCGGTCTTCACCGTCGGGCCAAGCACTTGGTGGTGATGGACGCCGACTCGACGCTGCTGCAGGACGAGGTGATCGATCTGCTCGGAGACGCCTGTGGCTGCGCCGAAGAGGTGTCGGCCATCACCGACGCCGCGATGGCCGGGGAGATTGACTTCGCCGAATCGCTGCGTCGTCGGGTGGCGCTCCTTGCGGGGATGCCAGCCTCCGTGCTCGATGACGTGCGCGCCAAGTTGCGTCTCGCGCCGGGGGCCAGAACGCTGCTGCGCACCCTGCAGCGACTCGGCTACGTACCGGCCGTGGTGTCGGGCGGATTCGTCGAGGTGCTCGGTCCGCTGATGGCTGACCTGGACGTGCACTACCTCGAGGCGAATTGCTTGGAGATTGTGGACGGCAAGTTGACAGGCCGCCTCGGCGCAGACGTGGTTGACCGCGCCGGTAAGGCCCGGGCGCTCGAACGTTTCGCCCACGAGGTCGGTGTGCCATTAGAGCAGACCGTCGCCGTGGGCGACGGGGCCAACGACATCGACATGCTTTCGCTCGCCGGACTGGGCATTGCCTTTAACGCCAAGCCAGCGGTCCAAGAACACGCGAACGTGGCCCTGTCGGTGCCCTATTTGGACGCCGTGCTCTACTTCTTGGGCATCAGTCGCGAAGAGATTGAGACAGAGTAAATTGAACGATCGAATGCTGCTGAAACTGCCTGTCCTGACTGCATTACCCGGTAGTAAGGTCACTGGCAGTGGCACGAAAGGGGACTCGTGAAGGTATTCATCGACGCCGAGCGCTGCCAGGGCCACGGCCGATGCTTCTTGATTGCGCCCAACCTCTTCACCTTCGACGACCTCGGCAGTGGCGTCGTGTTGGGAGAAGGAACTTTGGTCGACGAGACGTTCGAGGTCGCCCGTCTGGCGCAACTTAACTGCCCCGAGCACGCCATCTTGATTGAGGAGTGACGGTGACCATCAAGCAACCCGTTGACGACTTCGCGACCGACTGGGATCACGCCGATCCGCAATGGGTGCACGACCCCTATCCCATTTGGGAAGACCTGCGCGACCGTTGTCCCGTCGCGCACACCGAGCGTTACGGCGGCGCGTGGTTCCCGGCCACCCACGAGGGCGTCTCGAAGATAGCCAACGACACCGAGAACTTCACTAGCCGCGCCGTCATCATCAACAACGGCCGGCCGGATGGCGAGGACATACCGGCGCCCATCGGCGGGGCGCCTCCGATTACCTCCGATCCGCCCTTTCACCAAATTGCGCGTCGCCTCATTCTCCCGGCGTTGGCCCCCGGGCCGATCAACGCCCTGGAACCGCGTATTCGCTCACTCTGCGTTGACTTGCTCGCTTGCTTGGGGGACCACAAGATCGTCAACGGCGGCATGGACTACGCGCAACACATCCCGCCCGCCGTCATCAGCCGCATGCTCGGCTTTCCCGAAGCGGACGAAGAGATCTTCCGCGGTTTCGTGCACATGGTGGTCAACGCCATTGATCTGCCCGTCGAACAGCGGATCGAGGAGTTCCAGCCGATCATTGATTACTTCGAAATCCAGATAGAGGATCACCGGGCCAATCCCCGCGATGACCTGACGAGCTACCTCTTGGACGTGGAGGTCCTGGGAGAGAAGCTTGCGATTGAACACGTCTTCGGCACCATGATCTTGATTCTCATTGCCGGCATTGACACCACCTGGTCGGCCATTGGCGCGGCGCTCTGGCACCTGGCCAAGAGTCCCGACGACCTGGCGCGCCTAGTGAACGAGCCCGACTTGATGGGCGTTGCCATCGAGGAGTTCCTGCGCTACTACGCCCCGGTGACGATGGCCCGGTTGGTGAATAAGGACATGGAGTACCTGGGCTGTCCGATGAAGGAGTACGACTGGATCCTGCTCGGTTTCCCGGCGGCCAATCGTGACCCCCAGGTCTTTGAGGATGCCGACAAGTTCATCATTGACCGCCTGGAGAACCGTCACCTGGCCTTCGGCCTGGGCATTCACCGCTGCGCCGGGTCTAACCTCGCGCGGATGGAACTGCGCGTCGCCATCGAGGAGTTCATCAAGCGCTTTCCGCGATTCGAATTGGCCGATCCCGACGCCGTCACCTGGGCCCCCGGTCAGATTCGCGGACCGCGAAACCTCCCGATCCGTATTCTCGCCTAGTCGCCGCTACAGGCCGAGGTTGGTCGCACCTCCGGCCCAGATGTTGGCCATCCAGGCTTCGACCTCGTCCACCTGTCGCGGCAGCGCGGCCGAGAGGTTGCGCGAGCCGTCGGCCGTGACCAGGATGTCGTCCTCGATCCGCACGCCGATGCCCCGATACTCTTCGGGCACCGTGAGGTCGTTGGGCTGGAAGTAAAGACCGGGTTCCATGGTCAACACGTAGCCGGCTTCGAGGTCGCCGTGATAGAAATCGTCGCGAGCGTTCGCGCAGTCATGCACGTCGAGTCCAAGCATGTGACTGGAGCCGTGCAGCGTGTAACGGCGGTGCAGCTGGCGATCGCGGCGCAGCGCCATCTCGGGCTCCTCCTTCAGGATCCCCATCTCGAAGAGCCCCTGGGCCAGCACTTGCATGGCCGCTTCGTGCGGAGCCGTGAAGGCCACCCCGGGCTTCACGGCCGTGATGCCGGCCTCCTGGGCCGCGAGCACCAGTTCGTAGATCCGCTTCTGCGCTGGCGAGAAGGTGCCGTTGATGGGCATGGTGCGCGTGACGTCGGCGGTGTAGAGGTTGTGGCATTCCACTCCCGCGTCGAGCAGTAGCAGGTCGCCGCGGCGCACGTGGCCATCATTGCGGGTCCAGTGCAGGGTCGTCGCGTGCGATCCACTGGCGGCGATCGTGTCGTAGCCAACGTCGTTGCCCTCGACGCGCGCGCGTAGATTGAAGACCCCTTCGATGACTCGCTCGCCGCGGCCCTCGGCGCTGGGTAGCGCACGCACCACGTCCTCGAATCCCTTGACGGTGTAGTCAATGGCGAGTTGCAACTGAGACACCTCGAAGTCGTCCTTCACCAGGCGCTGTTCGCTCAGCACGGTGATGAGTTCATTGTCGTCGTCGTTGGCCTCGATCAGGTCATCGACTATGGCGTCGAAACCGCGCACCGTGATGATCCCGGTGGCGCGCAGCGAGGCCAGGTCCTTCTCCAAGTGTTCGAGCGGCGCCGTCTCGATGTCGTAGTACCCGGCCGCCTCGGTCACGCCGCGACGTGGTCCCACCCACAGCTCGCCGTAGCGGGCGTCGGTGAAAAACTCGTGGGTCGAGCTGTCGCGGCGCTGGGCAATGTAGAGCGTGGAGCGCGGACCGCTGGCGCTCGGCGCGATAATCAGCACGGCGTCGGGCTCGAGGCAGCCCGTGAGATAGAAGAAGTCGGTGCCGGCGCGGAAACGGTAGTCCGTGTCGTTGGCCCGCACCTTGGGATTGCCGGTGGGAATGACCACTGTCTTGCCCGCGAAGTGCTCGCCCAGTCTCTTTCGGCGCTGCGCGCTGAAGGTGACGGCGGGGTGGACCTCAATCAACGGGTTTGCGTCGGCCCAGTCGCCGGTCATATGTTCGACCAGCACGCGCGGCGAGGCCGGACGGTGCTGCCCGGTCCACACCCAGTGCTCGGAGACCGGGTTCTCCGCCGTTACGTTGGGTTCGGAGATTTCAGGAATGTTCTCGTTCACAGTGGCCAACTTACTTGCTCATTTCTTTAATCGTATGCTCGCGCTATGGACATTGCCCTGACGCGCGAAGGCGACGTGGCCATACTCACGTGGAACAAAGGGGAGAACCGAATAAATCACGAGTCGCTGGGCCGACTGAACGAAATCCTCGACGAGCTCGACACCATTGAAGGTCCGCTCGCGTTCGTGCTGACCGGCCACGGCAAGTTCTTCTGTAACGGTCTCGACTTAGGCAGCTTCGAGCCCTTCAGCCCCGAGTACTACGCCACGCTCGTCGAGTTGCGACGCATCATCGGGCGAATCCTCGTATTCCCGGCCTACAGCGTTGCCGCCCTCAATGGCCACACCTTCGCCGGCGGGGCGCTCATCTCTTGCGCCTTTGACTATCGCGTGATGCGCGAGGATCGCGGTTACTGGTGCATGAACGAAGTGAACATCGGTCTCGCCGTCGACGCCGAGCTCTGGCCCGTGCTTACCAACCGCCTGCCGCGTGCCACCGCGCTGCACGCGGTCACCACCGCGTACCGCTTCGCCGGCCCCGAAGCCCTGGTGCGCGGCATCGCCGACGAACTGGCGGGCGAGGAACTCGTGCTCGCCCGTGCGGTAGAGGTCGCGCAGGCCGCTTCTTCGATTGACAAGAAGGCGTTGCGCTACCAGAAGCGGGTGACCCACGGTGACGTTGCCCGGGGCCTGGGCTTCGAGTTCTAAGTGATCAAGCGTGCGCGGTGTCGGACAGCCCGCGGTCTGGCCGGCGGACATGTCTGCGTTTTCTCGCTGGCGCGGCCTAGACCCAGCCCTGGTCGCGGGCGATCTGTTCGACGTCACCAATGCGCAGACCACTGCGGTGCTGGAGGGTGCGAATGAGACCGCCCGCTTCGTAGAGCGATTCGTGGGTGCCGGTGTCGAGCCAGGTGGTGGCGCGTGACAGCACTTCGACGCTCAACTCGCCGGCCTTCAGGTAGGCGTTGTTGAGGGCGGAGATTTCTAGCTCACCGCGTCCGCTGGGCGTGAGTTCGCGGGCCATGTGCGAGGCCCGCTCGTCGTAGAAGTAGATGCCGGGAATGGCGTAACTGCTCTTGGGCGTGATGGGCTTCTCTTCGATAGAGAGCACCTTGCCCTGTTCGTCGAACTCGACGACGCCGTAGGCGGAGGGATCGCTCACCTGGTAGGCGAAGATCAAGGCGCCCTTGACCTCGGTGTTGCGTCGCAGGTACGTGCCGAGCCCGGGGCCGTGAAAGAGATTGTCGCCGAGGATCAACGCGCACCGGTCGCCGGCCAGGAACTCTTCACCAAGGATGAGGGCCTGGGCCAGGCCGTTGGGCTCTTCTTGGACGACGTAGGAAATCTGCAGTCCCAGCTGTGAACCGTCGCCGAGCAAACGGCGGAACGCGTCCTGGTCGTGCGGCGTCGTGATGAGCAAAATTTCGCGCAGACCGGTCAGCATCAACGTGCTGAGCGGGTAATAGATCATTGGCTTGTCGTAGATCGGCAACAGCTGCTTGGAGACCGCACGAGTAATCGGATGCAGGCGTGTGCCACTGCCGCCAGCCAGAATGATTCCCTTCACCCCATTAGTATAGAAGTCCAGCAATCCCTTTCTAAAGGTCGAGGTACATCCATGCGCGTGGTGATCACCGGAGCAGCAGGCTTCATTGGTTCGCGTTTCACCGAGACCATGCTCGAGCGCGCCGAGCAGTTGGACTACGACGACATCGTGCTGCTCGACGCGCTCACCTACTCGGGTCGGCGAGAGAACATGACCAACGCGTTGCTCGATTCGCGCGTGACGTTCGTCGAGGCTTCGATCAACGACAAGGCAATAACCGACGACCTGCTGCGCGGCGCGCACGCGGTGGTGCACTTCGCCGCCGAAAGTCACGTGGACAACTCCATTGACGGCGCCCGCGTGTTCTACGAGACGAACGTGTTGGGCACGCAGCAACTCCTAGAGAGCGCGCGTGACGGCGGCGTGGAACGATTCGTGCACGTCTCAACCGATGAGGTCTACGGCTCGATCACCGAGGGCTCGTGGCGCGAGGATCACTTGCTCGAGCCGAACTCGCCGTACTCGTCGGCCAAGGCCGGATCGGACCTGGCCGCATTGGCCTATCATCGCACCTTCTCACTCAACGTCATGGTGACGCGTTGCTCGAACAACTACGGGCTGCGCCAGTTTCCCGAGAAGATGCTGCCGCTCTTCGTGACCAACCTGATTGACGGGAAAAGAGTTCCGCTCTACGGCGACGGGCTGCACGTGCGCGAGTGGCTGCACGTCGACGACCACTGCCAGGCAATCATGCTCGTGCTCGAATGTGGTCGCCCCGGCGAGATCTACAACATCGGCGGCGACACGGAGCTCACCAACATTGAATTGACGCATCGACTCTTGAAGCTCTGCGGCCAGGACGATTCGATGATCGAATATGGCACCGACCGTTTGGGTCACGACCGGCGCTACAGCGTGGACTGGTCCAAGATCAAAAACGAGTTGGGCTACGAGCCGCGCGTCGATTTTGACGGTGGCCTCGAAGGGACCGTGCAATGGTACCACGACCACGAGGAGTGGTGGCGGCCACTGAAGGATCACCACGGGTGATCGCCACGGAACTTTCCATTCCCGGTACTTACTTGTTGGAGTCACCGGTGCACGGCGACGACCGAGGGTTCTTTCGTGAGTGGTTCTCGCTGCCGGAACTGGTGACGGCGGGACTCAGCTTCGACGCGCAGCAGGCGAACCTCTCAGTGTCGAAGCGAGACGTCGTGCGCGGCCTTCATTACTCCGTTGCTCCCCAGGGCCAGGCCAAGCTGGTCACCTGCGTGCTGGGAGAATTCGACGACGTGATCGTTGACATTCGCGTTGGTTCGCCCACATTCGGCGCGGCGGAAGTCGTCTCCTTGGCGGTCGATGCGGGGCTATCGGTGCTGATGCCGGGGGGCGTCGCCCACGGATTTTGCGTCACCAGCGATTTGGCCGCGATTTGCTACCTGCTCTCGTCTCCCTTCAACGGACCGATGGAATTGGAGATCAATCCTTTTGACGCGGATATCAACGTTGTGTGGCAACTGCGCGGCGAAGCCCAGCTCAGTGAGAAGGACGCCCAAGCGCCCTCGTTGGCGCAGCGCCGTGACGCGGGCGAACTGCCCCTCTTTGGCTGACCCCGTCTCGGTTGGGCATTCCAACCGGGCGTTGCTAGCGTTATCCACGTGAGTACTGCACCGCTGCGCCTAGTGACCGAAGAGGATCGCGGCGTCATAATTTCGGGCGCCAACCAACTTGCCTCGATCCAGTCCGAGGCGCAGCTGGTCGCCATTCTGACCTCGCTGAGCGGCGTGGACGCCGTCGGGGCCGACGCGCGCGTGGCCAAGCTGGCGACGCGTTCGATCAAGAAGTCGACCAAGCTCGCGGCGATTGACCTGGCCATCTCCATGGTCGATCTCACGACGCTCGAGGGTGCCGACACCCTGGGACGGGTGACGTCGCTGTGCACCAAGGCCCAACGACCGGACGCGCAGGACCCGAACGTGCCCAGCGTCGCAGCCGTGTGCGTCTACCCCGACCTGGTGGCCCACGCGCGAATGGTGCTCGGCAGTTCACCGGTCAAGGTCGCCGCGGTCGCGACCGCCTTTCCCTCGGGCCGGGCCTCGATGAAGGTGAAGCTGCTCGATGTCGCCGACGCGGTCGAGGCCGGCGCCGACGAGATCGACATGGTGATCGATCGTGGCGCCTTCCTCTCCGGCCGTCTCGGCCAGGTCTTCGACGAGATCGCGGCGGTGAAGGAAGCGTGCGGCGCGGCCCACCTCAAGGTGATCCTGGAAACCGGCGAGTTGGTGACCTACGACAACGTGCGCCGGGCCAGTTGGCTGGCGATGCTGGGCGGCGCCGACTTCATCAAGACCTCGACGGGCAAGGTGCCGGTCGCGGCGACGACGCCCGTGGCCCTGGTGATGCTCGAAGCGGTGCGCGACTTCGCCGAATCATCCGGCCGTCTGGTCGGCGTCAAGGTGGCCGGCGGTATCCGCACGTCCAAGGACGCCATACGCTACCTGGTGCTGGTCAACGAGACGGTTGGATCGACCTGGTTGAGCCCCGACCTCTTCCGCATCGGCGCGTCGTCGCTCTTGAACGACCTGCTGCGCCAGCGCCTCAAGCAGCAGCGCGGCGCGTACGTTCGCGCCGAGGAATTCAGCGGAGACTGACGTGACCGATAAATCCTTGGCCAACTCCCAGTTGGGCACGATGCACTACGACCCGGCGCCCGAGTCGGCGGCCATTGCCCGGCTTCGCCCCAGTTACGGCCTCTTCATCGACGGAACGTTCACCGATCCCTCGACGCACCAGCAGTTCGCCAGCCTCAACCCGGCCACCGAGGAGACCCTGGCCATGGTCTCTCAGGCCAGCAGCGCGGATGTCGACCGGGCGGTTGGCGTGGCCCGCAAGGCCCACGACTCGGTCTGGTCCAAGACCACCGGGGCCCAGCGCGCCAAGTACCTCTTTCGCATCGCCCGACTCATCCAGGAACGTTCCCGCGAGTTGGCGGTGGTCGAGACGCTGGATAACGGCAAGCCCATCCGCGAGTCGCGCGACATCGACATCCCCCTGGCCGCGGCCCACTTCTTCTACTACGCCGGGTGGGCCGACAAGTTGGAGCACGCCGGGTTCGGTGTCGACCCCAAGCCCATCGGCGTGGCCGGCCAGATAATCCCCTGGAACTTCCCGCTGCTCATGGCCGCCTGGAAACTCGCCCCGGCGCTGGCGGCCGGTAATACTTGCGTGTTGAAGCCGGCCGAGACGACCCCGCTCACCGCGCTGGTGCTGGCCGAGATCCTCCAGCAGGCCGAGCTGCCCGACGGGGTGGTCAACATCGTGACCGGCGACGGCGCGGCCGGCGCCGCGCTGGTCGATCATCCCGGGGTCAACAAGATTGCCTTCACCGGCTCGACCGAGGTGGGCCGGCTCATCCAGCAGCGTACGGCGCAGAGCAACAAGCGACTCACGCTCGAACTGGGCGGCAAGGGCGCCAACATTGTCTTTGACGACGCGCCCATCGACGAGATGATCGAGGGGATCATCGACGGAATCTTCTTTAACCAGGGTCACGTCTGCTGCGCCGGCTCGCGCCTGCTGGTCCAGGAGTCCGTGGCCGACGAGGTGCTGCGCCGCCTGGTGCGACGCGTCGAACAGCTGCGCGTCGGTGACCCGATGGACAAGAACACCGACGTCGGAGCCATCAACTCGGCGGCCCAACTGGCGCGCATCAAGGAATTGACCGATTACGGGGCGTTGGAAGGCGCGACCCGCTACACCAGTTCCTGCGTGCTGCCGGACAAGGGGTACTGGTTCGCACCCACGGTCTTCGCCGACGTCACCCAGTCGCACCGCATCGCGCGCGAGGAGATCTTCGGGCCGGTACTCTCGGTGCTGACGTTCCGCACTCCCGAAGAGGCCGTCGCCAAGGCCAACAACACCAACTACGGACTGGCCTGCGGCGTGTGGAGCGAGAAGGGCAGCCGCACCCTGTGGGTCGCCCAGCGCCTGCGCGCCGGGGTCATCTGGGCCAACACGTATAACCGATTCGATCCGAGCAGCCCCTTCGGCGGCATGCGCGAGTCGGGCTTCGGCCGCGAAGGCGGCCGCCACGGACTGGAGGCCTACCTCAATGTCTGAGAGTCGCCAGGATGTTCGCAAGACCTACAAGCTGCTCATCAACGGAGCATTCCCGAGATCCGAATCGGGCCGCAGTTACGAGGTCACCTCGGCCAAGGGCGACTTCTTGGCCAACGTGGCCCAGGGTTCGCGCAAGGACCTGCGCGACGCGGTCAGCGCCGCGCGTGCGGCGCAACCCAAATGGTGGGAGGCAACGGCCTACAACCGCGGCCAGGTTATCTACCGGTTGGCCGAGATGGCCGAGTCGCGCCGTGCCGAGCTAGCCGAGCACGTGGGCCTGGCCGAAGGCGCGAAGGCTAGCGCCGCGAAGTCGAGCGTCGCTCGCTCAATCGACCGGATTGTCTGGTACGCCGGGTGGGCCGACAAGATCACCCAGGTGCTGGGCGGCGCCAATCCGGTGGCTGGACCGTTCTTCAATTTCTCGCTGCCCACCCCCAGCGGGGTGGTGGCCGTGGTTGCGCCCCAGGAGTCATCGCTGGAGGGATTCGTCGACACTGTCTTGGCGCCGATCGTCGTGGGCAATACGGTGGTGGCGCTGGCCAGCGAGAAGCGTCCGACGCCGGCGGTCTTGTTGGGCGAGATGTCCGCCACTTCGGACTTTCCGAGCGGACTACTTAATATCGTCACCGGTTTCACCGCCGAATTGACGCCGACTCTGGCCACCTACGAGGACGTCGACGGCATTGACTTAGAGGGAGTCGACGACGAGGACGCGACGCAACTCGCGGTGTTGGCCGCGGGCTCGATCAAGCGGGTCCTTCGCCCGGCCCAGGGCGGCGAATTCAACGCGTTAAGGCGCCTGCGCGCCTTCGTCGACACGTCCACCGTGTGGCACACGGTGGGTCAGTGACGATGGATCCCTTCGAATTAGCCCGACTCGCCAGCGAGGAGCTGCGCGCCCAGAGCGGCGTTGATTCCTACGACGTCGTGATCGTGCTCGGTTCGGGCTGGCGCGAGGGGGCCAGCGCGCTGGGCGAGCCCACCAGCGTGGTCGCCGCGTCCACGTTGACGGGCTTTGTCGCCCCCACAGTCGCCGGCCACAACGGTCAGATCCTGTCACTGCTCCTAGACGGGCGTAACGTCGCGCTGGTCTCGGGCCGGGTGCACCTCTACGAGGGCAATACCGCCAATGAGGTCTGTCATTCGGTGCGCACGCTTATCGCCGCGGGTGCGAGCAAGGTCGTGCTGACCAACGCCTGCGGGGGCATCGACCCCACGAAGGGACCGGGCACGGTCGTGGTGATTAAGGACCACATCAATTTGACGGGCACGTCGCCCATGGAGGGACCGTCGCCGCCCGAGGGATTCGGTTCGCGATTCGTTGACCTCACCGATCTCTACGCGAAGCGCCTGCGTGAGGTGGTGCGCGCAACGTCCCCCGAACTCAGCGAGGGGGTCTACGCCGGATTTCGCGGACCCCACTACGAGACCCCGGCGGAAATCACGATGGCCGTCACCATGGGCGCCTCGTTGGTGGGCATGTCCACCGTCTTAGAGGCCATCGCCGCGCGTCACCTGGAGGCCGAGGTGCTGGGACTGAGCCTGGTCTCCAACTTCGCCGCCGGCGTGTCGCCCGGCCCGCTCAACCACCTCGAGGTGCTGGAGGCGGGACAGCACGCGGCCGGTTCGCTCGGCACTTTGCTCGCTCGACTCATTCCCGTGCTGTGAACGCGGAGTTCGTTGCTTTGGTAACGACGTGGATTGACGGTGATCCCGATGCCCAGGACCGGGCCACCCTGACGACGCTGCTCGAGGAGGGCAGCGAAGACGAACTGCACCGCCGTTTCGACTGGCCGCTGAGCTTCGGCACGGCCGGCCTGCGCGGACCGGAGATGGCCGGACCGGCCGGGATGAATCGCTACACCGTGCGTCGAGCGACCCAGGGAGTCGTTGGCTGGCTCAATGAACTGGGGGTGGACTGCTCGCGCGGCGTGGTGGTGGGTCGTGACGCGCGCCACGGCTCGGAAGTCTTTAATGACGAGGTGGTGGCCGTATTGTTGGGCGCGGGCGTACGGGTCTTGGAGATGCCCGAGCCGCTGCCCACCCCGTTGGTCGCCTACTGCGTCAAGGCGCTGGGAGCCGCGGCGGGCATCATGATCACGGCCAGCCACAATCCACCCCAGGACAACGGCTTCAAGCTCTACGCCGCCGACGGCGCCCAGATCGTCCCGCCCCACGACCAAGCCGTGGAACGCCTGGCCGCTGCCGCGACGTCCCCGCGCTTCGGGGACCGTTCCAGCGAGTTGCACTCCGTGGTGGCGCCCCAGGTGCTGGGCGAGTACCAGCGTCACTTCGTCGAGCGATTCGGCGTCCCCTTCGGCAGCGTACTGCGCGTCACCTACACGCCACTGCACGGCGTGGGCGGCGTCAGCCTGATGGATCTGCTGGCGGCGGCCGGCTTCGGCGCGGTGACGCCGGTGGCGACCCAGTTCGTGCCCGACGGCGACTTTCCCACCTTGGCCTTCCCCAATCCCGAGGAACCGGGCGCCCTCGATCACGCCATCGCGACGGCCGAGCGAAGTTCCTCGACGCTGGTCATCGCCAACGACCCCGACGCCGACCGCCTCGGCGCCGCGGTGCGCGGACCCGATGGCTGGCGAGTGCTGCGCGGGGACGAAATTGGCTGGTTGCTGGCCTCGGAGTTGCTGGGCGACCTCAACGCCACGAACGGTGTGGTCGCGACGTCGATTGTCTCTTCCACGATGCTCAAGAAGATGGCCCAAGACGCCGGCGTCCGGTTCGTCGAGACCTTGACGGGCTTCAAGTGGATTGCCCGCGCCGGGGGCGTCGACGGGCTGCGCTTCGGCTACGAGGAGGCGCTGGGATTCGCCGTCGATCCCGTGGTGGCCGACAAGGACGGTCTGTCCGCGGCCGTCGCCCTGTGCCATCTGGCCCACCATCTCGCCCAACAGGGCCAGACCCTGCTCGACCGCCTCGACGAGATCGAATCACGCTTCGGCGTGCACGCGGTCGCGCAACTTTCTCTGCGCTGCGACGGACCTGACGCCATGTCAGTCATCGCCGCCTCGCTGGAGCGACTGCGCGCGACGCCTCCGATCCACCTCGGCGGCATCGCGGTGAGCGACGTCATCGACCTCGAGTCCGGCTGGCACGGATTAGCGCCCACCGAGGGCCTGGTGCTGAAACTGGGCGAGCGCGGACGGGTCGTCGTTCGCCCGTCGGGCACGGAGCCCAAGCTCAAGGCCTACGTCGAGATCTTGGGCGACGCGGCACCGGACGAGTCGCTCGTCGAGCAACGGGCCCGAGCGCAGACTCAACTGCGTGCGGCGAGCGAGGAACTGGTCGAGCGGTTGAAGTTCTAGGCCGAACGCAGCGCCGCGTAGCCGGGCTTGATGACCGTGTCGATCATGGCCAGGCGCAGGTCGAACTGGAAGAACGCGCTCTTGGCCGCGTTGAGCGTCAGCCACTGCATGTCGTCCAAGGTCCAGGCGAAGGCCTGCGCGCAGACTTCGAACTCATTGCTCATGGTGATGCCGCTCATGAGACGGTTGTCGGTATTGAGCGTGACGCGGAACCGCAACTTGCGCAGCAGTTCGATGGGGTGCAGCGCGATCGACAGCGCCGCGCCGGTGTGCACGTTGGACGTGGGGCAGACCTCCAGGGGGATTCGCCGGTCGCGGATGTAGCTGGCCAGTCGTCCCAGCTCGTAGTGGTCCTCGACGAGCGAGATGTCGTCGACGATGCGCACGCCGTGGCCCAATCGCTCGGCGTTGCAGAACTGCACGGCCTCCCACAGCGAGGGCAGGCCGAAGGCCTCGCCGGCGTGCACCGTCAGGTGGAAGTTCTCGCGCTGGATGAGGTGAAAGGCGCGCAGGTGTTCGGTCGGGGGGAAGCCGTCCTCGGGTCCCGCGATGTCGAAGCCGCAGACGCCGTGGTCGCGAAAGGAGATCGCCAGCGCGGCGATCTCCTCGCTCATGTGGGCCTGGCGCATGGCCGAGATGATCGTGCGCACGATTATGGTGTGGCCCTCGCGCTCGGCCTCCTGGGTGCCCAACGCGAAGCCGGCCAACACGGCGTTGACGACCTCGGCCAGGGTCAAGCCGCCCGTGGTGTGCAGTTCGGGCGCGAAACGGATCTCCGCGTAGACCACGCCGTCGCGCGCGTGGTCGAGTGCGCACTCCGCCGCCACCCGCTCTATCTGCTCGCGGGTCTGCATGAGGGCCGTGGTGTGCGCGAAGCCCTCCAGGTAGTGCACCAAGTCGCTGCCCTTGGCGTCGGCGATGAACCACGCCGCCAGTTCGTCCGGGTCCAAGGTGGGCAGTCCGGCGTAGCCAATCTCGCGGGCCAGCTCGGCCACGGTCGACGCACGAAGTCCGCCGTCGAGGTGATCGTGCAGGACCACCTTGGGGGCCCGGCGGATCGTCTCTGCGCTGAGCGTGGTACCGGCCATACGAGTCAGGTTACTAAAGCGGGATTTCGCACTACTTTTCGACGCGCTCGATCAAGAGGGGAGGGGCCGTCACTGGTTCGTCACCGAGTACGAAGGCGTCCCTGATGGTGTCGCGACCCCGCACGAGGTGTTCGAAGTCGTCGGCGTGCAACTCGAAGAGCGGCTGCTTGGCTTCGACCTCGTCGCCCTCGCGCACCAGGCAGAGCACGCCGGCGGCGGCGCTCACCGGATCTTCCTTCTGGGCCCGTCCCGCGCCGAGGCGCCAGGCGGCCACGCCGACGCACAACGCGTCGAGCGACGCAACGATGCCCGCGCGCGGGGCGAGCACCGTCTCGCGGAACTTGGCGACGGGGTGCGTCGCGTCGCTGTCGCCCCCCTGGGCCTCGATCATGTGGCAGTACACGTCGTAGGCCGAACCGTCGTCCAGTTTCTTCTCGGGGTCGACGTCGAGGCCGACCAGTTCGACCATGAGGCGCGCCAGCGCCAGTGTCAACTCACGCACGTCGTCGGGTCCGGCGCCGCGCAGCACGTCGACGGATTCGCTGACCTCCAGCGCATTGCCGACGGCCCGTCCGAGCGGCGCGTTCATGTTGGTCAACTGGGCCACGGTCGCGACGCCGTGCGACGTGCCGAGGTCGACCATGGTCGTCGCCAGTACACGGGCCCGTTCGAGGTCCTTGATGAAAGCGCCCCGGCCGACCTTGACGTCCAGCACCAGCGCGCCCGTACCCTCGGCGATCTTCTTGCTCATGATCGACGACGAGATGAGCGGTATTGACTCGACCGTCGCGGTCACGTCGCGCAACGCGTAGATCCGCCGGTCCACCGGGGCCAGCGCCTCACCGGTGGCGCAGATGACGGCGCCGACTTTTTCCAGCTGATCGCGGATCTCGTCGTTGCTGAGATTCGCGCGCCACCCCGGAATTGATTCGAGTTTGTCGAGCGTGCCACCGGTGTGGCCGAGTCCGCGGCCCGAGAGCTGGGGCACCGCCGCGCCGCAGGCGGCGACCAGGGGAGCCAAGATGAGCGAGATCTTGTCACCCACGCCGCCGGTGGAGTGCTTGTCAACGGTGGGCCGCGAAAGTCCGGTGAGGTCGAGCCGTTCGCCCGAGGCAATCATCCGGTCGGTCCAGGTTCGCAGTTCGCCCGGCGCCATGCCGTGAAAGAAGATGGCCATCAGCAGCGAGGACATCTGCTCGTCGGCCACCTCGCCTCGCATGTAGGCATCGAACAGCCAGGTGATCGCGTCGTCGCTTAACGTGCCGCCGTCTCGCTTGGTGGTGATGACGTCAATCGCGGAATACGTGGTCACGAGTTCTTGCGGGTACCCAGCTCGTCGGGTCCGAAGGCCCCGGGCAACAGTTCGCCGAGGCGGCGCGCTGGCGTCTGGTCGCCGGCGTCCACCAGCAGCTCGTTGCCACCGTGCTCGTAGAGCAGTTGTCGACAGCGCCCGCAGGGGGCGATTGGTTGCCCGTCGCCCGCCACAATGCTGACCGCGATCAGGCGGCCCCCGCCCTGGCGCACGAGGTCGCTCACCAACGAACACTCCGCGCACAGGGTCAGTCCGTAACTGGCGTTCTCCACGTTGACGCCTTCGACGTGGCGTCCGTCGCTGGTGAGACCGGCTGCGCCGACGGTGACGTGGGAGTACGGGGCGTAGGACTTTGACATTGCCTGACGGGCCTGGGCGCGCAGTGATTCCCAGGGAATCTCACTCAAAGTGCTCACCGGCTAACAGTACACTGGTCGATTGCGTGAGTAACTCTGTCAACCCTTCGATTGTTATCAGCGACGAAGTGCGTACCGCGCTCGACGAAGGCCGCGGTGTGGTGGCGCTAGAAACGACCATCGTGGTGCACGGACTACCGGCGCCGATCAATCTGGAGGTCGCGGCCGAGTGCGAGGCGGCCGTGCGCGCGAGCGGTGCCGTGCCGGCGACCGTGGGCGTGCTCGACGGACGGGTCATCGTGGGACTGAACGAACGTGAACTCGAGCTGCTCGCGACACCGTCGCTCGGCGCGGCGAAACTATCGGCTCGCGACGTGGGCCCGGCCGTCGGTCTCGGTCGCGACGGCGCCACGACGGTCGCCGGGACGGTTGTCGTGGCCCACCGCGTGGGCATCTCGGTGATGGCGACCGGGGGGCTAGGCGGCGTGCACCGGGACGCGCAGCAGAGTTTCGACGAGTCGGCCGACCTCACCGCGTTATCGCGAACGCCGGTGCTCGTCGTGGCCTCCGGCGTCAAGTCAATCCTCGACATCGGCGCCACCTTAGAGAGGCTCGACACGTTGGGGGTGGCCGTCGTGGGTTATCAGACAACGCAGTTCCCCGGCTTCTATCGCACCGACAGTGGCTTCTCCATTGACTGGTCGGTCGCGAACGTCGCCGAGGCGGCCGCGGTGTTCCTCGCTCACCTCGAATTCGCCGCGACCGGCCTGCTGCTCGCCAATCCCGTGGCGCACGATCAACAACTCGACGCGCAGCTGCACGAGCGGGCGCTGGCCAGTGCCTTCGAGGTCGCGAGAACATTGGGCGTCACCAGCAAGGACGTCACGCCCGTGTTGCTGGCCGAGTTCGCGCGCTTCAGCGGTGGACTCAGCGTGAGCGTTAATCGTGACCTCGTGATCGCCAATGCCAAACTCGCCGGCGAGGTGGCGGGAGCGCTGAGTATCGCCCTCTCGTGAAAAGGTTCATCGTCATCGGCGACGCCATGCTCGACGTGGTGGTCAAACCCACCGCGCCGCAGGCGCCCACCAGTGACACGCCCTCCACGGTGCGTCTCAGTCGCGGGGGCGCCGGCGCCAACGTCGCTGTCGCGCTGGCCACGTTCGGACACGAAGTCATCTACGTGGGAGTGGTCGGCGACGACATGGCCGGTCAGCTGTTCGTTGACGAGTTGGGGCGCGCCGGCGTGACACCGCAGGTGCAGGTCGCCGAGGGTCCTACCGGCGTCGTCGTGGCGCTGATCGCGGGCGACGGCCAGCGCGCCATGATGACCGACCGGGGAGTGAACGCGCAGCTCGAGTGGGACCACGTGCGTTCGGTGCTCGAGTTGCCCTTCGACCACGTACATCTCTCGGGCTACACGCTGCTCGACGAGGCGACCCGGCTGACGGGCACCGCCGCCCTCGACCTGGCGCGGTCCAAGGGTGCCGGGACGTCGGTGGACGTCTGTTCAGTCGGGCCGCTCGCGACGGTCACGGTGCCGGTCTTCCTAACGGCCGCGGCCGGTGCGTCGATATTGTTCGCCAACGCCGAGGAGGCTCGGATGTTGACAGGGTTGAATGACGTGCACGAGGCAGCCACGAAGTTGGGCCAGTCCTTCGCTGAGGTGCTCGTTACTCTCGGCGCCATGGGCGCCATCGCCGTGGTCGACGGAGAACTGACGAGCGAAGGGTCACGCAGTGTGGTCGTGCTTGATACCACCGGCGCCGGCGACGCCGCGAGCGGGGCCTACCTGGCGCGGCGCGTCAGCCGAGGCTCGGTTCGCGATGCGCTGGAGGCGGCCATGAGGGCCGCCGCGGTAGTGGTGGCCGGGCTCGGCTCGCGCGGCTAGTCGCGCCTGTACGGCTGGCCGTCGGCGGCCGGTGGGCGCACCCGGCCGACCAGTCCGGCGACCACGGCGATCGTGATGAGGTAGGGGAACATCCCCAAGATCTCCGTGGAGATCGGAATATTGTACGTCTGCAGGTTGAGGGCCAGGTACGCCGAAATACCGAACAGCACCGCCGCCGCCACGGCGCCCGAGGGACGCCAGCGTCCAAAGATGAGTGCGGCCAGCGCGACGTAGCCGAGCCCCGACGTGTAACCGACCTGGAACGCGCCCTGGGAGGCCATGAAGGCAACGCCGCCGACACCGGCGATGGCGCCGCCCAACACCACGTTGATGTAGCGGGTGCGAATCACGTTGATGCCCACGGACTCGGCCGCCTTGGGGTGTTCGCCTACGGCGCGCACGCGAAGTCCCCAGCGGGTCTTGAAGAGACCGAAACTGATCAGACTGACCAGCACGATCATGAAGTAGAAGAAGCCGCTCTGGTTGAAGAAGACCGGACCAATGATCGGGATCTTGTAGAACAGCGGGATGGCGATGTTGGACGCCAGGTTGCCGGTATTGAGGTTGGGGTAGGGCGAGAGGACCTGCAGGTTGAGGTACGAGGAGAGGCTCGACATCATGGTGACGAGCACCACGCCCACGATGATCTGGTCCGAGAGGTAGCGCAGCGAGAGAAAGGCCAGGACGAGCCCGAGCAGGGCCCCGGCCACCGCTCCGGCCAACGTGGCGAGCAGGAAATTATTGGTCGTCGACGCAATGACCGAGCCGAAGAACGCGCCGCCGATGAATTGACCTTCGATGGCGATATTGACCACCCCGGCCCGTTCGCACATGATGCCCGAGAGCGCGCCGTAGATCAAGACCATCGCGAGGGCCGAACTGCCGATCAGGATCGACGTCACGTTGACGTGCAGACCCTGCGACGGGCCGGGATCGCGACCGGCCCACAGGAGCAACGCGAAGAGGAAGAGGATGGCCGCGACGCCGAAGCGGACCATGGCCCCTTTGGGCGGTCGGCGCACGATCATGTGCACGCCGATCGCGATGGCGATGAGACCCGCCGCCATGTTCCAGTAGCGCGTCAGTACCGTGAGCGCGCCGATGCTCCAGGGCGCGTTATTACTGGTGTTGACCGGCGTGAAGGTCAGCACCGAGTGGGCGTTACCGGACGAACCCAGCCCGAAGGCCAGCAGCACAAAGAGACCGAGCCCGGCTGTGATGTAGCCAATGACCCGGGTGCGACCAACGGGTATGACCTTGGGTACCGCGGTTGGTGAGGGTGTCGCGAGGTCGGTCACGAACCCCAGCCCTTCGTCGCCAGCTGGATGCCTTGCGCGGAGGACGAGCGAAGCCGGAATATCTCCTTCACCAAGACGGGCGTCGCCACGAAGAGCACCACGACCGACTGGATAATCGTGGCCAGGTCCAAAGGTATGCCGGTAGCCGCTTGCATGTTTCGCCCGCCCACGCCCAGCGCCGCGAAGAGCAACGATCCCCAGACAATGCCCATCGGACGATTGCGCCCGAGCAGCGCGACGGTAATCGCCGTGAAGCCAATGCCCGCGCTGCCAATCAGAAAGTTTCCGTCGACGTAGTGGGTCGTGCTCGACACCTGCACGACACCGGCGAGGCCGGCCAGTCCGCCCGAGATGAGGAACACGACGACTATCACCCGTCGCGCGTTGATACCTGATGCCCGCGCCGCGTGGGGGTTATTGCCGGTGATTCGAAAGTCGAAGCCGAGCGACGAGCGCTCGAGGAACCACCAGGCGAAGTACACCACGGCCGCGGCGATGAAGATCCCGTAGCTGACGCGCAGCCCCGAGGCCGACCCAAAAAGTGGAGCGAGCTGCGCGGAGGAGTGCATGGTGCGTGAGATGTCGTTGGACTGACCGGGCAACTGGAAGGGTGTCGAGAGCAGCACGAAGACCAGGAAAAAGGCAATGACGTAGTTGAGCATCAGGGTGACGATCACTTCGTGGGCCCCCGTGTAGGCCTTGAGAAATCCGGGAATGGACCCCGCGACCATGCCGCCCACGATCCCCGCGGCCAGGGTGAGGGGAATGTGCACGATGGCGGGCATGTTGATCATGGAGCCAATCGCCGCACCGGCGATACCGCCCATGATCGCCTGCCCGTTGGCGCCGATGTTGAAGATCCCCGTCTGAAACGCGATGCCCACGGCAATGCTCGCGATGATCAGCGGGGTCGCGTAGGTGAGCGTCTCGGAAAGCGGCGTCAGCGTATTGTCCCATTGCTTGCCCGTGGTGACCGAGTGCCAGAACTGCGCGGGATCGAACACGGAGCCGGTGAACATCGCCCGGTAGGCCGCACCGACGTTGTCGAACGTGACCTTGAGCGCGTGTCCGGGCGCTCCCCAGGAACTGAAGAAGCCCCGCCACGCGTCGAGCACCGTGTTGGTGGAAAAGATGATGACCAGCACGCCGATGAGGAAACCCAGCACGAGGGCCAACAGCGCCAGCACCACGGGGCTCTTGGAACTAAGGCGCGTCCACAGAGACCGTCGCACCACCGGCGAACCGGGATCGGCCTGGGCCAGCACGTCGGCCATATTGTCAGTCATGAGCCGACTGGGAACTCGCTCCGGCCATCAGTAGTCCGATGGTCTCTCGGCTCGTGGTGGCGTCGACGACCCCGGTTATTCGACCTTCGTGCATGACGGCGATCCGGTCACCGAGCGCGAAAACCTCATCGAGTTCGGACGACACGATCAGCACGCCCAAGCCCTCGTTTCGTTGATTGACGATTTGGCGGTGCACGTACTCAATCGAACCGACGTCAAGTCCGCGCGTTGGTTGCGACGCCACGAGAAAGGCCAGCGGGCGCGATAGCTCTCGCGCGACGATTACCTTTTGTTGATTGCCGCCGGAGAGGGAACTGACGAGCTCGCGAGTCGACGTGGTGCGAATATCAAAGTCCTTCACCTGTTGGCGGGCGTTCTCCTCGACGGCGTTTAAGTTTCTTGTACCGCGGCGAGCGAATGGCGCTCGCCGCGGTGTGTTGAGTACCAGATTGTCCGCGACCGACATCGACAGGACCAGCCCGTCACGTTGTCGGTCCTCGGGTATGTGACCCAATCCTTCGTCGAGCATCTCCCGGGGCTTGTTGTTGGTGACGTCGCGACCGCGCACGGTGATGGTCCCGGATTCGACGCGGCGCATGCCGGCGAGCGCCTCGACCAGTTCGGTCTGACCGTTACCCTGCACGCCGGCGAGGGCCATGATTTCGCCGGCGCGAACGTCGAGCGTGACGCCGTTCACCACGGCCAGGCCGCGGTCGTCGCGCACCACGAGGTCTCTGATTTCGAGCACCTCGTCACCCGGGGCGGAGGCCTCCTTGGTGACGGTGAGATTCACGTCGCGGCCCACCATCATGGTCGCGAGTTCCGCTTCTGACGTGTTGGGTGCCACCGATCCGACTACTCGGCCCTGGCGGATGACGGTGATGACGTCGCCGACCGCGCGCACCTCCTTCAGTTTGTGCGTGATGAAAAGAATTGACTTGCCCGCCTTGGCGAGTGAACGCATGATCGCCATCAGCGCCTCGATCTCTTGGGGCGTCAAGACCGCCGTAGGCTCGTCGAGGATCAACAGTTCGGCGTCCTGGCTGAGCGCTTTGAGGATCTCGACGCGCTGTTGCAATCCCACGGGCAGCTCTTCGATCACGGCGTCGGGATTGACTTCCAGGCCGTACTCCTTGGAGACCCGGCGAATTTCGTCCGCCGCCTTTTTGCGGTCCAGCCGGTCGAAGGACTTGGTCGGCTCGAAGCCGAGCACGACGTTTTCAGCGACGGAAAAGACCGGCACCAACATGAAGTGCTGGTGGACCATGCCGATGCCGCGTCGTACGGCTTCACCGGAATTAGCGAAGGTAATGGTCTCACCATCGATGACGATCTCGCCCTCTTCGGGCAGGAGATGGCCGAAGATTACGTTCATCAACGTGGACTTGCCGGCCCCGTTTTCTCCGAGCAGGCAGTGAATCTCGCCGGGCTCGACGATGAGGTCTATATGGTCGTTTGCCGTGAACGAACCGAACTTCTTGGTGATCCCTCGAAGCTCAATTCGCATAAGGATTCATCGTAGCCATAAAGAGAACCCGGGTCTTTGTGACCCGGGTTCTCTCGTACAGCCCGATGTGGTGCAGCGTGAAACTATCCGACTGGGTAGCTGTTCGGGTTAACCGAGATCGTGCCCGCCTCGATGCCCTTGGCGATTGAGGCGATCTTCGCCTTCAGCGCCGCCGACGCGTTGGTCGTGTCGTAGGCAAAACCGGTGCCGTTGTTCTTCAGGTTGCCGAGGTACGTGCCGCCCGTGAAGGTGCCTTTGGCCGCCGAAAGTGTTGCTGCCTGTACTGATGCGGTCACACCCTTGTAGACGGTGCCGTCGATGTACTTGCACTGCGCGGCGTCGAGCGCCTTGGTCGCGCAACTGTCCGTGTCAACCCACACCACGAAGTGACCGGTTCCGGCCTGCTGTGCGGCGGCGATGGATCCGAGGCCCACCGATCCCGCAACGGGGAAGACGATGTCGGCTCCGTTGGAGAAGTCACCCGCGGCGATGGTCTTGCCTGCGGTCTGGTCGGTGAAGTTGCCTACGAAGGTTCCCTTACCGGCGCAGTTCGTCAACGTGCAGACCTTGGGCGGGGTGTAGCCCAGGACCTTTACCGTGGCGTGGTTGAGCTTGTCGTAGTAACGAACTCCCGCTACGAACCCGTCCATGTAGACAGTGACCGGTGGAATGTCCGCGCCACCGTAGGTGGCGACAATCTTCGTCTTGGAGGTGGCCGCGGCGAAGTAACCGCCCAGGAACGCTCCCTGGTTGGTGTCGTACTGCAACGCCAGCACTTCGTGCGACTTCTTGGCGGCCGGCGCGTCGTCGACAATAGCGAACTTCTGCGAGGGATCAGCGTTGGCGGCGGCGGCCGTCGCGGCGTCCATCAAGAAGCCGACGGTGATGATGATGCCGCAGCTTTCCTTTTCGAACGTCGAGATGTTCGGTGCGTAGTCCGAAGAAGAGGTCGACGACAGATACGAAGGCTTGATATTTGAATCGGACTTTTCAGCGTTCAATAGGCCCTGATACGCCGAGGCGTTGAACGACTTGTCATTGATACCACCGGTGTCGGTGACGACGCAGGCCTTGAACTTCGACGCGGCACCCGCGGCAGCGGTGGCGGCGACGGTGACGGTCAGCGTGCCTAAAACAAGCGCGCTTGCCCCCAGCACGGAGCCGAGGCGACGTAGTGTCCCCATTTTCTCTCCCCTTTTCATTAATAACCCTTCCTAGATTTTTGCTTCCCGCATGGTACTCCCAGACGAGAGCCGTCACACGCTCAGCAATTTGATAGTCGTGAGGCTAGCCTCGCTCCGCTGTGCGTGCCGGAGCTTAGATAGTTGACTCGGCCGTAAGGATTTCGGGCTTGATGATCTGTTGTCGCCCCGTCAGGCGCGGCAGGGCGAAACTGACGATCAGGCCGGTCAAGGTGATCAAGGCCGACACTTGGAAGGCCCGTTGGTAGCCACCGACCAGTGCGAGCGGTGAGGTCGGGTGCACAAAGGTGGCAGTTCTCGACGTGGCGACGGTGGCCAACACGGCCAAGGCAATTGCGCCGCCGATGGTGCGAGCCGCGTTGAGCACGCCGGACGCGAGACCGGACTCGCTACGATCGACGTCGGCCGTGGCCGCCGTCGCCAGCGGCGCGAAGAGCATGCCCAGGGCGAAGGCGCAGATTATCGATGGGGTGAAGATATCGCCCCAGTACGAACTGCTCGTCTTGATCAGCGATATCCACAAGAAGCCCAGCGTGGCCAGTGAGGCGCCCACGAGCAACAATGGTTTGACGCCGGTCCTTGGAAGGATCCGCGAACTTAGTTGCGCGCCGATGATGATCGCCAAGGCCATGGGCAAGAACGCGAAACCCGTGCGCACCGGGTCGTAGCCGAGGATGTTCTGGAAGTAGAACGTCAAGAAGTACCACATGGCGAAGAAGGCGCCGCCGACCAAGAACATGACGATGTTGGCCGTCGAGAGCGTGCGTGAGCGGAATATCCGAAAGGGCACCAGCGGATGCGAGGCGACCTTCAACTCCCAGAAGAGGAAGCCGATCATGGCAATCGCGCCGATGAAGAACCACGACAGGGTCGAACTCGATCCCCAGCCGTAAATCGTCGTGTTGACCACGCCGTAGATCAGTGAGGCGAGCGAGCCCGTGACGAGCACCGCTCCCGTAATGTCCAGTTTGACCGCGGCGTCACGGTTGCGCATCTCGCGCAGGAACAGCAGCGCGAGGGTGGTGGCCAAGATCCCAAAGGGCACGTTGATGAAGAAGACCCAGCGCCACGAGGCGTAGCCGGTGAGAATTCCGCCGAGGAGTCCGCCGACCGCACCGCCCGCCCCCGCGACCGCACTCCAGGCGCCGATGGCCTTGGGCAGTCGCGATCCATGGAAGGTCGTGACGATGATCGTGAGCGTGGCCGGCGAGAGAATCGCTGCACCGATGCCCTGTACGGCACGGATGGCGATCATCTGCGTGCCCGAGGACGCGAAACCCGCGCCGATGCTCGCCAGGGTGAAGATTGCGAGCCCCGTGATGTAGACGCGACGGCGCCCGAAGATGTCGGCTGCCCGTCCCCCCAAGAGAAGGAATCCACCGAAGGTGAGGATGTAAGCGTTGACCACCCATTGGGCGTTGGAGAGCGTGAAGTGCAGCGAGCGTTGCATGGAAGGAAGCGCAACGTTGACAATGGAGACGTCGAGCACCACCATGAACTGGGCCATGCAGGCAATCAGCAGGATTATCCAGTCGGGTGCAGGTCGATGGGTCGTCGTCACGGTTTCGGCGCTAACGGGCATTGGGCAACTCTAATTGGACGCGTACGCCAATCGAACCGGGTCGAAGTCGCGGTGGCGAGATTTGAGCCACACTGGAGGGCGTGGTTGCCCAATTCATATTCACGATGCGAGACCTTCGCCGCTTCTACCCGCCCGACCGCGAGGTCCTGCGCGGCATCAACCTGTCCTTCTATCCCGGCGCCAAAATTGGCGTCATCGGTGCCAACGGGTCGGGCAAGACGTCGCTGCTACGCATCATGGCGGGCCTCGACGACGGCTTCACCGGCGAGGCCCGCCTGACCCCGGGTTTCAGCGTGGGCTACCTCTCCCAGGAACCGCAACTCGATCCCACCAAGGACGTGGTGGGCAACGTGGCCGACGGCGTCGGCGAACAGCGCGACCTGTTGATCCGCTTTAACGAGGTCTGCGCCGCCATGGCCGACCCCGACGCCGACTTCGACGCCCTGCTCAACGAACAGTCCGACCTGCAGACCAAGATCGATGCGGCCAACGCGTGGGACCTGGAGCGCACGCTGGAAATCGCGATGGACGCGCTGCGCCTGCCGGCGCCGGACGCCGACGTCACCACGCTTTCGGGCGGCGAGCGTCGTCGCGTGGCGCTGTGTCGACTGCTGTTGTCGACGCCGGACCTCTTGCTGCTCGACGAGCCCACCAATCACCTCGACGCCGAGTCGGTGGCCTGGCTCGAGCGGGCCCTGCAGGAGTACGCCGGTACGGTGGTCGCCATCACCCACGACCGCTACTTCTTGGACAACGCGGCTTCGTGGATACTGGAGTTGGACCGAGGTCACGGCATTCCCTGGGAGGGCAACTACTCGTCGTGGCTCGAACAGAAGCAGGCCCGATTGGCGTCGGAAGAAAAGGCCGACAAGGTCCGTCAAGCGTCGCTCGAGCGCGAATTGGAGTGGATCCGCATGTCGCCGCGCGCCCGCCAGAGCAAGGGCAAGGCCCGTTTTAACGCCTTCAACGATCTGGTGGCGGAGTCCGAAGCGGCCGAACGGCGCGGCGACAAGCTCGAGATTGCCATTCCACCGGGACCTCGGCTCGGTGACGTGGTGGTCAACGCCACCGGCCTCGTCAAGGGATTCGACGACCGGCTTCTCATCGAAGACCTCACCTTCTTATTGCCGCCCGGCGGCATCGTGGGGGTCATCGGGGCCAACGGCGCGGGCAAGACCACCCTGTTCAAGATGATGGTGGGCCAGGAACAGCCGGACTCGGGCACGATTGAGATCGGCGCCACCGTGTCGTTTGCCTACGTGGACCAGTCGCGCGACGGCCTGCACGCCGACGCAACGGTATTCGACGAAGTCAGCGAGGGCCAGGAGCGCATGATCGTCGGCACACGTGAGATTCACGCGCGCGCGTACGTCGCGAGCTTCGGTTTTAAGGGCAGCGATCAGCAGAAAAAAGTCGGCGAGCTGTCGGGCGGTGAACGCAACCGCGTCCAACTGGCCAAGGTCTTGCGCAGTGGTGGCAACGTGCTGTTGCTCGACGAACCGACTAACGACCTCGACGTGGATACGCTGCGCGCCCTCGAGGACGGACTGTTGGGTTTCCCCGGCTGCGTGGTCGTGATCAGCCACGATCGCTGGTTCCTCGATCGCATTTCGACGCACGTGCTCGCCTTCGAGGGCGACGCGCAGGTGCGCTGGTTCGAGGGCAATTTCTCGGACTACGAAGCCGAACGCCACAAGCGCCTGGGCACCGACGCCGACCAGCCGCACCGGATGCACTACAAACCAATCACCCGGGGCTGACCCGGCGCCAGTCATTTTTGTGAGGCGTAGAGTCACTGCGTGGAGAACGGGACTGACTATTCGACGTACCTGCGCATCCACGACCTGCTAAAACTGCAGATTCCCCTGACCGACGACGCCCCCGACGAGCTGCTCTTCATCGTGGTCCACCAGTCCTACGAGCTGTGGTTCAAGGTCATCATTGACGAGCTGCAACGCGCGAGCGTGGCGTTACACGCCGACGAGCCGTGGAACGCCATATCGCACCTGCGTCGCATGATCATGGTCGAAGATCTGTTGCTGGCGCACTTGCGGGTGCTCGATTCGATGTCGCCCGAGGGATTCTTAGAATTCCGCGACCCGCTCAATCCCGCGTCTGGTTTCCAGTCCTTCCAGTTTCGGGCCATTGAATTCCTGAGCGGTGGCGGCAAGCCGGCGATGCTGACCTTCGAACTCTTCGGTGAAGAGCAGCAATCGTGGCTGCGCGAGATGAGCGACTATCCCAACGTGTGGTCTGGTTTCGTGCAGTCCCTTCGCTGTTTCACGAACGATTCGAAGGATGCAGACGTGTTGGAACTGGTGCGAGCGCTCTACCGCAGCCACGCCGATCCGCAACGCTCGGCGCTGCACGCCGTGGCCGAACTCCTGATGGACCACGACGGGCGCCTGGCCGCGTGGCGATACCAGCACATGCTCATGGCCGGACGGCAGATCGGTCGCCGTCCGGGCACGGGCGGCAGCGAAGGCATGGCCTATCTCGACACGACCATCGCCCAGCGTTTCTATCCGGTCTTGTGGCAAGCGCGGTCGGTGTTGTGACCAGTCGCGAAGAGTGCAGGGCCCTGGACGCGAGTGACGAACTGGCGTCGATCCGCAGCGACTTCATACTTAATGATTCGGTGCTCTACCTCGACGGCAACTCGCTGGGGCCGGTCTCGAAAGCCGCGCGGTCCCGCGTCCACGAGCTGATTGACACCGAGTGGGCCCAAGAGCTCGTGCGCGGCTGGGGCAACGGATGGATGGACGGGCCCACGCGGCTCGGCAATCGATTGGCCCCGCTCATTGGCGCGCGCGAGGGTGAGGTCGTAGTGGCCGACACGCTCACGATCCTGCTCGCCAAGTTGATCGGGGGCGCCCTCGACCTGCGTCGCGATCGCCACGTGGTGCTGACCGACGTCGCGAACTTCCACTCCGACATATATATAGTGCGGGCGGTGGCCTCGCGGGCGGGGCGGCCCATTACCGTCAAGACCATCGAGCGCTCCACGCTTGACCAAGAGCTCGGTGACGACGTTGCGCTCGTCATGTTGACGCACGTGGACTTTCGCTCGGGCGAAATGCTCGATATAAAGGCCATTACCCAGAAGGTGCACGACGCGGGCGCGTTGATGCTGTGGGACTTGGCGCACTCGACCGGCGCGGTGCCGCTCGACGTGACCGACGCCGACGTCGACTTCGCCGCTGGCTGCGGCTACAAGTATTTGAACGGCGGTCCCGGTGCGCCGGCCTTTTTATACGTGCGTACGTCGTGGCAGGGGATTCTGGAGAACCCGCTACCCGGTTGGCTGGGGCACGCGCGGCCCTTCGATTTCGAACTCGACTACGAACCGGTCCTCGGCGTGCGGGCCTTCGTCACGTCCTCACCTTCCATGCTGGGCCTGGCCGCCCTGGACGGCGCCCTCGACGTGTGGGACCGGGTGACGATGGACCAGGTGCGGGTCAAGAGCCTGGCCATGACCGACCTCTTCATCGCTCTCGTGCAGGAGCGGTTGGCGGGTCACTTCGAGGTCGTGACGCCGCTTGATCACCACCGGCGCGGCAGCCAGGTGGCACTGCGTCACGATGAGGCCTACGCGATCATCCAGGCACTCATCGAGCGAAACGTGATTGGCGATTTTCGCGACCCCGACATCTGTCGATTCGGTTTCACCCCGCTCTACCTGCGCTTCGTTGACGTCTACGACGCCGTTGAACAGTTGGTCAGCGTGATGGAGTCCGAGGCTTACCGCGATGAACGTTTCGTGGTGCGCAAGGCCGTCACTTAGCGACGCAGCTACTGCGAGAAGATGACGGTGCGATTGCCCACGAGCATCACGCGGTCCTCGCTCACCAGTCGCACCGCGCGCGATAGGACGTTGCGTTCGATGTCGCGTCCGAGCGCACTGAGCTCATCGGCCTGGCGAGCGTGCGAGACGCGCACGACGTCCTGATCAATGATGGGTCCCTCATCGAGATCGACCGTCACGAAGTGCGCCGTCGCCCCGATGAGCTTGACCCCGCGCTCGTACGCCTGGTGGTAGGGCCGGGCCCCCTTGAACCCGGGCAGAAACGAGTGGTGGATGTTGATGGCCTTTCCGCCTAGTTGGGCACACAGCTGCGCCGAGAGCACTTGCATGTAGCGAGCCAGCACCACGAAGTCAACGTTGTAATGCTCGATTAGCGCCACCAGCGCTCGTTCGGATTCATCGCGAGTGGTTGGGCTCACCGGTAGTTCGTGAAAGGGGACTGCGTACCGGGTCGCCAATTCCGCGCAGTCCTCGTGATTGCTCACCACGGCCACGATGTCGAGCGCGAGGTCACCGCGCTCGCGGCGATAGAGCAGGTCGGCGAGGCAGTGATCAAACTTGGACACCATGATGAGTGCCCGCCGGCGCACCTCCTCGGGGCGAATGCGCAGGGTGGGTGTGAAGCGTCCTAACTCTCGGGCGAGGGTTTGTTGGACTTCATCGACGTCATCGATCGCCGTTTCGAAGCGCGTGCGCATGCAGAACTGGTTCGTCACCGGATCGGTGAACTGGTCGTTCTCTAGGATGTTGCCGCCCAGTTCCACGATGGCGGAGCTGGCCGCGCGCACGATGCCCGGAGCATCGATGCACTGCAGGGTGACAACGTAGGCCGGCACTGGCAATCTCCTCACGCCTTGTAGGCGAAGAATCCCTGTCCGGACTTTCGACCGAGCAGGCCGGCCTGGGTCATGCGCGAGAGCAGTGGCGGCGGGGCCAAGTGGGGCTCCTTGAACTCCGCGTATAGCGACTCGGCCACCGCCAAGGTGGTGTCCAGCCCGATCAGGTCGGTGAGCGCGAGCGGCCCCAACGGATGCGCGCACCCGACCACCATGCCGGTATCGATGTCCTCGGCACTGGCGAAACCCGATTCGAGCATGCGAACGGCGGACAGGAGATAGGGGATAAGCAGCGCGTTGACCACGAAACCGGCGCGGTCCGGCGACGTGATGACCCGTTTGTTCAAGGATTCAATGGCGTACTCGTGGACCCGGGCGGTCGTCTCGTTGCTGGTGAGCAACGACGAGATCACTTCGACCAGACGAAGCACCGGCACAGGATTGAAGAAGTGCATGCCGATTACTTGCTCGGGCCGGGTGGTCGAGACGGCGAGCTTGATGATCGGGATCGACGAGGTGTTGGTGGCGAGAATGGCGTGTCGATCGCTCACGACGGCGTCAATCTTCTTAAAGACGTCGACCTTGATGGCTTCGTCCTCCGCGACGGCTTCGATCACGATCTGGCGATCGGCCAGTCGTGCGAAGTCCTCGCTGAAGGTGAGGTTGCCCCGGGCGTGGTTGGCCTCATCCTCGGGCATTTTCCCCGCGCTCACGGCGCGCGACAGCGAACGCTCGATGCGGTCTTGCCCGGCGGCGAGCGACTCCGCGTCACGCTCGAGCACGATGACGTCGGCACCGGCGCGCGCCGCGATCTCGGCGATTCCCGAACCCATGAGGCCGCAGCCCACCACACCGACTCGTTGCATCGCGACCTCCTCGTTCGAACACGCGTGAGACAGGCGAAGTCTAGGTCCGCTCTGAGCGACGCGATAATTGAGGAGCGGCGCGACGCGGTGGTTGCTCGGCAGCCACGTGGCGTCTTCGGCTCGTTGCGCCAAGGCGCCCGCGGCCCTCGCTCGCTACGATATGACTCATCAACGCAGCACCTCGCAGAAGGAACCGACCGGGCCATGGACATAGTCGACGTCATCATTGAGATCCCACGAGGGAGCCAGAACAAGTACGAATACGACCACAAGAATCACACCATCAAGCTCGATCGCCATTTGTTGGTCTCGATGGTTTACCCGGCGGAGTACGGTTTCGTGCCCGACACGCTCGGTGGTGACGGTGACCCCTTAGACGTTCTGGTCCTGACTGAATTCCCGACGTTCCCCGGCTGCCTGATCGAGACGAAGATCCTGGGCATGTGCAATATGACCGACGAGAACGGTGAGGACGCCAAACTCATCGGCGTGCCGGACTACGACCCCAAGTGGAAGTCCGCGAGCGACATCGCCGACATCCCCAAGGACGTGCTGGATCGGATCGCCCACTTCTTTACCGTCTATAAGGATCTGGACGTCGGTAAGTGGATGAAGGTCGAGAGCTGGGTGGGACGCGACGAGGCGTTGGCCGAACTCGAAGCCTCGCGAGCGCGCTTTAAGGGCTAGCCGGTTCGGATTTCACGATTGATGAGTGAAATTGTTGTAACGATCCAGGAGAAGTTGGTGGGCTGCAGGCTCGCCACGCGCTGGTCGTCACGCAGTCGCTGTTCTTTTGCTCGTTGCTGATCTGTTTTCTGATCGATCAAGGCCACGTGGCGCGGGTCGACGGTATCACTTTTTACAGCGTTTACGGGCCGACGATCTTGATCTTGGTGAGCGGCTTCTCCATTGCCGCGCTCGGACCGTGGCGTTCGGCGTGGTACTTCGCCCAGACCGACGTGGGCCGACTTTTCGTCATGCGGGTCGTGGACCGTAGCTGCAGTTACATCGCGTCAGGCTATCCGCCGCGACGGGGCTAGCCCTCCTTAGTGGACGACGACCCGTTCGTGTGAGTTGACCATCGACTCGGCGATCACTTCGAGGGCCATTAGCCAGTCGTCGCAGTTGATCGAGAGGGCGTGCTCGCCCTCCAGGGAAATCTGGCCGAAGAAGAGGGCGTACCAAATGCGCGCGAACGCCACTCCGGTCATGCCGGGCGCCAGGAGGTCCCTCTCGATGAGCGGCTGCACGTGCTTCATGATCAGGTCACTGGCCTCGCGCTTCGCGGCGGCGATGCCGGCCGACGCGGTGGGGTTGTGCCCGGCGAAGGACATACTCTCGATGCGCAGGATTCGAGCCTCGGTGCGCAGTGGCAACTGCGCTTCGCAGATCATCACCTTCAGTGCGGCGCGCAGGTCATCGGTCGTTTCCACACCCTGAAGCGGGGTGGTGAAGATCACGGCCAGACCCACGAGCACCTGGCGGAAACGGTAGACCACGGTGGCGGCGATGAGGTCTTCGCGATCCTCGAAGTAACTGTAGAGCAGCGCGATCGAGATATTGGCTTCGAGGGCCACGCGCTTGACCCGGAACTGCGTGAGACCATTGCGTTCAATCTCGAGTGCGGCCGCTTCTAGGATCTTGTCCCTCGTCATGATTGGAGAATAGTGCCCGACGCGGTAACCAATTAAAAACTAGACTTCGGCGCCCCAATCACGGCTGTTCAGGATCTCGTCGATTCGCCGCAAAAACCGGGCGGCGTACGCCCCGTCAACGGCCCGGTGGTCGAACGTCAGGGCCAGCAGTCCCACCGAATGGATGGCGATCGACTCCTCGCCATTGGTTTCGACGACCACGGGCTTGCGGCTGACGCCGTCGGTGGAAAGTATCGCGACCTGGGGTTGGTTGATGATGGATCCGGTCAACAACGTGGCGAAGGGGCCGGGATTGGAGATGGTGAAGGTGCCGGTGGTGGTGTCATCAATCGTGAGCTTCTTGGTGCGCGCGCGATCGGCGAGTTGACGAATCGCTTGGGCCATCGAGCGTAGGTTGTGCTCGTCAGCATTTCGTATGACCGGCACGATGAGGCCCTCGCCCTCGAGCTCGACCGCAATCCCGAGGTTGAGGTCGTGATGCACAATCAGTTCGTCGTTGTTGACCGAGGCGTTGAGGTGCGGGTAGTCGCGCAACGCACTCAGCGTGGCGAGCGCGTTGAAGGCAAGATAGCTGAGACCAAAACCTTCGCGTTCCTTGAAGGCCGCGCCGTGTTGGCGGCGCACTTCTTCGACGCGCTCGTAGTCGACCTCCCTGACCATCAAGGTGTGCGCCGAGGTTGCCTTTGAGCGCACCATGTGTTCGGCGGTGAGTCGACGAATCTTGGTGAAGGCAACGACTTCGTCGCCGCGAAGACCGGCGTTCGTGGGTCTCGCGGCGATGGCCACTTCGACGTCGTGGCGGGTGACTCTGCCGTCGGGACCGGTGCCACTGAGTGTCGAGGGATCGAGGCTGCTCTCGTCGAGCAAACGTCGAACGACCGGTGACAGCGACGCCGACGGGCTGGTCGCGGGTGCGTCGACGGGGGCACTCACGAACGCGAGCACGTCGTCGCGAGTGAGTCGGCCGTTCGGTCCGGTCGCCGCTACCTGGGCGGCCTCCAGGCCGTGCTCGGCGAGCAAGCGGCGCACGACCGGTGAAAGCGGCGCCGTGTCCTCGAGCGAGCGCGCGGCGGCCTTGGGCGCGGTCGGCGCGCTAGCCCTTGGCTTCGTTGGCGACGTGGACTCGCTACGGGGGGCGCTCGCCGGAGCATCGGCGTCACCAATGGTGGCGAGCTTTGTGCCCACGTCGACGGTTTCGCCTGCTTGCACGTAGATGGCGGTCACGACACCGTCGAGCGGCGCGGGGATTTCGGTGTCGACCTTGTCGGTGGAGACCTCGTAGAGCGGTTCACCGCGTTGAATTGACTGGCCTACTTCCTTGAACCACTTGGTGACCGTGCCCTCGTTGACCGTTTCGCCCAATCGAGGCATGGCAATGTCAGCCACGTCGCCCCCCTGAAGCGTGTGGGCCGTTCGTCGTCATGATTAGCGGCGGGTGGCTTTGAACTGCTGCGCCAACCAGTCCGCACTGAGGGGACGATGACGATAGACCACGTTGGCGCAGCCGTGATTGCCCTCTTCGAGCAGCACCAACTTGGATTCGCCTCGCGCTTCGTTGGCCAATCGCTCACCGTCCTGCCACGGGAAGAGACGGTCCCGTTTACCCATCACCACCATAAGAGGCGTGGTGATCTTCGACGCAAAGCCCTCCAGCGTCATGTCCCACGCCCGTTTTTCCGCCTCTTCGGGCGACGCCGAAAACGACCGGACTTGAAAGGCGCTACGGGTCAGTGGGTTGAGGTCCTTCCACGTGGCGCCGAGATTGTAGGGACCGGCCAGGGCCACGGTTCCCCTGATCGGCAGGTCTGAACTGGCCATTCTGGCCGCGTAGAAGCCGCCCAGGCTGACGCCCCAGACCCCGATGCGATCGTTGTCAACCTGGTCCATGGAAAAGAGATGGTTGATGACTGCCTCGCCGACCTGGTCCCATTCGGGCCGGATCGCCAACGTCCACTCCGCCTCGCCCTGACCCGGCCCGTCGAGGGCGAAGATCGCCATGCCGCGGTCGAGGAAGGCGCGCTCTACGTCGCGGAACTCCTCCTTGGTGGAGTCGAGTCCGGGAATCAAGATGACGGTGGGGTGGGGTCCATTCTTGTGGGGCGCGCGGAACATCCCCACCAGTTTCGAATCCTCGAAGGCAATCTCCTCGCGGCTGCCCGGCGGATCAAAGAGCATGATGGCCCGGTTGAGCGCGTCCACTGCGCGCGAGTGCGCCGCCTTCGCCTGATCGGGATCGTGGACGAACAGGAATTTGCCGAAGTGGAAATACGTCGCGGCGCGCGCGTAGAACTCACCGGCGCTCAAGCGCCGGCCTTCGGCGAGCGCCCGCGTCGCGAGTTCAAAATGCTCTTGGCCGCCCGCGCACCAGGCCGCGCACCAGTCGTCCCAGCGGGTGAGTCCCTTAGTGATTCGTGCGTAGTCGTTCGCGTCGACGCCGTTGACCGTGAAGCGAGGCTCCCAGTTGGCAATCGCCGTTTCTAAAAGTACATCGGCCATGTTCCCCCTCAGACGTCGCTATAGGTGCTGATGGTAACGGAGAAAGAGGTCGCTAGGACAGGGTCCAGTGCTTGAAAACTTTTCAGAGTAAATAAGGGTTTTTGGCCCTGGTGAACTTGTGGGTTCACCACCGCGTCGTTAGGGTTGCCCTATCACTCAAAGAGTGATCGATTCTGGAACTTGTGCATTTGGGGGAGCGCCAGAGACGCCTATACGTTGGGGGGAATTTATGAATAGAAAAAGGGAACTTTTTCGCACGCTAGGTGTTGCCTCGGTGGCGGCGGTATCGATCTTGACGATGGTCACTACCAGTGGGGCCAGTTCGAGCGGAACACTCGCCAAGGGCGCTCCGGTCACGATCGGCATCTCACTTTCGCTCTCGGGCGACTTCTCGGCCGACGGTATTGCCTTCGATCAGGGTTACAAACTCTGGGCCGCGGACGTGAACGCCAAGGGCGGTCTGCTCGGCCACAAGGTCAAGCTCGACATTGTCTCGGACGCGTCCAGTCCCACGCAGGTGGTCACGAACTACCAGGACCTCATTTCGGTCAAGCACGTGAACCTGACCTTCGGACCGTTCTCGTCACTTTTGACGCTGCCCGCCGCCAAGGCGGTCTCGCGTTACGGCTACGCCATGGTCGAGGGTGCCGGTGGAGCGCCGTCCGTCTTCCAAGCTGGGCTCACCAACGTCTTTGACGTGGCGCTACCCGTGGCTAACTCGCTGGTGCCGTTCGCCACGTGGATTTCGTCGCTGCCCAAGTCGCAGCGTCCGACCAGCGTGGCTTACGTGACCTCGAACGACCCCTTCACCGAGCCCCAGATCCCGGTGGCCCAGAAGATCATGACGCCAGCCGGTATCAAGACCGTCTACAACAAGGTCTTCCCCGCTGAAGTGACGGACTACACCCCGATTGCCGACGCGGTAGCGGCGGCGAAGGCGCAGGTCGTCGTGCTTGGTTCGGTGGACGTGCCAACGGTGGCCTCGTTCATGCAGGCTTTCGAGCAGGCGCACTACAACCCGAAGGTCTTCATCGCGACGGCCGGTCCCGACCAGGGCGCCGCCTTCGTGAAGGTCGTTGGCGCTAAGAATGTCAGCGGTGTGATGGTGCCCAACTCGTGGTATGGCCTAGCCGCTAACCCGACGAGCCAGAAGATGGTCGCTGAGTACATTGCCAAGTACGGCGGCACCGCGGCCGGCGTGAACGCCGACGTCGCCGAGGCCTACGGAGTTGGCCAAGTGGTGGCCGCCGCGGTCGAGGCCACGGGTGGCTTTAACAACGCCAAGATCATCAAGTACCTGCACTCGGGCGTCTCGCTCAAGACGGTGCTCGGTGGCGCGCAGTTCAACGCGCTCGGTGAGAATCCTCAGATGACGGCGTACACCTTCCAGTGGCAGGGTGCGAAGTTTCTTCAGGTGAATCCCTTGGGCAACCCCAACACGGTCAAGATTCTGTTCCCAAAGCCGGCCTGGGGCGGTTAACTCTTGAATAGCGCCGCACTCACGAGCGCCGTGTTAGACGGCGTATTGACCGGTTCGGTCTATGCGCTCATGGCGACGGGTTTGACGCTCATTTTTGGAGTGATGGATATCATCAATGTGGCACAGGGGATCCTCGTGATCCTCGGGGCGTACTTGAGTTACGCCCTCAACGTGCATTTGGGTATTGACCCCTTCGTTGGCCTCTTGATCACGATCCCCACGTTGTTTGTGGTGGGGGTCGTGATCGAACGGGCCTTCATTGGCCGTTTGAAGGGTCCCGAGAAGACCGCGATGTCAATTCTCGTCACGTACGCCGTGTCACTGCTGATCGAGGGCGCGCTCAACATGATTTTCTCGACCAACGATGTACAGATTTCGGCCTGGTACGTGGATCGTTCGTTCAGGATTTTCGGCGTGTACATTGCCTACATTTATTTATTCGGCTTCATTATGGCCGCCATCTTGCTGGGCGCGCTCTACTTCATGCTGTACCGAACCCGTTTCGGGGCCAGCGTGCGCGCGTCGCTGGCCGACCAGACCGCGGCGGCACTGATCGGCATCGACGTTCGTCGGGTGTCGACCATCTGTTTTGGGATCGGCGTGGCGGTGACGGCGGCGGGCGGCATGATCTATGGCGCCACTGGTAGCTTCAACGCGAGTACCAGTTACGACCTCATCTCACGTCTGCTCATCATCATCGTGCTCGGCGGCATGGGCAGCATGGTCGGGGCATTGGTGGCCTCCATTGCCATGATCACTATCGAGGACATCGTGGCGGTCGCCTGGTCGCCCGTGTGGTCGACGCTTTCGTTCTTCCTCGTACTGGTGGTGGTGCTCTCCGTGCGACCCCAAGGGCTCTTCGGCAAGCAGTCGGCGAGAGTTGCGTAATGCTGCAGCGAAAAAATTTATGGTGGCTGGCCGCGCTGTTGGTCTTCGGTGTCTACCCACTGGTGGTGACCAATCCCACTTACACCACCATCGCGGTGTTCACCCTCATCTTCATGGCCTGCACGACGTCGTGGAACATGTTCTCGGGCTACTCGGGCTACATCGCGCTGGGTTCAGGCGTCTTCTACGGGGTGGGCGCGTACACGATGGCGTTGTGCTCGCTGCACTGGCACATGGCCGCGGGCGCTGCCATGTTCTGGTTGGTGCCGTTGGGCGGCCTGCTGGCGACCCTGATCGCGGTGCCGGTCGGCTGGGTGGTGCTGCGAGTTCGTCGCCACACCTTCGTGGTGATCACGATTGCCGTCTTCTTCGTGGCCCAGTTGACCGCCATCAACGTCGGCTTCACCGGGGGCACGGCCGGACTGAGCCTGCCCTTCATCACGTGGGGCGCGAGTTACTACAACGTGCCCTTTTATTACGTGGCGCTGGCCATCGTCATTTTCATTACGGCGCTCTCGGCCGCCGTTCGCCGGTCGCGCTTCGGTCTGCAATTGCTAGCCATCCGCGACGACGAGGACCGGGCACTCGGCTTGGGCGTCAAGGTCTCGGCGGTCAAGCTCACGGGCTTTACCATGTCGGCCTTCGCCATTGGCATGTCCGGCGCGCTCTACGCCATGTTCATTGGTCAGATCTACCCCCAGTTCGTCTTTGACCCCTTGTTTGACATCTCAATCGCGCTGATGGCCTTTCTGGGCGGGCTCGGCACGTTGATCGGACCGTTGCTCGGTGCGCTGGTGCTCGAATCACTCCAGCAGTACCTGACCGTGACCTACTCCAACGGATCGCTGTACCTCATCCTCTTCGGGGCGCTCTTCCTGGTGGTGATCCTCTTTATGCCCCAGGGCGTCGTCGTGGCTCTGCGCGACCGGATAACGAAGAAAGCCGATCGCGAGCGCGAGGCTGTGGCGTCCAACGAAACCGCGCTGCTGGCGGGCGCCCCCAAATGACAACGCTGCTAAAGGCCACCGGTATCTCGCGCGCTTTCGGTGGCGTCCAGGCCCTCGACCTGTGCTCTTTAGAAGTGGAAAGGGGCAGCATCACGGGACTCATTGGGCCCAACGGTTCGGGCAAGACCACGCTCTTTAACGTCATGACGGGCTACGTCAAGCCCGACCAGGGTTCGGTCTCGCTGGAGGGCACCGACATCACCAACGAACGGCCCGACCGGGTCTTCGCCCTGGGCATTGGACGAACGTTCCAGTTAACGCGGATCTTTGGACGCATCACGGTGCTGGAGAACATGCTGGTCGCCACCCAGCGCGAAGAGAGTTGGCTGCGCGGACTTACGCGCTCGATGTCGTCCACGAGTGAGGTGAGCTCGGCCATGGAGTGGCTGGATTTCGTCGGCATCGCCCGCCTGGCCAACCTGCAGGCGGGGGCCTTGTCCTTTGGTCAGCGCAAGCTGCTCGAGCTCGCCTACGTGCTGGTGGCCAATCCTGACGTGATCCTGCTCGACGAACCGGCCGGCGGCATCAACCTGACGCTCGTCAACGAGATCGCCAACAAGATCCGCACGCTCAACAAGGACGGCAAGACGTTCCTCATCGTCGAGCACAACATGGAATTCGTCATGAACCTGTGTGACGCGGTCACGGTAATGCACCAGGGGGCCAACCTCGTCACGGGCACGCCCAGCGAAGTGCGCGCCAACCCGCTGGTACTCGACGCCTACCTGGGCGGCGACGAGGACGACGACGAGATCGAGCCCGAGGTCATCCATGGCTGAGAACCCGGCGTTCCTGCGCTTTGAGGGCGTGGTCGCCGGCTACGGCGGCGGCGACGTCCTAAAGGGCGTGGACTTTGACGTCAGCGAGGGTGGCGTCACCTGCATCATTGGCCCCAACGGATCGGGCAAGTCGACGCTGCTAAAGACCGTCAGCGGATTGGTGCGTCCACGTCTGGGTCAGATCTGGTTCAAGGGCACGCCGCTGGCGGGCCTCAGCCCGCGACGGATCCTGCGACTGGGCATTGTCCAGGTGCCCCAGAATCACAGCCTCTTCAAAGAGATGACGGTGGACGAGAACATTGACTTGGGCGCCTACCTGGTGAAGGACAAGAAGGTCATCGCCGAGCGCAAGGCGAGCATCCACGAGCTCTTTCCCATCGTGGCCGAGCGCGCCCGCGACAAGGCCGGCAGCCTCTCGGGCGGCCAGCAGCGCCTGGTCGAGTTCGCGCGCTGCCTCATGCTCGAACCCGAATTGGTGGTGCTCGACGAACCGTCGATGGGCCTAGACCCCAAGACGCTGCGGGCCCTGTTCAAGACCATCAAGTCAATGAACAGCGTGGGCCGCACCGTGCTGCTGGTCGAGCAGAACGCCCGCTTGGCGCTCAAGATGAGTCACGATGGTGTGGTGTTGGAGAACGGTAAGGTCCGCCTCAAGGGCACCGGATCCGAGGTGCTCAACAATTCGGAAATCGGGGCGCTGTACCTGGGCGGATCGATTGAAGCATCCAAGCGCGTATGACGGTCAAGGGGAGTTAGAGCAATATGAGTGAACCAAAGATGCGAATCGGTTGGGTCGGCTGCGGCCGGATGGGTACAGCCATGGTCACGCGCCTGGTGGCGGCCGGCCACGACGTCACCGCGACCAATCGCACCCGGGCCAAGGCCGAGGTGATCGGTCAACTGGGCGCCACCGTCGTTGACAGTCCCCGCGATCTGGCCACCTGCGACATTGTTTTCATTATGGTCTCGGCCAACGCCGACCTGGTCGACGTGACGAGTGGCGCACAGGGCGTGCTCAGTGATCCCGCGCACGCCCCGGGGATCGTGGTCGACTGCTCGACGGTGTCGAGCGAAATCTCGGCCGCGGTGCGTGAGGCCTGCTCCCAGCGCGGGTCCGGCTTCCTCGCCGCACCGGTGAGCGGCAATCCGAAGGTGGTCGCGGCCGGCAAGCTGACGCTCGCAGTTTCGGGCCCGCGCGAGGCCTTCGACAAGGTTCGCCCCTACTTCGACGAGCTTGGTCACGGCGTCACCTACGTGGGTGACGCCGAGGTGGCCCGCCTAGTCAAGATCTGTCACAACATGTTCTTAGGCGTGGTCACCCAGGCGCTGGCCGAGATCACCGTGCTGGCCGAGCGCGGCGGGATCAAGCGCAGCGACTTGCTGGCGTTCCTCAATGACTCGGTCATGGGTTCGACCTTCTCGCGGTACAAGACGCCGGCCTTCGTGAATCTCGACTTCACCCCGACCTTCACCCCGGTGCTGCTGCGCAAGGACTTCGACCTGGGTATGGCCGCGGCCAAGAAGTTGAACGTGTCGATGCCGGTCTCCGCGTTGTGCACCGAGATGGTGGTGAGCGCAATCGGGGCGGGCCACGTCGACGACGACTTTGCAGTGCTGCTGTTAGAGCAGGCCCGCAGCGCCGGCCTCACGATGGAGCCGGAGAACATTGCGATCAACGACGGACTGAGCGGAGGCAAGCAATGAGAGAGGGATTTGGCCCCACGGTCATCACCCCGGGGCACATGGGCGTGGACTTCGAGACGCGCGTGGACTTCGACCGTCTGCGCACTTACCGGATCAAGCGCGCTCGCGCGGCCCTCGAGGCCAGCGAGTTCGGCGCCCTGCTGCTCTTTGACTTCTACAACATCCGTTACGTCTCGGGCACCTGGATCGGCGGCGCGTTGGGCGACAAGATGTCGCGGTACTGCCTCTTGACGCGTGACCACGAACCCATTGTCTGGGACTTCGGCTCGGCCGCGCGCCACCACCAGCTGTTTGCCCCCTGGCTGGAGCCGGAGAACTGTCGCGCCGGCATGCTGGGACTGCGCGGCGCGATCGCACCGCGCGCCGGTCTGTTCACCTCGGCGGTCAAGGAGATTGTTTCGATCCTGACCGATCACGGCGTGGTCGATCAACCCATCGGCATCGACATCGTCGAGCTGCCCTTCCTCTTTGAGCTCCAGGGCGCCGGCGTGGCGGTGCGCGACGCGCAGCAGACCATGCTCGACGCCCGACAGATCAAGTCGAGCGACGAGATCATGCTGCTCTCCCAGGCGGCCGCCATGGTCGGCGGGGTCTACCAGGACATCTTCGAAGCGTTGAAGCCCGGTGTGCGCGAGAACGAGATCGTGGCGCTCGCCAACAAGCGCCTCTACGAGATGGGTTCGGATCAGGTTGAAGCAATCAACGCCGTCTCGGGCGAGCGGTGCAACCCGCACCCGCACAACTTCACCGACCGGATCATCCGTCCCGGCGACCAGGCCTTCTTCGACATCATCCATTCCTTTAATGGTTACCGGACCTGTTATTACCGCACGATGTCGGTCGGCAGCTCAACCGCCCCCCAACGCGACGCCTACGCGCAGGCGCGCGAGTGGATGGACAAGGCCATTGACTTGGTGCGTCCCGGCGTGGGCACCGACGTCATTGCCAAGTCCTGGCCCGCGGCCACCGAGTTCGGTTTCGCCAACGAGATGGCGGCCTTCGGATTGCAATTCGGTCACGGGCTCGGGCTCGGCCTGCACGAGCGCCCGGTCATCAGTCGCCTCAACAGCCTGGTCGACCCCATTGAATTACAGGCCGGCATGGTCTTCGCCCTCGAGACCTACTGCCCGGCCAGCGACGGCGTGTCGGCCGCGCGCATTGAAGAAGAGATCGTGGTCACCGACGACGGCCCCGCCATTCTTACGCGATTCCCCGCGCAAGAGCTGATGATCGCCAACCAGTACTAGGAGAGTAGAGCCATGGCCACTACCACCGTTACCTCGGGTCCCACCGACTTCGCGACCAAGCTGAGCATGTACCGCAGTCAGGTCGCGCTGCGCCAGTTCGAAACGCGCGCCTACGACCTGTTCTTAGAGAACCTGGTCAAGGGCACCAGTCACCTGTCGCTCGGCCAGGAGGCGATCGCCGCCGGGTTCGCCACGGCAATGAACAAGGGCGACTGGACGTTCGCCACCTACCGCGGCCACGCGCACACGCTGGCGCGCGGCGTGCCGATGACGCCCGTGCTGGCTGAACTCCTGGGCCGCAGCAACGGCCTCATGGCCGGCAAGGGCGGATCGATGCACTTGACCAGCGTCGAGCACGGCGTCATGGGCAGTTACGCCATCATCGGCGCGCACCTGCCCATTGCCTGCGGCGCCGCGTGGAGCGCGCAGTATCGCGGCACCGACCAGGTGGCGGTGTGCTTCTTCGGCGACGGCTCGACCAACATCGGATCCTTCCACGAGGCGCTCAATCTGGCCGCGATCTGGAAGCTGCCGGTGATCTTTGTGTGCGAGAACAACCTGTGGATGGAGTACACGCGCACCACCGAGGTGACGTCGGTCGAGCACCCCGCGGCCGACCGGGCCGTGGCCTACGGACTCGAGCGCATCGTGGTCGACGGCAACGACGCTGACGCCGTCTACGACGCGGCCTCGGCCGCACTACAACGGGCTCGGGCGGGCGAGGGCCCCAGCATGATCGAGGCCATGACCTATCGCCACGGCGGCCATTCGCGCGCCGATCCGGGCAAGTACCGACCGGACGAAGAGGTGGCCGAGTGGCTGGCCAGGGATCCGATACCCCGGTACCGTTCGCGCCTGCTCGACGAGGGCGCCAGCGAGGAGCAGCTGCGCGAGATCGAAGCCGAGGTGGCGGCCGAAGTGGAGCTGGCGACCGAAGAGGCCAAGGCCGGCGGCGTGCCCGGCGAGGACTTACTGATGAAGGACGTGTGGGCGGATGGAGGATCCTCATGGCGCAATTGACCTTTCGTGAAGCAATCGCTCGCGGCATCGCCCAGGAGATGCGCCGCGACGAATCGGTGGTCTTCTTGGGCGAGGACGTCGGTGCGGCCGGTGGCGTGTTCAAGGGCACGGTAGGGCTGCTCGAAGAGTTCGGCGGCGTGCGCGTGCGCGACACCCCCATCAGCGAGCAGGCCATCCTGGGCGCGGCAATGGGCGCCGCGATGACGGGACTGCGTCCCGTGGCCGAGATCATGTTCGCGGACTTCTTCGCCGTGTGCTGGGACATTGTGGCCAATGAGATCGCCAAGAGCCGCTACATGACCAACGGCCAGATGTCGTTCCCCTTGGTGATCCGATCGGGCAACGGCGGCGGACTGCGCTTTGGCGCGCAGCATTCGCAGAGCGTGGAGAACTGGGCGATGATGGTGCCGGGCCTCAAGGTGGTCGTGCCCTCGAACGCGCAGGACGTGATTGGTCTCATGGCCGCGTCGATCCGCGACGACGACCCGGTGATCTTTCTCGAGGCCAAGGTCCTGTACTCGACCAAGATGGACGTGGCCGACGGCGAGATTGTCGACACGCTCGGTTCGGCCAAGGTGATGCGCCAGGGCAAGGACGCGACGCTGGTGGCGCTCGGCGCCATGGTGCCCAAGGCGCTCGGCGCCGCCGAAGAACTCGCGGCGGCCGGCATTGACTGCACGGTAGTGGACGTGCGATCACTGGTGCCGCTCGACACGACGACGATCCTGCGCGAGGTGGGCGCCACGGGCCGACTATTCACGGTCGAAGAGAACCCGCGGCTCTGCGGCTGGGGCGGCGAACTGGCGTCGATCGTGAGCGAAGAGATCTTCTACGACCTCGACGGACCGGTCGTTCGCATCACCACGCCGCACATTCCGCTGCCGGCCGCCGACGCCCTCGAGGACCTGGCGATTCCGTCGGTGGAGCGAATCGTGACGACGGTCACGAAGTCCATGAACACGTGAATCTCTTTCGACCAGCACGAACCCGATAGGACCGTCACAACGCCGCCGTAAGGTGATGGGTATCGCAAAGTCTTCTGGATTCTCGAGCGGCAACGAGCTGCAGCGCATCATCGACGCGGCCCGCTCTCCGCAGTGGAGCATCGGCGTGGGGCGCAGCGGTCAGATCATGGCCACCAAGGACTCGGGCGACATCGGTCGCCCCTGGGTCATCACGGCCGAGCGGTCGGGCCACGGCATGCGCGTCTCGCTCTATCAGCCCGGTGACGACCCGGAGGTCGAGGGCGAAGTGATCGACGAACTTAAGGGCAACCCACGCGAAATGGGCCGTCAGCTGCGAACCATTCTCGAAGAGACGACGCTCGATTCGACGTCCTAGAGCGCAATTCTCAAGCTTCGTCGTTTAAAGTGGAGTTCCCCCAAGACTTGATTTGAGAGCCCCATGAACGTTCGTCTCCAACAAGTGCCCGCGAGCGTCCAGCGGATCCTGAGCCTGGCGCACGTCGACTTCGAACCACCCCGTGCGCCTTCGAATGGTGAGGTGTTGAGTGCCTCGGTGGTTGCGATCGCGCTGTCCTTGGTCGTCGACGCGTTAATCGTGTACATTGGCACGCGTCTATTTCCCTCCACCGCCGGTTACGGCCACTTTCATTTCTCCGACTACGCCAAGTTGACCGTCATCGGCGTGGTCATTGCCTGCGTGGGCTGGCCAGTGGTGGCTCGAATTACGTCGCGGCCGAAGTGGCTCTTCCTTCGACTAGCCATCGCCACGACGCTCGTGTTGTTTCTGCCGGACATCTACATCTGGTTCGCCGGCCAGCCCTTCAAGGCAGTCCTGGTGCTCATGTGCATGCACGCAGCGGTTGCCTACGTGACTTACCAATCGCTTGTCATCTTGGCACCGGTGCGTCGCCAACGGCATCGTTCCCATTGAATCTGCGAGAGACGAACTCGACGACTCGTTCGCCGGTGAGAGACGGACTTACCTCTCGTCGCTCGCATCGTCGCCGTCCCGCAGGGATTCGTGTTGATCAATGTGGTCCTTTTCGCGTTCAATCAACTCTTCGTCCTTCGCTTTTTCAATCTTGACGAGAAGGTCGTCGGCTGCGGGCGACGTGCGAATCAACTCGTCGAGTTTCAATTGTGTGGCCACCTGCTGGCGGTTCTGAGTGTGCTGTATCACGAACAGCAACAGCAGCGTGATCGCGGTGCCGGCCGTGGAGAATCCCTCCTCCCAGCGGCCTGGGAAGCCCTCAATGGCGAGCACCACGGCGAACACGATCACGATGACTGCCGCGATCGCGGCCACGCCGGAACGCGCAGTCAGGTCGCCGATCCAGTGCAGAACGCGACTGATGCGCTGGGGAATTGTCGAGTGTTCAATTGTCGAGCGATCCATGGGGATTCCAATCAGTAGGCACGCCCTAAGTGGTGGCGCGAAGGCGTATCGTGCAAGTTTCTTGAATTGTCTTGACTCGCACGCGAGACGGGTGTCTCGGTCCAACTATGCAACACGCGTTATACGTGAGCCATTCTAATCGAAGGCCCTCATTTTGGACGCCACCAAGGGTTTGCTTGGCGGCCCGAGGATGCGATCCAACGCGAGGTTGTCCGGCACACGGTGTCCGCCAGTTCGTCAGCTCGCCACTTCACGAAACGCGCCATCAGTTACTTTGTCGCGAAGGTTTTCGAAGTGCCCGCGTCGGTGGCGTCGTGAGAGGTGAGACCAAAGCCCCTAGTCGCGTTCTGAAAAGGTGCAGTAACATTGTCTTGCAATCATTGAGCGTTTGTGCGGATGAACGGTCGATGAAAGTCCCGATTTCTAGGTCCGTACACAAAGAAGGTTCGTCACTATCATGAGTATGCCCAGCGCCTCTTATTCCATCACCATGCGCGTCGCGCTCGATAGCGCGTCGGACATTCCGTCCATCGCGAGCGCCGTGAGCGGCGCGGGGGGTCTCGTCACCGCCCTCGACGTCGTCGAGCCGATCGAAGGTCGCTTGGTCATCGACGTCACTTGCAATGCCACGGACGAGGACCACGCGGAGGTGCTCGGCGCGACGGTCGACGCGGTGGAGGGTGCCAAGGTGCACGCCATCAGCGACCGGACATTTCTGATGCACTTGGGGGGAACGATCAACGTCCAGCCCAAGGTTCCGCTCAAAACACGCGACGATCTTTCAATGGCCTACACACCGGGTGTCGCGCGCATCTCCATGGCCATTGCCAAGGACCCCTCGCTCGCGCGCAAGCTCACCATCAAGCGCAACACCGTGGCCGTAGTGACCGACGGTTCGGCGGTGCTCGGCTTGGGCAACATCGGACCGGAGGCGGCCCTGCCGGTAATGGAGGGCAAGGCCCTTCTCTTCAAGCGCTTCGCCAACATCGACGCGTGGCCCGTGTGCCTGGCGACCCAGGACGTCGACGAGATCGTACGCATCGTCCAGTGCATTGCGCCGGTTTACGGGGGCATCAACCTGGAGGACATTTCCGCGCCGCGCTGCTTCGAGATTGAAGCGCGTCTACGCGACCTGCTCGACATCCCTGTGTTCCACGACGATCAGCACGGCACGGCGACCGTTGTTTACGCGGCGCTCTTTAACGCGCTTCGCGTGGTGGGCAAAGAGATGAGGGACATCCGGGTGGTTGTGCTCGGGGTGGGCGCCGCCGGCGTCGCCATCTCCAAGCTGTTGCTGGCCGAAGGCATCGGCGACATCGTTGGCGTCAACCGCAACGGAATCTTGAACCCGGCCGATGACCGACTGGACGAAGATCGCCGCTGGCTGGCTGCACACACCAACGCCGGCAAGAAGACCGGCGGCCTGCGAGAGGCATTGACTGGCGCCGACGTCCTCATCGGCGTATCGGGACCCAACTTGGTGGGCGAGGAAGATCTCAAGGTGATGGCGCTCAAGTCAATCGTGTTCGCCTTGGCCAACCCCGACCCCGAGGTCGATCCGGTGTTGGCGCGCCGTTACGCCGCGATCGTGGCGACTGGTCGAAGCGACGAACCCAACCAGATCAACAACGTGCTGGCCTTCCCGGGAATTTTCCGTGGCCTGCTGGACGTCGGGGCGTCCAAGATCACTGAGCAGATCGAAATTGCGGCCGGTCGCGCAATTGCCGACGTCGTGAAAGAGAATGAACTGTCGGCCGATTACATCGTGCCGACCGTGTTTAACCCGAACGTTGTCACGGCAGTTGCCGAAGCGGTGGAGAAAGTCGCTCGAGTCGCGCAAGCGAACTAGACGACCTCCACACTGGAACTATTCCGAGTGCTCGGGCCCGGAAGTGGCTTTTTGCCAAGCAACTACACTCGCCATGTCGGGCAAAATTCTGACGGTCGGAGTTAATGCAGTGCTTTTTTGGAGGAGTTCCAAATGGTGGCGAAGGTTATTTTAGTTATCGCGGTCGTGATCGTTCTGTTGGTGCTGTGGGGCATTTTGAAGGCTGTGCGGATCGTCCAGCAGGGATTCGTGGGCGTGATCACGCGCTTCGGCGAGTTCAAGGACATCAAGAACCCTGGCCTCACGTTCATCATTCCCTTCATCGAGGTCATGAAGATTGTCGACGTGCGCGAGACGCCGCGCACCGGCGACCGCCAGCAGGTCATCACCCGTGACAACGTGGCCGTTATTGTCAACGCCACCATCTTCAGCCAGGTCGTCGACGTGCGCCTGGCCCTCTTCACCAACTCCGACTACCTCGTGAGCGTGGACAACCTGGCGCGCACGTCGGTGCGTGCCGTCTTCGGCAGCATCTCGCTCGACGAAGCGTTCTCCCAGCGCGAGCAGATCAGCACCTTGCTGCAGACCCAGATGGAAGAGGCGACCGACAAGTGGGGCGTGCGCATCAACCGGGTCGAAGTCCTCGAGATCACCCCGCCCGAGCAGATCCTCCAGGCCATGGCCCTGCAGAAGCAGGCCGACCAAGAGAAGCGCGCGAAGATCCTCGAATCAGAAGGCCAGCAGCAGTCGGCGGTCAATGTGGCCGACGGTCAGCGCCAGGCGGCGATCAAGGAAGCCGAGGGCGCACAACAGGCGGCCATCCTGCGCGCCGAGGGTCAACGTCAAGCCCTCATTCTCGAAGCCGAGGGCCGGGCGCAGGCTATTGCTTCGGTGTACGCCGCGATCAAGCTGCAGGCGCCCGATCCCACGTTGGTGGCGATTTTGCAGCTGGACACGTTGGCCAAATTCGCCGAGAGTCCCAACACGAAGCTCATCATTCCGGCCGAGAGCGCCGCGCTCCTAGGTGCGGCCCAGGCCATCAAGAGCGTCATGGACAGCGTGCCCGCTTCGACTTCATAGATTTTTTTCAGGAAAAACCTTCGTGAATGGTCGCGGCTAGCCGCGATCGAGTCAACGTCTGTTAAACGGGGTCAACCCACAGGGTGGTGCCGAAAGCTTTCCTCACCACGATCATCGCGCCGTCGGGGATGCTCTCGGGCCATTCGGTGACGGCCTTCCAGGATTCGCCCTGGATCTTGACCTTGCCGGGATGTTGTTCGTCGCCGACGGTGTGCAGGACTATCCCGCGAAGGTCGGTCATGGTAGTGCTCGTCGGTCGCGACATGTCGCGCTCGTAGGGATGATGGTGGAACCGGCGCATCGCGAAGGGTCGTAGAAGCAAGAGGGTGCCGATCGAGGCGGCCAACCAGACAATGGCCTGCAAGAAAAAGGGAATCCCCGCCAACGCCAAAATGAAAGAGATGGCGGCACCGATTCCGATGAAGAGAGAAACGAAGGCGTTGGTATGCACTTCAACGGCCAGGCAGAACAAGGCAATGATGATCCAGAACACAGCGGCCATATGTCGAAGTATATGAGTAGATCCGATTAGGCAATCGGAGGTGTCTGGCAGCGTGCGTAGGTCGCACTCAGAGTCGTCGCGTCGCGAAACGTTGGTTAATTCACTACTTCGCGTTGGCTCGGCGCCGTTCGGCCCTAGGAAATATAGAACGACTTGATGTTGGTGAACTCGCGGATGCCCTGCGTGGAGAGCTCGCGACCGTAGCCGGACCGCTTGATGCCGCCGAAGGGCAGTTCGGGCATTGAGGCCACGATGGCGTTGGCGAAGATCATGCCGGCCTCTATTCCCTCGATGGCCTTTTCAATCTCGTCTTGGTCGGTGGCCCAGATGGAACCGCCAAGTCCCCACGGCGAATCATTGGCGAGTTCGATCGCTTCGTCGAGGCTGTTGACGATCTCGACGACCGCGACTGGTCCGAAGAGCTCCTCGCAACCGGCGCGTGAATCACGCGGCACGTTGGAAAGTACCGTCGGCGGGTAGAAGAAGCCGATTCCCTCCGGCTTCTTTCCACCGGTGTGCAGGGTGGCGCCCTTGGCCACGGAGTCCTGGACCTGCTCGTCGATCTGATCACGCTGACTGGCGTTGACGAGCGGTCCCATCACCGTGGCCGGTTCCATGGGGTCGCCGACCACCACCGCGCTCATGGCCTCGACGAAGCCCTTCAGGAATTCATCGGCCCGCTCCTTGACCACGATGAATCGCTTGGCCGCGATGCAGCTCTGACCGTTGTTTTGCACGCGGGCGGTGACGGCCAATGGAATGGTGCGTTCCAGGTCGGCCGACGCGGCGACAATGAAGGCGTCCGATCCGCCCAGCTCGAGTACGCACTTCTTCAAGTTGGCTCCGGCCAGCTGACCGACAATCTTGCCGGCGCCCTCTGAACCGGTCAACGTCACCGCCGCGATGCGGTCGTCGGCGATGATCTCGGCGAGCGCGTCGTGGCCCAAGAAGAGATTGGCGAAGACGCCAACCGGGAAGCCGGCGCGCAGGAACAGTTCGCCGAGGTACTTCGCCGTGCCGGGCACGTTGCTGGCGTGCTTCAAGATGCCGACGTTGCCGGCCATGATGGACGGGGCGATGAAACGAATGGCCTGCCACATAGCGAAGTTCCAGGGCATGACGGCCAGTACCGCGCCGAGCGGCTCGTAACGAATGCCGCTGCGCGACGCGCTCGACGCGATGATCTCGTCAGCCATCATGGATTCGGCGTGCTCGGCGTAGTAGTGCATCGTGCCAATGCACTTGGTCACTTCGCCCTTGGCCGAGGTCAGGGTCTTGCCCATTTCGGCGGTGAGCAGTTCGGCCACGGTCGACAATTCGCTCTCGAGCAAATCGGCGGCCCGGTTCATGAGATCGCCGCGCTCCTTGAATGAGGTGTCGCGCCATTGCACGAAGGCCGTGGCCGACTCCGCGAGGGCCGTCTCGATCTCCTCGGGCGTGTGGCCCGGGTACTCCTTGATTACTTCGCCGGTGGTCGGATTGATTGAAGTGAATGACATAACGTCATTATGCCTGAATAGTCCGCACCCGGCACATGCGCCCGCACGTGGTGAAAATTTTTCACGCCGTACGGGTGGCGGCGCAACGAATCTGGGACCGCGACCACCGAGCCGGCGTTATTCGAACCAGTTAGAAGCTGGCGGAAAAGTCTGGTCGCAGGCCAAGTCCGCTGGAGCCCTCGAGGGGGCGCACGCAGAGGATCTGGTGGATCTCCAGGTGCCGGCGTTCGAAGCCGACGGCCGATCCGGACATGTAGAGGCGCCAGACCCGCGCACGCTCCGCGCCCACTTCTTCGACGGCTTCTTCGAAGCGCTTGGTGAGGTTGGCCACCCAGTAGCGAAGCGTCATGGCGTAATGTTCGCGCAAGCTCTCCAGGTGGCGCACTTCGAAGCCGTGCCCCTGGAACATCGACACGAGCGTGCCGACTTCGTGCAGCTCGCCGTCGGGAAAGACGTAGCGCTCGATGAACGCGCTGCCGTTCTTGGAGGGTCCGCGCATGCCGAGCGCGATCTGCACCTGACGCGACATCTCCTCGGTCCGGGTCGGATCGGGGTCTTCGTCAAAGGAGGCCGGTCGGCCAATGGCGTGGTTGAGAAAGCGCCCGCCCGGGCGAAGCAGATCGAAGAGGTGTTGCGTGTAGTTGGCCAGCGAGCGCCGACCCACGTGCTCGGACATGCCGATCGAACTGATGGCGTCGAAGGGGCCGTCGCTGATGTCGCGAAAATCTTGCAGTCGAAACTCCACTAGATCCGATACGCCCGCGAGTTGCGCTCGATCCCTGGCGTAATTGAGCTGCTGCTCGGAGAGCGTCACGCCCACGACCGACGCCCCATAGGTCGTGGCCGCGTGAATGGCCATGGCTCCCCAGCCGCACCCCACGTCGAGCAGTCGCATACCTGGTTCCAATGCGAGCTTGCGCGCGACGAGGTCGACCTTTCGCTTTTGGGCAACCTCGAGGGTGTCGTCGGGCGAACTGAAGACCGCGCACGAATACGTCATCGAGGGCCCCAGCACCATCTCGTAGAAGTGGTTCGACACGTCGTAGTGATGCGAGATTGCCTGCTTGTCGCGCGAACGGCTGTGCAGGGCGCCGCGTTGCTTGGCCTCGATGCGCGGTGGCGCAATTGGTCGCAGGGCCGACACGCCGACCGTCGTGAGCAGCGAGCGAAGGTGGTCGACCCGCAACAGTTTGTTGATGGGCGGCACGGAAAGGTCAAAGAGCGGGTCGAGGTCGCCGTCCACCTCAATGTCGCCCGCGACGTAGGCGCGGGCCAGACCCAACTCGCCGGGATGGGTCAGCACCCTGGTCAGCGCCTCGCGGCGCAGGATCTTGAGCGTGACGGCGTTGGCCGGGGATACCACGGTGGGCTCGGCGACGCTCCCGTCGTACGCCTCGACGCGAAACGGCAACTGGTTGTTGAATATCGATCCGACAAAAGTTGCCACATCCATGGTGCTCCTTTCGACCTTCTATCAGCAACTTTACGTCAATGAGGTCAGATAAGAAAGGGGGACCGACGGGGATTGGTGCAGAACGCGAAAGATGAAACTGGGCCCGGCTAGCGGGGGGATCAGACCTGAACGGTTTGACTTAGCAATGCAAAGTGGAGAACGGCACCGCGTGCACGCTCGAGGTCGACTTGGCGCCGGCGTAGGTGGTCTGACTCCACAGCAGATCAGACTGGCTCGCGCGAAGACGCGAAAGAGTCGTGGAAGGGCTGACGGTTTCGAAGACCCGTGGTACCCGGCACCACGAAGTGGCGCGGGGTTCGAGACGGAAGAGTTCTTGGTGTGTGTTCGACGATGTCGTGACCGCCGCATACAGCGATCCATTGGGAGCGAGCAGCAAGGAATCAGCGAACGGCGTGCTGTCGGGCGCGTAATTGGTGCCGGGAATTTGCGGCAACGCCACGTACGACCACGTAGCGCCCGAATTGGTCGATCGGACCACGGAATACTGTGACGACGGATCGACGACCATCAGGTCGTGGGATGAGTTCACCACCAGCTGGGGCGACCTGCAACTGTCGACCGAAGTCACCCAGTTAGAACTGGTCCACCTGACGCCCGTAGGAGCGCTGGCGACCGAGGGGCCGAGGAGCAGCGATTGGGGTGAGGGATTCATATTGCAGTTGCCCCACGAGTAGGTGCCAAAAGTGGTGCACGGTCCTGCACTCGGACAGCCGAGGGTTGAAGGAGTCCAGTGGACACCGCCGTCGGACGTCGCTTCGACAGATACGAGTCCGTGGACGGTGCCCTCGGGGTAGTTCCGGCTGTTGTAACTCTTGAGTCCGGCAAAAAGCGCCAGCACTCGGTGGCCCTCGGTCGTGAAGCCGCCAAAGTCTTCCAGCGTCGTACCGGGCGGAGGAGGCACCGTACGCCAGGTGGCGCCGTCATCGGTCGTGTAGAGGGCGGCCAGGTAGATGGGTGGTGCGCTGCCCCCGGAGTCGGTGTCAAATCCGGCGTAGATGGTGCGGGGACGGGAGGGATCGAGCACCACGGTTTCGCACTGGGGAGGTTTGGTAGAAAAGCTTCTGAGGTTGGTGTTCTTTAACGCCGCCGCCACTCCCACCGTTGGCGCCGACACCGTGGCGGAGCCGCCGGTTATCTCCACTCTCGACGCGAGGCACCACGCGATGAGCGGGGAACCAGTTTGAGGCTCAACGGAAGACGGACCGGCAAACGTTGACGAGACGTAGGGGACCGGTCCCAAGTTGGCCCAGGTCTCACCCGATACGACGCGCAACAACCGAGGGGAGAGCACCACGTTGAACCCGCCGTTCTTCGAAAGATGCGAGTACGACAGCGGGAAGTACTTATGCGTTGGGCTCGCGGCCGTGATGGAGAGCGAGTAACTGAAGGGCTGGCCGATGAGCAGCTGCAGCGGCGCCCAGCCCTTCAGTTTGACGATGTCGCCGACTTGGGCCTTGGTGGTGCTCAGATGCATCGTCTCGCAGGGTTGCCCACCTCCGCACGTGCGCGGCGCGGGTGCATTCAGTTGAAGGGTGGTTTGAGCGGCGGCGCGACCGAGAGCGCAACCCGAAGCGACCTGTATGCATTCAATGCCGACCGCGTAAGTGCCTGACCTAAGTTGGTGCACCGACACGGTGTTGTTACCATGCACGAGCCACGCCGTGTCGGGCACTTTGAGATGAGTATGGAACGTCGTGCGCGACGTCCAGTGAAGCGTTGCTCCCTCCTCCTGCAGCCCCGCCTGACAGCCATCCCAGCAGAGATCGGCGTACGACGGTCTCGTGGTCGGTGGCCGACTTGCATAGTGACCAGTGACGGCGATCGACTCACCTGGTGTCGCGGTGTTCGCCGACAACGTCAGCGTAAGGTGGCCCACTGGAATGGTAGTCAACGTTGTCGTCGGTGATTGGTGTGACTTCAGTGTGCCGTTTACGTACGCCTGCAGTGCCACCACGAGCGAGGAACTGTTAAGGGCCGGCACGCGGAAGCAGGCCGTGAAATCGCCGTTCAGGGACTGGTTCACATAGTCGCCATTGGATCCGCACACGGAACTCGGAGGCTCGCTCTGAGTGGCGATGGCGTTGTGATGTGCGGTGCTGGAGGAATCATTGTGGGCCGTGCCGCAGCCGGTCAGCACGAGCGCGGCCGCCACGAACATCGCGGCGCGCGAGTGAATGCGCCGCGATGTTGAACTCCTCAAGAACGGCATTCGTGTACTCCGCGTGGTCGTGGCCCTGGACGACCGAGGCCTAGGCATCCACCATAATGAGATCGACTGGCCAGTAGTGGGCGCCCGTGCGGATGCCCTGGCTTGGCATGCTTAGTTGCGTTGCGGCGAATGCGGTTTTACGATGAGAGCCAGCGGGACTGAGAGTCCGGTCTCACCAAGGAGAAGGTATCGAATGACTGTTCGCACCCGTATCGTCTGGATCTGTCGTGCCCATTGAGGGGGAGTACGAACCCAGCCCCAGTCAGTGGGTTCGCGACCAGGTAGAGGAATACGAGTCGTCCGGTGGGACACGGGCTAACACCCTGCGCGACACCGGGCTACCCATCGTCATCTTCACGACGCGGGGCAAGCGCAGTGGCAAGGTGAGAAAGACGCCCGTCATGCGCGTCGAGCACGACGGCGAGTACGCGCTGGTCGCCTCCAAGGGCGGCGCACCGGACAATCCCGTCTGGTACTACAACCTCTCGGCGTACCCCGATGACGTGATGCTCCAGGACGGAGCCGAACCGTTCGACGTAATGGTCGAACAGGTGCGCGGCGACGAGAAGGCGTTGTGGTGGGATCGGGCCGTGTCGGCCTATCCTTCTTACGCCGAGTATCAGACGAAGACCACCCGCGAGATCCCGGTCTTCGTCGCACGCCGCAAATAATTCTGGGCCGCTAGGCGTCAGTACATCTACGTTCGATCAAGCGCGCGCAGTCGAATCACCGATGGCACCGCCAGTACTGAAAGTATGAGCGCCACCATCAGCACGCCGGAACCAACCAGGGTCGTGGTTATTCCGATGCGTGAAGAGAGCGGCCCCGCCAGGGCCATGGCGATCGGCAGCAGCGCCAGCGAACCACACCAGTTGTAGGCGCCCTGCGCTCGAGCGTCCTAGTGTTCGTGGGCCGCCTCGAAGGCGAAGCCAGCGTCGATCACCGCGACGCAGCTGCTCACCACGTGGGCGTCGTACTTCGAGCCGGACCCGGCCGTGATTTCGGCCAGCGCCGCTTCGATGCCGAGCGCCGGACGCCAGGGGCGGGGCTGGGTCATGGCCTCGACGACGTCGGCGACGGCCACAATTCGCGCCGGCATGATGATCTCGTCGCCGCGCAAGCCGGAGGGGTAGCCCGAGCCGTCCAGTCGCTCGTGGTGCTGCAGGGCAATCTCGGCCAGCGGCCAGGGCAGCGAAGCCTGTGAGAGGACGTCGGCACCGACGGTGGTGTGTTTCTTGACGATGTCGAACTGTTCGCTCGTGAGCGCGCCGGGAAAGGCGAGTATCTCGGAGGGCACTTCAATCCTCCCGACGTCGTGCACCGCGCCGCTCTGGTGTATCAGCTTGATCGTCTTCTCGTCGAGACCTAGTTCGGTCGCGATGGCCGCGGCGAGCGTGCCGACGTGCACGTGATGGCCGGAGGTGAAGGGGTCCTTCGTTTCGATGATGCGCGCGATGGCGGCCAGCGTGCCGTCGAGGGCCTGCTCTAACTGCTTGATCGATCGAACGTGGTTGGCCCCAAACTCAGCCTCGCGGGCGATGCTCTCTAACCCGCTCACCGTCAATTCGTCAAAGACGTGGGGACGGCGTCCGTAGATTGTGAGCACGGTCTTGCGGGGTCCGAGCATGATGGGGATGGCGATCACCGACGCAATCCCGTACTGGGCGGCCCGTTGGCGCCACGCTGTTTCGAAATACGCGTGGGTGGATAGGTCGTTGGCGATTTGGGTCACCCTCGTGCGGAAGGCCGTGGCGACGGGCCCCTGGCCCACGGCGCGCGGTCCCATGTGCGCGAAGGTCTCCTCGTGCACGTACTCAGTGACGCCGGCCATGTGCACGCCGATCATCTCCTCGTGCTCTTCGTCGGCTCCCAGCACGAACGCCACGAGGGCATAGCCGCCCACCTCGACCAGCAAGATTGATACGTGATCGAGGAAGTCGTCCTCGTCGTCGGCCTGCATCACCAACTTGTTCATTTCGTTGACCAATCGAATTACCTGTTGCTCCTGGTGTCGAATAGTGACGTCCGAGAGTGAGCAGACCTCGCCGCGCAATTGGCCGTCGTGGAAAATTGGGTAGGTGCTGACCGACAGCCACTTGCGGGTTTTGTTGGCCGTCTCAATCCCGATAAGCACGTCGTTGATCGGTTGGCCGGTTTTCATCGTCGCCAGTCCGGGTTGTTCTAACAGGGGGAAGGACGAGCCGTCGTCGCGCACGGGACTCCATCGCGAGTCGAACGGGGTCTGTCCCTTGAGGTTGGCGGACGAGAAATTCAGCAGTTCTTGAGCGGCGCGGTTCGAATCGATGATCACACCTTGATCGTCGCGCAGCAGGAGCGCGAAACCAAACGTGTCGAGGAATCGGCTGGAGTAGACCAGAGGGAGTAGATCGCGGTGGGGGTCGAACGGTGACTCGTCTCTCTTCATTCACGGCTTCCTTCGCACGTGGTACGAACTCGTTGGCCTGCCCAGTTCATCCTAAGTCTCGCGGCGAGCACTTCGGGGTAGCCGGCGAGCCTTTGTCGAGCGCGCCGAGCGTGACGGTTGAGGAACTTTGCGCCCGGAGTGGGTGGCGTGGCGGCATCACGTAAGCATTGCTTTCACTTTGGCGGACCGAGCGCCCAACGGTTAGGTTGAGAATATTCGCATAGCATTCGTCTCCTCTGCCGTACCCCGTCGATGTGGTATCGCCACGTTCAGCGGTGACCTGATCGCCGCGGTGCGCGCCGCCGATCCCTCGACCACCTGCCGCATCGCTGCGATTGAGGAACCCGGGGTGCTGCGCGCTTACAAGTCCGACGTGCGTTGGCGCATCCACCAGGGCGACCCCGAAAGCTACCGCGCCGCCGCGCGGTCGATCAACCTGTCCAACGCCGACTGCGTGAACGTCCAGCACGAGTTCGGTCTCTACGGAGTCTGGCGCCCCCAGGTCGACAAGGATGGTCAGCCAACCGACAGCGTCTACGAGGACCACCTGTCGGTGTTCCTCCAGGAGTTGCGCAAGCCCGTGGTGACCACGCTGCACACCGTGCTGCCCCAGCCCAACGCATCGATTCGCAAAACCGTCCGCGCCATCAGCGAACTGAGCGATGAACTCATTGTCATGGCTGAGACGGCGGTCACCCTGCTCAAGAGCGACTACGGCATCTTGGTGCCGCCACGGGTGATACCCCACGGCACGCCCTCCATCGTGCCCCACGGTCGCGCCACCTTCAAGGCCAAGATGGGCGTGAAGGGTCGCAGCCTGATCTCCACGTTCGGCCTGGTCGATCCGCGCAAGGGCCTGGAATACATGATCGAGGCCATGCCCGAGATCGTCGCCGAGCACTCCGACGCGCTCTACCTCATCGCCGGGCGTTCGCACCCCGACCTGCTGCGCGAACAGGGCGAGGACTATCGAAACAGCTTGGTGGCGCTGACCAAGTCGCTGGGCATGAACGATCACGTGGCCTTCATCGACCAGTACATGTCCCAGCACGACATCATTGAACTGCTGCTGGCGTCCGACGTCTACGTCACGCCCTACCTGGATCCCAACCAGATCACCAGCGGCACCCTCTCCTACGCGCTGGGCGCCGGCAAAGCAATTGTCTCGACGAAGTACTTGCACGCCGTCGAAGCCCTGGACGAAGGCCGCGGCACGTTGGTGGACTTTCGCGATTCGCCGCAGCTGGCCCACGCCGTCAACGCCATCCTGGGCGACCCGAAGGTCAAGCAGAAGATGGAGCAGTCCACTTTCGCCTACGCGCGCGAAGCGACCTGGCCTCGCGTGGGCAAGGCCTTCCTGGCGATCGCCGCCGAGATGGTGGCCGATTACAAGGAACGCAATCTCAGTCAGAAGGGTGGCGAACGCAAGCGTTCCTCGGACCTGGGACGACGCGCGTTCAACAATCCCATCATCACCGTCGATGACGTCACGCCCTCTCGGCCCGGGATGGAAGTGATGTCGGTGACCAATGCCGCGGCCGCCAAGGTGGGCGAGGAAATTATTTTGCTGCTGCGCGTGAGCGAGCGGCCGCTCACGGGACTGGACCCGCCCGAGGACGCGTTGACCTTGGACCTCACCGTGTCGGACCCGCGCGTGCAGCAATTGGGCGAGGGATACCGCAGCGAGGACCTCGTATCCTTCGCCTACTTCGACATGTCGAGCCATCCCTCGCGCGTCGTCGACGTCTACCTGCCGCGGGCGCTCAACGGACTGGACCTCAGTGACCCGCGGCGAATCCGTTTTCACCACCCCACGGGCGGCTTCAGCGCCGCGACCGACGACTTCAACGACTTCTTGACCGAGATGTCGCACCTACGAGTCGCGCGCAGTCGCGACGGACTGCACTTCGAGGTGGATACGTTGCCCTCGGTGCTGCCGGAGAATCACTTCGACGAGTACGGCTGTGAGGATCCGCGGGCCACCTTCATCGACGAGGCCTGGCAGATCACCTACGTGTCGGTCGGTCGCATCGGCATCACCACCAGCCGGTTGACGACCGACGACTTCACATCGTTCCAACACAAGGGAGTCATGTTCCTGCCCGATCACAAGGACGTGGCCCTCTTCCCCGAACAGATCGCGGGACGCTACGCCGCGCTGACGCGGCCAATGCCCCAGTCGTTCGGCCGAACGGTGGGCATGTGGATTGCCTTCTCGGACGACCTGGTCAGTTGGGGCGACCACCGACCGGTGGCGAGGCCCCGGCCCGGACTGTGGGACGAACTGCGCATCGGCGCCGGCTGCGTCCCCATACGCGTACCTGGAGGGTGGCTGGAGATCTATCACGGCGCCAATCGCGACTCGCAGTATTCGCTGGGCGGGATGTTGCTCGACGCCGACGATCCCTCCCGGGTGATTGCCCGTTCGTCCGAGCCAATCCTGGTGCCCACCGACGCGTACGAGACGACGGGCCTGACCAAGAACGACGTCTTCTCGTGCGGTCACGTGGCCATCGACGCCGACTCCGACTCGATCCGCGTCTACTACGGTGCGGCGGGCAATTCCATGGCCGCCGCCGACTTTCACGTCGACGACATTCTGGACCAACTGCACGCGTGCTGAGACAGATCGCGCGCCTGGGGCACGCCGTACCATCGATATCACCCAAGGCGTGGGCGGTCGCGATCTACGCCAGTGCCGACGACGACACGATGGTCGCGCGCGAGGCCGGCTTCGAGGGGGTGGCCTGCGTGGACGACACCGCGCGCGCCCTCGAGCTGTACTGCGAGCTGTTCCAGGCCACGAAGCTTCCCTGGACTCTCGCGTGGTGCGAGGGGCTGCTCGATTTTGTGCTGGCCATGCAGGACGGCGACGGGCGCTGGGTCAATTTCATTCGCGACTGGTCGGGCACGCCCAACCTCGTTGGTCGCACCTCCGTGGCCGGTGGCGATTTCTGGCAGGCCCGGGCGATGCTGTCCCTCGCCAAGGCCTCGCACGTGCTCGACGATCCGCGCATTGCGGTGGCCCTCGAGAAGGGCCTGGTCCATTTCGTGGACAAGCCGGTCGCCGCGGACGTGCGCAGCCTGCACATCCTGGCCGCGCTGGCGATGTCCAGGGGCGACGATCGCGGTGACCTGCGCCCCCTCTTGTCGTCGTGGTGCGATGAGTTGATCGAGTGCTCACTGGACGGTGTACTCATGAACTCCTCGTGGGAGAACGGGCAGCCCCACCTGTGGGCCCACTACCAAGAGTCCGCGCTCTGCGACGCCAGCGTTTACTTGGAGCGACCGGAGTTGCTCGAGGTGGCGCAACGCAGCGCCGACAAAGTCTTCATCGAGTTGATCCACTCGGGATTCGAGCGCGATCTCACCAATCCCTTCGACGTCGCTGTCTCCCGCGAAGCAATGCTGCGACTGGCCCGTACGAGCGGCGACAAAAAGTATGGAATGCTCGCCGGCGAAGCGCTCGAGTGGTTCAATGGACGCAATCCCGCGGGCCAGCCGGTCTACGACCGGGTCAAGGGCCGCGTGGCCGACGGCATCGACCTGGGGATACTGAACGACAACTCCGGGGCCGAATCCAATATCGTGGCCGCGCAGACGTTGTTCGACGACGTGAAGATACTCGCGACGACCTTGTCGGTCGACGAAGTGGGTGGGCCTAATTGGACGTAAGTTGTGGCGACGTTGTGAAGGTCAGAGACTAGCCTTTTTTCACGCCGGCGAACGACGGGTATTGCTCAAAGACTGGTGGAGAGATCCCCGCTAATGGATGACCTGATTAGTCGCATTTCCATGAGAATGCCCTCGGGGCAAGACACTCCTAAAGTCGATTTGCGATCGGCGTCGGAAGATCCGATGCCAAAGACGCCAGAGAGCGAGAGCGATACGCCGCGTCTGCTCAACTCCCTGATTGGCTCCGGTCAGTTTCTCCAGTTAGTGTCGGCCGGCGTCATCTTGCAAGACAGCGAAGGCCGTCTGCTTGATTGCAACGAAGTGGCCGAGGACCTACTGGGATCCTCGCGCGCCGAACTGGTGGCCCGCGGCGCGGGAAGCCCGGGCTGGGACTGCCTGCGCGAGGACGGTTCGATATTTCCGGCCCCTGAGCAGCCGGGCAACGTCACATTGCGCACCGGCCGGACGTGCGCCAACGTGATCCTGGGCACCAACAATCAATGGCAATCTCGACGCTGGGTGTCGATCACGACCTTTCGGGTGCCGTTAGGCGACGGGACACTCGGGGTGATCTCCTCCTTCATCGAGATCACCAACCAGCTCAAGCGAGACCGTTCGTTGAAGTTGATCACGGAAGTGAACCGCATCATGATGTTCGCGCACGACCAGGCCAGCTGCTTTCAACAGCTCTGCCACGTGCTGGTCGAGCACGGCAACTACGCGCTGGCCTGGATCGCCACCGTCTCGAATGGTGAAGACGGAGGAGAAGAAGGGGGCGCCTTGGTCGCGAGCGCGGCCGGGGCCACTGACTACCTCTACGAGGAGAATGAGGGATGGTGGGGCTCGAAGGCCAGCGGCAAGGGGCCGCCGGCCATCGCACTGCGAACGGGCGAGACCCAGGTCGTCAACGACCTCGCCCAGCACGCCTGGTCCGAACAGTTCAAGCTGCGCGCGGCAAAGTACGGACTGGGATCGCTGGCCTGCATTCCCTTCGCCTTTGGCGAGCGCGGCGCCACCCTCAACGTCTATCACCGCAACCTCTTCAATTTCGATGAGGTGACGGTGACCGGTCTCGAAGAGATTGTGCGCGAGGCCGAGTTCGGCATCTCGCACGTGCAATCAGTGCAATTGACCGAGGCGGCCCTGGCCGAGACGACCACCGCCATCAACGCGCTGCGCGCGACCGAGCGAGCCCGCGCCGAAGCCGAAGAGCGCTTCCGCACCGCCTTCGAGAACAACATGTCTCCCATGCTCACGAGCGACATCAATAACCGCCTAACGTCCGCCAACGACGCGTTCTGCGCCATGGTGGGGCGCGGCAAGGAAGAGTTGATCGGATTCGATACCTCGGCCTACACCTATCCCGAAGACCTCGGCATCTCGGGGTCCAACCAACGTCGCTTGGACGCCGGTGAGGTCGACAAGGTGGTCTACGTCAAGCGCTACGTGCGCAAGGACGGACGGGTCATATTCGTCGAGGTCTCGAAGTCGCCGGTCTTTGACGCCGCGGGTCAGGTGCTTCACTACGTGGTCTCGCAACGCGACATTACCGAAGAAAGATTGCTGACCGACCAGCTCTCGCACCAGGCGCTGCACGATCCACTAACCGGGCTCGCCAATCGCGCGCTCTTTGAAGATCGCCTCACCCAGGCGCACCGCCGGTTGGACCGCCTCGGAGGCAGGCGCGCCGTGTTGCTGGTCGACCTCGACGACTTCAAGGGCGTCAACGACACCTTCGGTCACTTGGTGGGCGACCGCTTACTCATCGCGGTGGCGCGCCGCCTCGAAGAGGTCACTCGCGCGACCGATACCATCTGCCGCTTCGGCGGCGACGAGTTCTTGTACCTGGCCGAAAGTGTCAGCGCCGAACTGGAGGCCGAGCAGGTGGCCGTGCGACTGCTGGGCGCGCTGTTAGAGCCCTTCGTGATCGACGGGGTGCACATTGAGCAGCGCGCCAGCGTGGGCATCGTGGTCTGGGATGAATCGAGCTCGGGCTACAACGAGATTGTCCACGAGGCCGACCTCGCGCTCTACGAAGCCAAGCGCGCGGGCAAGGGCCACCACGTGGTCTTCACCCCCAACATGCACGAGCAGGCGGTCAACCGTTTCGCGGTGCTCAACGATCTGCGCCAGGCATTGGGCGCCGGCGAAATCTCGATGCACTACCAGCCGATCATCGACCTCGCGACCAACGGGGTGGTTGGTTTCGAAGCGTTGATGCGCTGGCAACACCCCGAACGCGGTGCCGTGCCCCCGGCAGTGTTCATCCCCTTGGCCGAGCAGAGCGATCTCATCCTCGAATTGGGCGTCTTCGCCCTGCACGAGTCATTAAAGACGGCGAGCAGCTGGCCGAGCGACGCCCACGGCGCCGGCGCGTACGTGACGGTCAACCTCTCGGCCCACCAGTTCCGCGACCCCAACCTCGTGAAGTTGGTCGAAACGGAATTGCGCGCCAGCCAACTGGCCCCCGAGCGTCTGATCATCGAGATCACCGAGAGCGTGACCCTGCTCTACGTCGCCGAGACCTTGAGCGTCATGGAGGACCTCACCCAGCTGGGCGTGAGCTTCGCCCTGGATGACTTCGGTACCGGCTACTCCTCGCTCTCGTACCTCGCGCTCACGCACCCCAAGATCATCAAGATCGACCAGTCCTTCGTCTCTCCGGCCGTTGAGAGCCTGCGCAATGACTCGCTACTCGAGGCAATCGTCATGCTCGGTGAGAAGCTCGACATGACGATGTTGGCCGAGGGAATCGAGACGAGAACCCAGCTCGAGCGACTGCAACGACTGGGTTGTGAGTTCGGACAGGGCTTCCTCTTCGCGCCGGCGGTGCCGGCCGAGCAGGCCGCGCTCATGATTGGCCAGTTCTTCAATCCCTGACAAGCTGACCGCTGCCCCTACGAAGGCAGGATGAACTTGGTCACGGCGTTGGCGAAGCCCTCGTCCTCGTTGGACGTGGTCACTTCGAGCGCCGCCGCCTTCACCTCGTCGTCCGAGTCGCCCATCGCGACGCTGACGCCGGAGACGGCGAACATGGAGAGGTCGTTGTACATGTCGCCGATGGTGGCGATCTGCGACGTCGCGATGTCGTAGCGCCTCGAAAGGTACTTGACCACGTTGCCCTTGTTGGCGTCGGGGTGGGTGACGTCGACGAAGTAGGTCTGCGAGCGTGTGGCGAGCACCTGCGTGCCGAACTGCTCGGCCATGGCCGCGCTGGCGCTCGCGCAGGCGGCGGGGTCGTCGCTCACCCCGACGATCTTGGCCACGTCGGTTTCGACGTGGGTGAAGTCCTGGAGCACCGCCGGTTTGCACTGACAGGTTTTGGACTCGTGCGCGACGTGGGGCCCGTCCATGTCCAGCACGTACCAGTCGGCGCCCTGGTAGACCCACACCGACAGTCCGTGCGACGTGAGCAACTCGACGATTCGCGCGCTTAAGGAATCGTCAATCGTCTTTTCTTCGAGGACACCAAAGTTGGTGTCGGTGATCAAGGCACCGTTGAAGCCGGCGAGCGGCGTGGTGAGCCCCAGGGGTTCGATGAACATGGCCAGGCCCTGGGGCGGGCGGGCGCTGGTGAGGGCGAAGAGGATGTCCGCGTCGCGCAATTGTTGCACCGCCGTTATGGCGCCCTGCGTCAACACCTTCTCGTGGGTGACCAGGGTCCCGTCGACGTCGCTCAGCAGCAGTTTGATCGGTGCGTTCATTCGGGCAGCGCCCATTCGTTGGGCGAGACAATGTCCTTGATCGAGTCCGGTCCCCAGGAACCCTTGGCGTAGGGCTGCACCGGCAGCGGGTTCTCGAGCAACGGCGCGGCCACTTCCCAGAGCCGTTCGATGCCGTCCGATCGCGTGAAGAGCGCCCGGTTGCCGAGCATGGCCTCGAGGATCAAATGCTCGTAGGCCTCCAAGTTGTTGGACTCCTGGAAGGAGTCCTTGTAGTTAAAGGTCATCTCGGCCGGCTCCAAGAGCATCTGGGGTCCTGGCTCCTTGGTCATGAAGTGCGCGTGGATCGATCCCGGATCCGCGAAGTCGACCTCCAATTTGTTGCCGCGCCACTTGGGCGCGTGGTGGCTCTTGGGAAAGAGCCGCATGACCGGCTCGTCGAAGCCAATGGTGATGACCTGGCGGCTCTGGGCGAGGCACTTGCCGGTGCGCAGATAAAAGGGCACACCCTTCCAGCGGGTGTTCTCCACCTCGGCACGCAACGCCACGAAGGTCTCGGTCTGCGAATCGGGAGCGACGCCTTTTTCTTTTAAGTACCCCTCATACTGGCCGCGCACGACGTGCTTGGGGTCGATGGGCTTGAGAGTCTCGAAAACCTTGTGCACCTCGTTGCGCAGCGGTGCGGCCTCCAGGCTGGTGGGCTGTTCCATGGCAATGAAGCCGAGCACCTGGAAGAGGTGGCTCACGACCATGTCGCGAAAGGCCCCGGTCTCTTCGTAGAACGCCCCGCGATTCTCGATGGAGATCTTCTCGGGTACGTCGATCTGCACGAAGCAGACGTGATCGCGATTCCAAAGCGGCTCGAACATCCGGTTGGCGAAGCGCAGCGCCAGAATGTTGTCGATCGACTCCTTGCCCAAGAAGTGGTCGATGCGAAAGACCTGGGTTTCGTCGAAGTTGGCGATGATGACCCGGTTGAGTTCCTGAGCCGAGGCGAGGTCAACGCCGAAGGGCTTTTCGCAGATGATCCGCGCGTTCTCGTTGAGCCCGCACGAACCGAGCATTTGCACCAGCGGCTCCAGGGCATTGGGCGGTACGGCCATGTGGTAGAGGCGCCTCACCTCGCCGCCGATCGCCGCTTCGGCGTCCGCGACGGCCTTGGGCAGACCCTCGGGATCGTTGTCGTCGGCAATGGCGAAGGAGAGCGACTCGTGGAACTGGTCCCAGAGCTTGCCCTCGGGCTTGTTGGAACCGAACTGCAGCACCGCGTCACGGGCGTAGTCGCGGAACCGCTCGGTCGTCGAGCCGTGGCCGGTGGGGGCCGAGGCAATGATGCGGTACTTCTTGGGCATCAGGCCGGCGTTGGCCAGGTGGAAGAGGCCCGGCAGGATCTTTCTCTTGGCCAGGTCGCCGGTGGAGCCGAAAAGCACGATGACGTGGTTGTCGGGGATCTCGGACTCGGGGTGTAGCGGGTGGGAACTCACTTTTTACCTCCTCGGGGATCGTTGCACAGTACCGCCGACACCGATCAGCACGTCGCTGACGAGTTGCGGGTTAAAGAGGCCGTGGCCCAGCACGCCCGGCGTGTCGGCCAACCAGCGGGCCAGTCGCTCGGGGTCGCCCACGTCGCCGTGGTAGTCGGCGATAAGTCCGCCATCGGGACTCAGGGTGACGTCACGCAGCGTGGTCGGACTCAAATGGCGCAGCGTGGCGTCGATGCCGAAGGCCAAGAGTTCGAGCGGCACGGGGGCGTGCAGGGAATCGACCAGTTTGGAGGAATCGGCGATCACCACGAAACGAGTGGCCGAGGCGGCGACGATTTTCTCCCTGGTGTGCGCGCCGCCGCCGCCCTTGATGAGCCATCCGTCGGCGCTGATCTGATCGGCCCCGTCGATGGCGAGGTCGAGTTGGCCCAAATGTTCGAAGGGCTCGAGCACCAGGCCCAACGCCCGAGCGGCCTGCTCGGTCTGGGGCGACGTGGCGACGTAGACGGCGTCGACGGAACGTTCGGCCAGTGCGGCCAGCAGGTAGGCCACGGTCGTGCCGGTGCCGAGCCCCACGCGCATGCCCGCTTCGACCAGTTGCGCGCCGGCTTCGCCGGCCAATTGCTTTTCTTCTTCGACGGCCATCGCTACGTCGCCGCCTTGTCGGCCAGGATGAGTGAGCGCGCCGCCTCAACCCGGCCCGCCGGTATGGACGTGTCGCCGGCCACGAGCTGGGCCAGGGGCTCGCGCTTGTCGGCGCCGGTGATCAGCCACAGGACCTGGTCGGCGCGCGCGAGCGCCGCGTAGGTCATGGTCATGCGTCGCTGTCCCTGGTAGGGATTGGTCAGCGCGACCAAGCGGTCGCTGACCTCCAACACCGGGTCGCGCGGCACCAGCGAGGCGGTGTGGCCGTCGGGACCGAGCCCCAGGTGCACCAGGTCGAAACGCTCGGGTAGCAACGCGGCGTACTGGTTGGCGGCCAGGTCGAGGTCGGCGTCGTTGACGGGCATGGGCTTGATGGTGGGGCGGGCGTCGCCGAGGCTACGCACCAGGTTGGTGAGGTTGCGACTCTCGTCCCCCTCGCTCGCGATGCGCTCGTCCACCTGGTAGATGACGGTCTCGAGCCACGGCATGGGGCAGGACGCCAGCTCGGCGAACATGGCCCACGGCGTGCGCCCTCCGCTGACGGCGAAGGCGAACGAGCCCTTGGCGGCCACGGCCTCGACCGCCCGCTGGGCCACGAAGGCCGCCGCCGCCCGTGCTAGCGCCGCGTCGTCGGCGAACTCGCGAAGCTGGTGGCGCATCTAGCTGGGTTTCTCGACGTGGCCGCCGAACTCCGAGCGCATGGCCGAGAGGACCTTGGCCGTGAACTCACCCAGACCGCGCGATTCGTAACGCTGCCACAACGCCGCGCTGATGACCGGCGCCGGCACCGACTCATCGATGGCCGCTTCGACCGTCCAGCGGCCCTCGCCCGAATCCGAGACCCGACCCGAGAAATCACTTAGCTCGGGCGAACGGGCCAGGGCGTCGGCCGTGAGGTCGACCAGCCACGAACTCACGACAGATCCGTGGCGCCAGACCTCGGCCACTTCGCCGACGTCGATGTCGAAGGAGTAGAACTCGGGGTTGCGCAGCGGAGTCGTTTCGGCGTCGGCCTGCACCTTCACCCTGCCCACGTTGGCGTGCTTGATGATGCTGAGACCCTCCGCAATGGAAGCCATCATCCCGTACTCCACGCCGTTGTGGACCATCTTGACGAAATGGCCGGCCCCGTTGGGACCGCAGTGCAGGTAACCCTGGGGCGACGTGCCGTCGGTGCTGGAGCGATTGGGCGTGGGTTGTCTGCGGTCGAGGCCCGGGGCAATGGACTTAAAGATCGGCTCAATGCGGCTTACGACCTCGTCTTCGCCGCCGATCATCAGGCTGTAGCCGCGTTCGAGTCCCCACACGCCGCCGCTGGTGCCGCAGTCAACGTAGTGCACGCCGTGCTTCTTCAGCGCAGCCGCGCGGACAATGTCGTCCTGGTAGTACGAATTGCCGCCGTCAATGACGACGTCGTCGGCCCCGAGGTAGCCGGTCAACTCGTCCAGGGTCTCTTGGACAATGGCCGCCGGCAGCATCAGCCAGATGACGCGCGGCGCCACCATCCTTACGACCAGGTCTTTTAAGTTCGACGCGCCGATTACCCGTTTGCTCACCAGACCATTGACCGTGGCGGCGTTGACGTCGTAGACCACGCAGTTGTGGCCGTCGCGCACCACGCGGTGCACGAGGTTGGCCCCCATGCGTCCCAGGCCCACCATTCCCAGTTGCATTGGCTTAGTGGTCGCCACGGCTGTCCTCTTTTCCCCTGAGTGATCGATAGAGCGTGATGAGCGAATTGGTCGACGAATCGTGCTTGAGGTCCGGATCGGCGCTGGATTCGAGTTCGGGGATGATCGCCACGGAGAGCACCTTGCCCAGTTCAACGCCCCACTGGTCGAAGGAGTCAACGCCCCAGATGGTGCCCTGGGTGAAGACGGAATGCTCGTAGAGCGCGATCAGTGAACCGAGCAGGCGCGGGGTCAATATTTCTGCGAGCAGGACGTTGGTCGGACGGTTGCCCTCCATGACCCGGTGCGGTATCACGTCGTCGGGGGTGCCCTCGGCGCGTACCTCTTCTTCCGTCTTGCCGAAGGCCAACGCCTGGGCCTGGGCGAAGACGTTCGAGGACAGGATGTCGTGGTGCTCGCCCAAGGGATTGAGGCTCTTGGCGAAGCCAATGAGGTCGACCGGCACGACGGAGGTGCCCTGGTGGATCAATTGATAGAAGCTGTGCTGGCCGTTGGTCCCCGGTTCGCCCCAGTAGATGGCGCCCGTCTGGTAGTCGATTGATGTGCCGTCGAGCGACACGTGCTTGCCGTTGGACTCCATGGTCAGCTGCTGCAGGTAGGCGGGCAGGCGCTTCAAGTACTGCTCGTAGGGCATGATGCCCACCGTCTGGCAACCGAGGAAGTCGCGGTTCCACACCGCCAGCAGGCCCATCAGCACGGGCAGGTTCTGCGCGAAAGGAGCGGTCGTGAAGTGCACGTCCATCGCGTGAAAGCCGTCGAGCAGTTCGCGAAAGCCCTCGGGGCCGATCGCCAGCATGGTCGAGAGCCCGATGGCCGAGTCCATGGAGTAGCGGCCCCCGACCCAGTCCCAGAAGCCGAACATGTTGGCCGCGTCGATGCCGAAGTCCTTCACTTTTTCCTCGTTGGTCGAGACCGCGACGAAGTGTTTCGCCACGGCCGCCGGGTCGCCCAGGGACTTTAAGAGCCAGTCCCGGGCTGAGCGGGCGTTGGTGAGGGTCTCTAACGTGCCGAAGGTCTTGGACGAGATGATGAACAACGTCTCGTCGGCTTCTAAATCGCGCACCGCCTCGACGAAGTCGGTGGAGTCGACGTTGGAGACGAATCGGAACGTCAGGTCACGCCGCGAGTAGTAGCGCAACGCCTCGTAGGCCATCACCGGGCCTAAGTCCGATCCCCCGATGCCGATGTTGACGATGTTCTTGATGGCCTTTCCCGTGTGGCCCTTCCACTCACCCGATCGAATTCGGTTGGCGAAGTCGGTCATCTGGTCCAAGACGGCGTGCACCTGGGCCACGACGTCCACGCCGTCGACCACCAACGCGGTCCCCTTGGGCATGCGTAGCGCGACGTGCAGCACGGCGCGGTCTTCGGAGACGTTGATGTGTTCGCCGGCGAACATGGCGTCGCGGTGCAGCGCGAGCCCCGATTCGTTGGCCAGTTCGATGAGCAGGCTCAACGTCTCGTCGGTGATGCGGTTCTTGGAGTAGTCGAGGTGGATGCCCTCGGCCTCGCAGCGCAGTCGCTCACCGCGCCCCGGGTCCTCGGCGAAGAGGTCGCGCAGGTGACGCGAGTTGATCTCGAGGTAATGGGTCTCGAGGGCCTTCCACGACTTACGCTGTCGCAGCGGTGCGCTCACTGTTTTTCCTTCGCGCTCGCCAGCTGCGCGTCGATCCTCGAGAGCAGTTCGTTCCACGAACTGGTGAAGGCGGAGGCCCCATCGTCCTGGAGCTTGAGGGCCAACGCCTCCTTGTCGACGCCAGCCTTTTCGAAGCGCGCGAGCTGGGCCTTAAAGTCGCCGCCATCTCGCGCGAGCGGTTGAGCGACCACGCCGTGGTCGTAGAACGCCTCCAGCGTCGCGTCGGGCATCGTGTTGATCGTGAAGGGTGCGGCCAGTCCCTCGATGTAGAGCGTGTCCGAGGCGTCGGGGTCCTTGGTCTTGGTGCTCGCCCAGAGCAGTCGCTGCATGCGCGCGCCGCAGTTCGCCACTCGCTGGAAGCGGTCGGACTCCATGAGTTCGCGGTAGGCCCGGTAGGTTTCGAAGCCCACGGTGAGTCCCAGTTGGTTCTTCAACTCCGCGGGCACCGCGTCGGCCACGGCGGTGTCCCAGCGCGAGATGAACAGCGATGCGACGCTGGCCACCGCGGGATTAAGTCCCGCCTTCATGCGACGCTCCACCCCGCGCAGGTAGGCGTCGGCCGCGGCCAGGTATTGGTCCACGTCGAAGAGCAGCGTGACGTTGATTGGTACGCCCGAAAAGATGCTCTCTTCAATGGCGGGCAGGCCTTCGGGCGTGCCGGGAATCTTGATGAAGAGATTCTTGCGGTCGGCTCGCGTATGGATGGACTTGGCCGCCTCGACCGTCTTGGCGGTGTCGTAGGCCAAGAGGGGAGAGACCTCGAGCGAGACCCAGCCGTCGACGCCGTCGGTACGTTCGTGAACGGGCTTGAAGAGATCGGCCGCGCGTTGCAGGTCGGCGATTGCCAGGTTGAAGAAGATCTCCTCGTTTGTGAGCCCCTGGGTGGCCTGGTGCATGATCTCATCGTTGTAGTCGCCCGTCTTGATGGCGCTGTCGAAGATCGAGGGATTGGACGTCAACCCGGAGACCGAATGGGTCTTGATGTAGCCGGCGATGGTACCGGCGTCGAGCAGGCCCCGCGTGATGTTGTCGAGCCAGAGGCTCTGACCGGAATCGTAAAGCTGTTGGGTCGCCTTCATTTCTCTCCTTTGGTTTCAGCCAATGATTCTCGCGTCGCCTGGACCACGCTGTCAGCCGTGAAGCCGAACTTGGTGAGCAGTTCCTTCAGGGGCGCCGATGCGCCGAACGTGTGCATGCCCACCACTCTGCCGTAGTCGCCCACGTAGCGGTGCCAACCGAAGGTGGAGGCCTGCTCAACCGCGACCCGGGCGCGCACCGTTGGTGGCAGCACCGAGTCCTGGTACTCCTGGCTCTGTCGGTCGAACAGTTCCCAGCAGGGCATGCTGACGACACGGACCTTGAGACCTTCAGCCGCCAATACGTCGCGCGCGGCCAGGGCCAGGTGCACCTCCGAACCGGTTGCCAGGAGCAGGACGTCGGGCTTAGCGTCTTCGGCGTCCACCAGTACGTACGCGCCTCGGGCCACTCCCGAAGCCGGGGCCATGTTCGAGCGGTCGAGGGTCGGCAACGCCTGGCGCGAAAGGACGATGATGGCCGGCTCGCGCTTCAACGCGGTCACCAGCCTCCACGTCTCGACCACTTCGTTGGCGTCGGCCGGTCGCAGCACCAGGATGCCGGGCATGGCGCGCAACGAGGCCAGCTGCTCGACCGGCTGGTGGGTCGGTCCATCCTGGCCCACGCCGATTGAATCGTGGGTGAACACGTGCAACACCGGAATCTCCATCAGCGCGCTCAGTCGGATGGCCGCCCGGGCGTAGTCCGAGAAGATGAAGAAGCCGGACCAGAAGGAACGCAACTTGGTGAGCGACATCCCGTTGGCAATGGCCGCCGACGCGTGCTCGCGCACGCCGAAGTGCATGTTGCGCCCGACGGGACTTTCCGGCTGCAGGTCGCCGGCCCCGTCGAAGAGCAGCCGGGTCAACGTGGAGGGGTCGAGGTCGGCGGCGCCGCCGAGTAGCCAGGGCACCGACTCGGCAACGGCGTTGAGGACCTGGCCCGACGACTCGCGGCTGGCCATGCCCTTGGCGTCGGCCGGAAATGTCGGCAGGTTGTTGTCCCAGCCGTCGGGCAGTTCGCGGTGCTGTATTTGATCCAGTTCTTGGGCCAGGTCGGGGAAGGCCGCGCGGTAGTTCTCCAGGGCTGCCTCCCACGACGTGCGCGCCTCGAAGCCCCGCTTGCCGATGCCGTCGTTGAAGCAGCCGTAGACCTCGTCGGGGATGTAGAACGTTTGATCCTCGGGCAAGCCGAAGAAGCGCTTGGTCTCCTTCACGCCCTCGACCCCGAAGGGCTCGCCGTGGGCCTTGGGCGTGTCTTCGACCGGCGAGCCGTAGCCGATGTGGCTGTGCACGAGGATAAGCGTCGGGCGTTCGTGCTCGGTCAGGAAACTGTGGAAGGCGCGTTTGATCAGTTCAATGTCATTGGCGTCGGCGACGGTGACCACGTTCCAGCCGTAGGCCAGGAAGCGGGCCGCGACGTCCTCGGTGAAGGTGATGTCGGTGTGGCCCTCGATGGTCACGCGGTTCGAGTCGTAGATCCAGCAGAGCTTCGAGAGTTTCTGGTGTCCGGCTAGGGAGGCCGCTTCGGAGGAGATGCCCTCCATCATGCAGCCGTCACCGGCCAGCGCGTAGACGTTGAAGTCGAACAACTCGTGTCCGTCGCGATTAAAGCGTGCCGCGAGCCAGCGCTGGGCAATGGCCATGCCCACCGACATGGCGACGCCCTGGCCGAGCGGTCCGGTCGTGGCCTCGACGCCGCTCGTCCATCGGTACTCGGGGTGTCCGGGACAGTGCGAGTTGAGCTCGCGGAAGGTCTTGATGTCCTCTAACGTGACGGCACGTTGGCCCATGATCTCGTAGTCCGGTTCGACCGCGCGCACGTCGCTCAAGTGCAGCAGGGACCAGAGCAGCGCCGATGCGTGGCCCTCGGAGAGCACGAAGCGGTCGCGATTGGGCCAGATCGGATCGGTGGGGTCGTAGGCCAGGAATTTCTGCCACAACGTGTAGGCCACGGGGGCAATGTCCATGGGCGTGCCGGGGTGACCCGAATTGGCCTGCTGGACCATGTCCATGCACAGACCGCGGATGGTATTGATCGAAAGGGTATCGAGATCGTTCGTCGTCATGGTGGTGTTCGTTACCTCGCCCTTGCACTCAATACAACGTGAAACGAATTCGTGGCCCGCGCTACGACCTTACGGGCAGCCCGCGCCGGCGCAATCCTCAACTGATCTTCCCCGATGGCGGGTCTTTGATCGGCACGTGCGGGATGTTGGGCGGGACGTCGAGACGGGCCACGCCGATGCGAAAGTCGTTGAGACCGTAGTAGACGTCGTAGCGATGGGGCTGGTCGATGTCGGTACGTCGGTCGATGCCGGTGGGAAAGACCACGTGCGACGGCGTCCCGCGCGGCCCCGTTGCCTGTTGGGGTACCAAGACGGGTTTCAAGGAACGGTAGATGAGATCTTGCGGGTGCTCCTTGGAGAGCATCATGACCCCGGCCGAATAGACCAGCCGTTCCTGGTTGGTGTCGGGCAGGAGGTATTCGCCGACGCCGTGATAGACGATCATCCAGCCGTGGCGCGTCATCACCGGCGGGGTGCCGCTGCCGATCTTGAGCGATTCCCAGGGCGATACCGGCGCGGCGAGGCGATGGTGCGACGTGAAGTTGCTGAGCTGGGCGGGATCTTCACCCTCTAAGGGCATCGAGCTGTAGGAGATCCAAATGCTCTCTCGATGTAGATCGATTACGCGGTCGTCGTCCTTTTCTGCATTGTCCTCGGGCAGGGTGTTGGGAAAGAGCGGGCGATGCAGGATCGCCAGTTCGTGCTGTCCCGAGGGATTGGGCACGGCCATGGGAAAGCCAGTGGCGTCCTTGTTGTCCACGCCATCGAACTCGAGACCCTCGTAGGGCTCGAAGGTCGCGAGTCCCAGGCGCTGCCAGTTGAGCAGGTCCTTGGACACCGCGAGGGCCACGCGCGGTCCCAGCGGAGAGAAAGCCGTGTAGGTCATGAGGTAGCACTCGAGGGGGTGCACGTACGTAACCCTCGGGTCCTCGCAGCCGCCCCCGCCGTCGGGCCGCATTTCGTACGGCTCCTGGGGCTCCAGCGCCACGCCAAGTCGTTCGACGCCGACCGGCTCGCCGGCGTCATCAAAGAGGACTTTCAAGATGCCAATGCGCGAGTAGTTTCCCTCAGCGACGATGCGTGGAAAGAGGTAGAGCTGGCCGTCGGGGCCACGCGCCGCCGCGGGATTGAGTATGCCACCTACCTCGTAGGGATTGCCGGGCTCGGGTTCTATGACCAGCGGCAGCGGCTTCATGCTGAACGGCGCCACTACTTCCTCCCGGGCGACTTGATTTGCGTCGAATCGTCACCCAAACAGGCAATGACCGTCTGGATGACCCGGGCCGTCTCATTGGTGTCGCGAACGAGTATGGAGTCAACGCCCGCTTCCTGAGCTGGGTAATCGTTGCCGCCCTCGAAGATGGCGTCGCCGGCGAAGAGCATTTCCTTGATCGAGATATTCAATTGGTCGCGGAGCTTCTTGATGCCGTAGGCCTTGTCGATGCCGGGCTTGGTGACGTCGATCGACGTGGTGCCACCCATGCGAATGGAGAAGTTGGGAAGGAGCGGAGCCAGGATCGCCGTGATCTTCGTGCGCTTGGCGAAATCGGGGTCCCAACTCTCCTTCGCGCTGAGCGGCGCCAGCTGGCCGAGCACGGAAAGGGTGATCTGGCTGCCGCGGTTCTCAATGGCGTCGCCCCAGATCCTTTCCACCTTGATACCCGAGTCGTCGAGCGCCTTCTGCAACGCACCTTCGATCTTTTTCTGTTCGTCCGGTGTTAGGTCCTCGGAGTAAACCTTCACCCAGCGACCCTCGTAGCGAAAGAACTGCGTGCCGCAGGTGGGCAGCAGGAATAAATTATCGAAGTGATCGTCGCTCGGCAGTTTGGCGAGCAACTGGGATTCAAATTGTTCCCACGCGCCGCCCGAGATGACGGCGACCTTCATGAAACGAAGCAGGTCACCCAACAGGCCCGCCATCTCGGGACCGAGGGACGACTTGCTCTCGGCCAGTGTGCCGTCGAGGTCGAAGACAAACAGCTTTTTCATGATGTCTCATCTCTGGTTGGGCCGTTGTTGTCGGGCCAGTGTGCCACAACCCGCCGACATCCATCTTACGGTTGTGCGAATGGACCCGACCTGGGCCAGGATCCCGCGAGGGCTGGTGCAGCGCCCGCAGATGTACGGAGCGTGAATTCTTAGCGACGCTTTATCTGCGAGCGTTACTGGTTGATGATGTCGCGCGCGTAGGCCTCGATGGTTTCATCGGGATTGTCGTGCATGAGGTAGAGCGCGAACTGCTTCACGCCAAGACCCTCGAGTTCGCTGAGCTTCTCCTGGTGTTTTTCGATGGGACCCAGGAGGCAGAAACGGTCGATAATTTCGTCGGGGACAAATTCGGTGCTGGGGTTGCCGGCCTGGCCGTGGTGACTGTAGTCGTAGCCCTTTCGGCCCTTGATGTAGTCAGTGAGGGCGGGCGGCACGGCGTTCGAATCGGTTCCGTAGCGTTCGACGATGTCGGCGACGTGGTTGCCGACCATGCCGCCGAACCAGCGGACCTGGTCACGCTGATGGGCGAGGTCGCTGCCCACGTAGGCCGGGGCCGCGACGCAGACGGTGAAATCCTCGGTCTTCTTGCCAGCGTCGAGCACCGCCTCATGGGCGGTCTGGATGGCCCAGTTGACGACGAAGGGATCGGCCAGTTGAAGGATCAGCCCGTCCGCTTGTCGGCCCGCGAGGCCCAACGCCTTGGGTCCGTAGGCCGCCATCCAGACATCGAGGTGTCCGTTGGTGATCCAGGGAATCTTGACCGACGTGTCGCGAACGACCGCTTCACGGCCTTCGGCCAGCTCCTTGATGACGTTCATGCACTGCTCCAGCGTCGAGAGCGAGGCCGGCGTGCCGCCGGTGTAACGAACGGCCGAGTCGCCGCGGCCGATGCCGCAGACCGTGCGCGGACCGAACATGTCGTTGAGGGTGGCGAAGAGCGAGGCCGTCACCGTCCAGTCGCGGGTCAGGGGATTGGTCACCAAGGGACCGACCTTGATTCGTGAGGTGGAGCTGAGGATCTGGGAGTAGATGACGAAGGGCTCCTGCCATAAGACGGTCGAGTCGAAGGTCCAGAAGTGGGTGAAGCCGGCCGCTTCGGCCCGTTGGGCGAGCTCGATCACCTTCTTGGCCGGTGCGTTGGTCTGCGCGACTAATCCGAACTCCATTAGTGCCTCCCCCTCGATGGCGACCCGAACGGATTCATCGCAGGCATCCGTTGAGGCCACGCTCCAAGAACCGGCCGGCGCCCGCCTTGCCGACGTACTGGTCGTTCTCGATGATGACGGCGCCCCTCGAGAGCACCGTTGTCGCTTGACCCCGTACCTCCATGCCCTCGTAGGCGGAGTAGTCCACGTTCATGTGGTGGGTGGCGGCGGAGATCGTGTGCGTGGCGTTCGGGTCGTAGATCACGATGTCGGCGTCGGAACCGGGGGCGATGACGCCCTTCTGGGGGAAGAGTCCGAACATCTTGGCCGGCGTGGTCGCCGTGACGTCCACCCAGCGGCCGAGCGAGATCTCGCCCATGTTGACGCCCTGGAAGATGAGGTCCAACCGGTGCTCGACGCCGGGCAGGCCATTGGGAATCTTGGAGAAGTTGCCAACGCCCATTTCCTTGTGCTCCTTGAAGCAGAAGGGGCAGTGGTCGGTCGAGACGAGGCTGAGGTCATCGGTGCGCAGTCCTCGCCACAGAAGGGTCTGATAACTCTCGGGCCGCAGCGGCGGAGAACAGACGTACTTGGCGCCGTCGAAGCCTTCGCGCGCCAAGTCGAGGTCGGAGAGGAAGAGGTACTGCGGGCAGGTCTCGGCGAAGACGTTCTGGCCGAGGTCTCGGGCCGTCACGACCTCTTCGAGCGCTTCGCTGGCCGAGAGGTGGACAATGTACAGCGGCGCGCCCGCGACCCGGGCGAGCACGATGGCCCGGTGGGTGGCCTCGCCTTCTAGCTGCGCCGGACGGGTGAGGCCGTGAAAGCGCGGGTCGCTCTCGCCGCGCGCCAACGCCTGGGCCACTAACACGTCGATGGCGATGCCGTTCTCGGCGTGCATCATGATCGTGGCGCCATTGGTGCAAGCCTGTTGCATGGCCTGGAGGATTTCGCCGTCGGTGGAGTAGAAGACGCCGGGGTAGGCCATGAAGAGCTTGAAGCTGGACACGCCCTCTTCAACCAGTTGGTCCATCTCCAGGAGCGACTGCTCGTTGACGTCCGAGATGATCATGTGAAAGCCGTAGTCAATGGCGCAGTTGCCGTCGGCCTTGGCGTGCCAGGTGTCGAGGCCGTGGCGCAGGCTGTCGCCCTTGGACTGGATTGCGAAGTCGATGATCGTTGTCGTGCCGCCGAAGGCCGCGGCCCGGGTGCCGGTCTCGAAGGTGTCAACCGAATAGGTGCCGCCGAAGGGCATCTCCATGTGGGTGTGGCCGTCGATGGCGCCCGGGATGACCAACTGCCCGGTCGCGTCGATGATCCGGTCCGCCCCTTCGCTCCACGACGCCGTCGTAGACGATCCGCGCGCGCCCAGCGCCACGATGACGTCGTCCTGGACGAGCACGTCGGCTTCGAAGGGGCCGCTCGAATTGACCACCGTGCCGCCGGTAATGAGAATTTTCATGGACAATCTGCTTTCTCTCGTGGCTCGCGGTGCGCGTTAGGGGGTGACCAAGGTGTCGTAACTGTCGGGGCGACGGTCGCGGTAGAAGGCCCACGTGTGGCGCACCTCGCGCAGCACGTTCATGTCGAGGTCGCGCACGATGACCTCGTCGTCGCTGTCGGACGCAGCCTCACCGACCTTCTGGCCGCGGGGATCGACGAAGTAGGACGAGCCGTAAAAACTGTTGTCACCGAGTTCTTCGACGCCCACACGGTTGATGGCGCCGACGAAGTATTCGTTGGCGACCGCCGAGGCCGGCTGCTCCAAATTCCAGAGGTAGGCGGAAAGGCCGCGGCTGGTGGCCGAAGGATTGAAGACAATTCGCGCGCCGGCGAGTCCCAAGGCCCGCCAACCTTCGGGGAAGTGGCGGTCGTAACAGATGTAGACGCCAATTGGTCCGACGGCCGTGTGAAAGACGGGGTAGCCGAGGTTACCGGGGCGAAAGTAGAACTTCTCCCAGAAGCCCTTCACCTGGGGAATGTGGTGCTTGCGATACTTGCCCAAGTACGTGCCGTCAGCGTCGATGACGACGGCGGTGTTGTAGAAGACGCCTTCTTGTTCGACTTCGTAGATGGGCACGACCAGCACCATGTGCGTCTCGCGCGCGAGCTGACACATCAACTCGGTGGTCGGTCCGGGGATCGACTCGGTGTAGGAGAAGTATTCGGGGTCCTGCACCTGGCAGAAGTACGGTCCGTAGAACAGTTCCTGGAAGCAGAGCACCTGGGCGCCCTGGCTGGCCGCCTTACGGGCCAGGACCACATTGGCCTCGATCATCGATGCCTTGTCGCCGGTCCACTTGGTCTGGACCAGGGCCGCGCGCACTATCTCCGGGGCTCCGGTGTCTTCGCTACTCATTGGGTTCTCCTATACGTTCAACGCGGCAACGTAGTGGCCCAGATCGTCTGACGGGGCAACTGGTTTGGCCTATAGGTTTAGGCGGCTTTACGCGGCACGTCAAGAGTCGTCAATTCCCAGGGCGTCGCTAGGCCGAACTCGCTAAGACCGTGGACCACAGACGGTTGCCATCAACTTGACCTTCGAAATCAACGTTGAATCCAGAGTCGCGTACTTGCTGCACAAGGCGGTGCCGGTCTCGATAGACGAACCAACGCTGTTCGTCGGGCGCGTACGGCACCGCTTCAAACACGTCGCCGTCGCCGAGCGCAGTGATGAGCGCGAGCGTGCCGTTGTCTCGCAAGGTGCGTCGGAACTCGAGCAGAACCTTCGCCGTGTCGCGTTCGGGAACGTGCAGCAGCGACGCGACACTCCATATCGCGTCGAGTTGTCCCGAGGCCAGCGGCAGGGATCGCAGATCGCCCTGCACCAGGCGCCCGGGGAGTCTCTCCGCCGCGACCTCGAGCATGCCAGCGGAGAGATCCAATCCCAGTACGCGATATCCCTGCGCGGCAAACCGGCCGCCATCCATCGCCGGCCCGCATCCCATGTCGGCCACCACACCCGCATCGGGCACCTGGGCGAGGAAGGCGCGCTCGAAGGAGGAGAACAGATCATCGGCGGCCGTTCGGGGTTGATTCTGTTGTTGCGCGTAAAGAAGCGCGATGCGGTCGTACGTGGCGCGATTGGAAGAGGTGTGATCCGAGAGAGGAGTTGGTTCGTCTCGCTCACTGGGCACCGGCACATGATGCCATCAATCGACTTCGATAGTCCGCGAGTCGAAGCAATGGTTGACGACGTCGGGGGCATGGGCAAGACTCAACCCATGCCGGCGACACTCATTGTTCTCAACGGCGCCAGTAGTGCGGGAAAGTCTTCGATTGCTCGCTGCCTCCAAGACCTGTGGCCGAGGCCGTTGCTCGTGACGGGGATCGATACGTTCATTGGCGGGTGGCCGGGGAGCTTCTTGAAATTCCCGGGCGAAGACGGCACGCCGTCGGAACAGTCGGTCGGCTTGCGCGTTGTCCCGGGTCACGGTCCGCCGCCCTCGTGGATACTCGAATCCGGCGAAGACTTCAACACGTTGATGCGACTAGCTCATCGCGCCTGGGCTTCAATCAACGAGGGGGGAATTGATCAGGTAGTAGACCACGCCATTTTTGAGGAGCCTCTGCGTCGCGACGCTCTGGACGTCTTGTCAAACGCGTACTGGGTCGGCGTGATGTGCGACATTGATGAACTCGTTCGGCGAGAAACCTGGCGGGGTGACCGACCGACGGGGTTTGCCTCGGGCACGTCGGCGGTCGTGCACCGTGGGATGCAGTACGACGTCGTCGTGGATTCGACGTCGTCAACCAGTGAGGAGCTGGCCGGACAGATCTTCGACGCCTTTCAGTGCGAATCGGACTAGGTCTGACGAACGTCGCGAGCGATGGCGACAATGGGCACGTGTCGTCGTTCGCTGTGTTCGTCAACGAGCTACTTGGACAAAACGAGTTGCCGGCTTTTACTCAAAATTGACCGGAAACTTCGCGCACGTGAGAAATTAACTGACACAATATGAGGAGTGATTTACTCGAGCGAAGTTGTTTCGTCGTTGGTAAGGGCGGTGTTAGCGGTAACGCACTGGCCGGTGGTCGTAGGCATCGACGGGCGCAGCGGATCGGGCAAGTCCACGTTGGCGCGCGAGTTGGCGGTGCACATTCCCTTGCCGGTCGCCATTGTTGAAGGCGACGATTTCTATAGCGACATTGCCGATGGCGAGCGGGCCGGGCTAAGTCCAGCGGATGGCTACGAGCAGTATTTCGACTGGCGGCGGATGAAATCGCAAGTCCTTGAACCTCTACGTGACGGGAATAACGCGTTGCGTTATCAGCAGTACGACTGGCAACGCGCCGCGATGGGCAATTGGGTGCAGACCAAACAGCCGGCGGTCGTGATTGTGGAAGGTGTGTACACGTTACGACCCCAGTTGCGAGACTTGCTCGACGTCAGCGTGTACGTGCGCGCCAGTGATGAGCTTCGCTCTCAACGTCAAGTGCGTCGCGGTGAAAATTCGAATGAGTGGATTGGGCGCTGGGCGGCGGCGGAAGAATATTACGAGTCGCAGCTCGAACCTTGGAGGGACGTTGACTTCACGGTCGATGGGGGCTGAAGGTACGAGGGCAGATCCTTCACGACCCCTTTATAAATACTCTTCGCGCGTTACTGGTCCGTTCCATGACCATCGAGGCATCGCGGTATCCAACGGCACGACGGAACCGTGAGGAGAATACGTGTGCACTTCGCGTGCGGCGAGCACCATGTACTCGTGAAGTAACTGACGGAACTCCAGGTCGTAGGGGAACGCCGCATCTTCGACGGCCTGATCAAAACAGGCGACAAAACGATCCCTCAAGTCGTCGTCGGCACCTGACTCGGCGTGAATCAAGAGCATTGCCGAGTGTCCGCCGCACATCTGCGAGAACACGGGCGGTCCGCCGAAGACCTCGCCCAGGTAGCCGGCGAGGCGCTCGAGGTGTTGGGGATGACCGGGGTGGGAGAACGGGTGATTGAGCACCGGATCCTCGAGACACCGATCATTGAGGGCCGTGGCTAGGGCCAGAAAGGCCGGAGCGCCGCCGGCGAATTCGTAGACGGTGGGCCGATCATCTGTCATTGTCGTTCCTTTCACTGCCGTGACGTTGCTGGCATTTAACAGTATCTATCGAATTGGTGGTTGTGGTCTGTCGAGCCCTCGAGGTTACGGCGCCTCGCGCACCAATGCGAGACTTGACCGGGTGCAACAGATTTCTGACGTGAGCGCGGTCCCCTCGCGGTGGCGAACGTATCTCACTTGGGTGCTGATGTTCGTGGGTGTCGTCGGTCTCGTGATCGCTATCGCGGTCAACACGTCGGACGCGAGGTTGGCAGCCGATCAGGACTGGTCGCCATTTGTGCTGGTGACCGGGCTCCTGCTCGTTGGCCTGGTGGCCAACGACGATGGTCTCTTCGCGGCGGCCGGCAACCAGCTAGCCCGCGTCTCGAACAATGGCGTGGTGCTCTTTGCTGGCACGACGGTCATGATCGGTTCAGTGACCGCGGTGCTCAACCTGGACACGTCGGTCGCTTTTCTCACGCCAGTGCTCATTTACACGGCCCGCCGCCGCGGCGGCGGCGAAGCACCCCTGCTCTACGGATGTCTGTTGCTCTCTAACGCCGGCTCGCTTTTCCTGCCCGGCTCGAACTTGACGAACCTGATCGTCCTCGGTCACTTTCACCTGAGCGGGGCCGCCTTCTTCGTCGATATGTGGGCACCCGCGCTGGCGGCCCTCGTGGTGACCGCCGCCGTCATCGTGGTCGTGGAGCGTCGCGGGCTCAAGGTCGACCAGATCGAGCCGGCGGAGCCGACGAAGCCGACGCTGGGCCTCGGACTGGCCGCGGTGCTGGCGGCAACCCTTCTGGTGGTGGTGCTGCATTCACCAGCCCTGGCCGTGTTCACTGTGGGCCTGATCGTTGTGGGTATTCGTCTCGCGCGCCAGAGGGAGAACATCCACCACGTGCTGGAAGTGGTCGGGGTGCCGGTGCTGGTCGGCCTCTTTGGCATCGCCGTGGCGCTCGGCACGCTCGGACGACTCTGGTCCGGCCCCGCGAGTCTGCTCGCACACCTGGACACCTGGGCCAGCGCCGGTCTGGCGGCCGTCCTCTCCGTCGGGGTCAACAACCTGCCGGCGGCCTCGCTGTTGGCGGCGCGTACGCCGTCGCACCCCTTCGCCTTACTCATTGGACTCAATCTGGGGCCCAACCTTTTTGTGACGGGGTCTCTGGCCTGGATACTGTGGCTGAAGGCGGCCCGGATGGCCGGCGCGAGCCCGTCGATCGCCCGAGCGAGTCGACTTGGCCTGATTGCCGTCCCCCTTTCGATGGCCGCGGCGCTGGTGGTGCTGTCGGCCAAGGGGGCTGGCGTAGCAATAATTTGTAGGAAAACGCCTTGTGGCAGGGCCTACGCCCCCCACATTTGGCCCTGGGACCCGGTTATTTGCGTTTGTACTACCTGGTCAAAGGTAGTTTAAAGAAGATTGTGCCTATTCACAGGCTCCTCGAAGGGCCCTCCAACTAGGCTTTCCCCGGCAGCATCGCCTGCCTTGTTGTCACCCACAGAGCTGTGGAACACGTGACCGAACCCAACTGCGCCCTTTGGTGGGGCATTTTCGCCCGCCCAGGTTGGTGCCGTCGCATGCAACCCCGTCGAAAGACAGTGTGATGGTCTCCGCGCGCAGAGAAGGAGATAGTCGTGCGAAGGATCATGTTCGCCTTGTTGGTATCAGTCTTGACCGCGGTCGTCCCGCTGGCCTCACCCGCGGGGGCCGCCATCAGCATCAAACCCCCTAAATTTATTATCCCCGTGCCGCCCGATCACGTGGTGGCGACGCCACTGCGCCACGCGCTGGTGGTGGCGGCGTCGAGAGTTCGCCTCAACATCGACGAGCTTCGCCACGAGTGGCAGCAGGTGGCGATCTGCGAGGTGTCGGGCGATTGGGACATGGTGGGACCCGTCTATTCGGGCATTGGTTTCGCCAACGGTACCTGGTCGCGGTACGGAGGGCACCGCTACGCTCCGCTGGCCGGCGATGCCTCGCGCGATCAGCAGATCCTCATTGGCATGCGCGTGACCCACGGCCAGGTCCCGGATCAAGACGGATGCTCGCCCTACGGCTGGTAGCCGCTTTTCTCGACGGTCGCCCACGGCTGCGCTCTTGAGCGGACGTCACGTCCCCGAGGGCGCCAACTCATTCGTGGCCACCATGTTGGAGTCGCCCAGAAGAATTTCCAGTTGGGCTACATTGCCCAAGGACAGTGGAAGAAGACCGGATGAGCACATTGGATACACGCCGAGGTGGCGTGATGCTCTTTATCGCTGTCGCAGCGATGGTGGCGCTCTGGACGTTGCCCGCCGACGCAGCGGGGACACGCGTCAACGAGACCAAATACGGATTCTCCTTCTCGCTACCCGTCAAGTGGGTGCCGATCCCGCTCAACGGCGGGGACATCAGCAAGATTCTGGTCAAGGCCACCAAAGCCGATCCCGCCCTGAAAAAAGGACTGACGAAGGAGGTCGAGCAGGCGGCCAAGAGCGCCGTCAAGTTCTTTGCGATTGGTCCCATCAGCAACGCCTTCGCGTCCAACATCAATATCATCGTGGAATCGTCGGCGGGCCTGCCAACGGGGCCTTCCTACTTCTCCATTATCGAACCTCAAATCAAGGCGCAACTCATCAAGGCCGGGTTCAAGGATCTCCAGACCGCCGTCGTCCAACTGGCGATGGGCAAGGAGATTACGGCCACTTATCAATTGCCCACCGGCGTCGCGGGCGGAGTGGTGCAGGGACTCCAGTTGTACGTGCGACACAGGTCTCACGTCGAGATCATCACGTTCACGTCGAGCACGAAGTCGACCGACCACAGCGCGGCGACAGTCCTAGAGGACAGCTGGAAGTGGAACTGATCCGAGGGGGCGACTGCTAGACGAGCAGACCTGCAGTTGACCCTTCGTCGCGGATGAAACGCTACTTGGACTTGACCGCAATAACGTTGTGAAGATTTACGCCAAGGTTGGGTACTGACTTGCCGGTGGCGAAACGGAACAGAATGACCCGAAGATAGACGCCGGCCGCAACTTCGCAGGCGCTAACGACAAAAAACGCGACGACGCCCACGATCAAAATTGGTACACCGACCACGAGCGAAGAATGGGCCGTCGCGGCTCCCACGACTACGACGAGCGTCGTGGTGAATATGGCCGGAATGAATAAGGTGCCGAAACGCAACGCACTTCTGGTGACCGTGCCGAACGTCTCCTTCATGAGATTCGCGGATCGCCGTACGGCCTCGATCGGTCCGACATCTTCGAACGCGAGAATGGGAACGACGAAGAACACGGCCACCGCCCAAGAGAGCGCGGCGAGGAAGCCGATTACTTTTGAGAGAATGCCAACTCGACGTTCGATCATGTTGAGCACCAGCCCAACTACCCCGGAAAAGAATGTCCACTTGAGGATTGCCGCGCGCCTCGACCAAGCAAAGCGCACCGCCTCGCCAATACCAATGATTCGTCCTTCAATTTGCTCGGAGGCAGCGTAGGTGAGTGCGACGTTGAACAGCAACGTGACGAAATTTCCAATAGCCAGTGCAAGGACCAGCACGAGGTAGTGGCGAAAGTCCCACCGTCCGTGCAGGGCGAGCAACGAGGGACCCGCCACGACCGCAACAATGCTCAGGAATGAAAGGGTGGAAAGTATTGGCACCCACAGCATTTGTCGATTGGCCCGAAGTAGCGCGAAGGAACTGCGAAGCAACTGCTTGCCGGTTGGATTCGCCACGCTTCACTTCCCCCTAGAGGTCTTGGTGAATGCAAGTTACCATTCGCCACCGCGAAATCGATCGAGTGGCGACAAACTGAAAGCAGTGCGTCGCGCGTCGCAACGGGTTAGGGAAGAGCACGTATCGCAAAACGCCCACCCGAGTGGGTGGGCGTTTCTGCGTTACAACGAACCGCGTTAGTGAATGAGGACCTTCAGCGCGTCGTACTTCGATGCGTTAGCGAAGACGTCGTAGGCCTCGATCACCTGGTCGAACGAGAATTCGTGCGTGACGAACTTGTCGGCCGGCAGCTTGTGACCTTCGACCAGCTTGAGCAGCATGCCGAGCGTGTTGGTGTTGACCAGTCCCATCGAGATGTCGATGTTCTTGATCCACAACTCGTTGAGCTTGAGGTCGACTGACTTGCCGTGCACGTCGATGTTGGCAACGTTGCCTCCGGGGCGAACAATCTCCGTGGCCATCGTGAACGTCGCGGGTACACCCACGGCCTCGATGGCGACGTCAACGCCAGCACCGTCGGTCAGGGCGAGCACTTGCTCTTTCCAGTCCTTGTCACCGGAGTTGACCGTGTCGGTCGCACCGAAGTCGGCGGCCCGCTTGAGGCGGGCGCTGTCGAGGTCGATGGCGATGATCTTGGACGGTCCGTAGAGACGCGCGGTCATCACGACCGACAGTCCGACGGGACCCGAGCCAATGACGGCGACGACGTCGCCGGGGCTGACCTGGCCGTACTGCACGCCGATTTCGAAACCGGTGGGCAGGATGTCCGACAGCAGAATACCCTCGGCGTCGGTCATGTCCTGGGGAATCTTGTAAACCGAGTTCTCGGCGAAGGGAACACGAACGAATTCGGCCTGGGTGCCGTCGATCATGTAGCCGAAGATCCATCCGATGCCGGCGACACCCTCGGGGTCGAGGCAGTGGCTGTAGAGGTTTTGGCGGCAGTTCGAGCAGCGTCCGCACGAACTCACGCAGGACAGGATCACGCGGTCGCCCACGACGAGCTGGCTCACGCCGGAACCGACCTCGGTGACCACGCCGATGCCTTCGTGGCCCAGAATTCGGCCAATCTCGACCTCGGGCACGTCGCCCTTGAGTATGTGCAGATCAGTACCGCAAATGGTGGTGGCGTCCATCTTCACAATGACGTCAGTGGGCTGTTGGATGACCGGGTTCGGTACGTCTTTCCAACTCTTCTTGCCGGGGCCTTCGTAGACGAGTGCTTTCATGATGTGACTCCTAGGTCTTAATTTTTCGAGAAGCGAGTTGCCAGTCGTGAGACGCCCATGACTCAGTTTCGAGCATTGCAATCCCTGTATAGGAACTTATCTACGCTGCAAATTGTCGGTCTAGGGTCGTAAGTCCCGACGTGACGTGGAACTTCTTCGTGGTCTCACCGATCGTAGGATCAACGGATCGTGCCGCCGTGCACGACAAAGCCATACCGTCGCGAGATCAATCGCGGTGCGGGTGACTTTCTAACGCTGCAGTGCCGGCTCGTCCCGGCCGTCGCGGCGGTGATAGGAGTGATCCTCTACTTCGTGGGCGCAGTCATTTCTCACCTGCGCCAGTACGACCTCCAGGTCGCGTCGCCGACCATCGTCCTGGTTTGGGGAGTCGCGGCCCTGGTGTTACGGGCTCTTTCGCACGGAGACCACGACGGCCGCCTCAGTCGAGGCGGCCGTCGTGGAAGTCCAGATTGTGTGGGCGCCTAAAATTCGCCCGCGAAGACGTCCAGTTCGCTCATGTCGAACTCTTGGCTCTCCGCCATCTGCGCGGTGACGACGTTGTTCGCCGGGGCTCGCAGCACCACCGTCGTGATGGCCAGACCTAGGGCCGCGAAGAGAGCGCCGATGAAGAACGTCACGTGATAGCCCGCAACCAAGGCCGAGGCGGGCGATGATCCGTTGGCGAGCGACGAGGACGTCTTGGACGCGGCCAGGGTGCCGAAGATGGCCAGCGCCACCGATGAGGCCAGCCACATCGAGACGTTGACGATGCCCGAGGCGAGGCCGGCATCGGCGCGAGGCACGTCGGCCATCGCAATGGTGAGCAGTGGCACCGCCGAGATACTCATGCCGAAGCCCAACAGCAAGAAGGCTGGCAGGATCGAGGTGAAGTAGTTGGCCTGCACCGAGGTTTGGGTCAACAGCATCAGGCCGACGATGACGGCCGACATGCCCGGCACCAGCAGCTTCATCGGGCCGTAGCGGATGAGCAGGCGACTGGTCAGGCCCAGCGACATGACCGCCATGGCGAGCGTCATCGGCAGGAAGGCAATACCGGTGCGCAGGGGCGCGTAACCGAGCACCTTTTCCAGGTACAGCGCGCCGAAGAAGAACACGGCGAACATCGCCGAGAATGCCAGGCCTCGCACCACGCTCGACGCGGTCAGGCTGCGCAGCCTGAGGATCCGCAGCGGGATGATGGGCTTTTCAATCCTTGATTCGAACGTCACGAAGATGGCCATCAGCACGAGCGCGACGGCGCTGAAGCCGAGCGTGTGGCCAGAGACCCAGCCGTAGGCCGAGGCCTTCACCACGGCGTAGATGCCGATGATCAGCGAGCTCGTCATGAGCAACGACCCCTTGATGTCGAGGCCTTCGGACACGCCGAGACCGGCGTTCTCCTTGATGAGGAACGATCCCATCACCAATGTGAGAATGCCGATCGGCACGTTGATCACGAAGATCCAGTGCCAGTTGACGGCCTGGGTGAGGATGCCGCCCACGAGTAGACCAATGGAGCCGCCACCCACCGCGACGAACATGTACGCGCTCATGGCCTTGGCCCGCTCAGCGGCGCCGGAGAACTCCGTGACGATGATCGCGACAATGACCGACGTCGAAATCGCCCCGCCCATGCCTTGGAAGAAGCGGGCGGTAATGAGCATGGCCTGGCTCTGGGCCAACGCGCAGACCAACGACGACGCGGTGAAGAGGGTAACCCCGCTCAAGAAGACCTTCTTTCGACCAAGCAGGTCACCGAGGCGGCCGGCCAGCAGCAAAAAGCTACCGAAGGCGATGAGGTAGGCGTCGACCACCCAGGTCAGATTGCCCTGAGAGAAGTGCAGGTCGCGCTGAATCGAGGGCAGCGCCACGTTGACAATGGACGAGTCCAGGGCGCTCATCAGCATGGCCATGCAGACGACGATCAAGGCAATCCAACGGCGAGTATCAGTTGTGCCCGATGAGGAGGCAAGTGTATTTGACATAGATGAAGCCCTTCGGTATTAAGGTGGATCCACTGGACAATGTATCTTTATCATCCAGAAGTAGATATAATCACTATATCATGAATATCGACACATCGCTACTATTATCAAATATGGATGAAAATTCCACCGGACCGATCTTGTTGCTGACCCAGTTGTCGCGACTCGTGAGCCGGCGTAGTACGCCCGAATTGCTCGGTCAGACCCTCAAGGAACTGGCGGCGCTGTCGTACCTGCGTGACTTCGAAGAATCGACCCAGCAGGCCCTGACCGACGGGCTGTGCATCGACGCCAACTACTGCGTGCTGCTGCTCAATGATCTGGAATCGGCCGACTATGTCGAACGCCGACGCGACCCGCTCGATCGTCGTCGCCACATCGTCACCATGACCGAGGAAGGTCGTGGCGCCCTTCATCGAGCCGAAGCGGCCCAGCAGACGCTCGAGGACGAGATCCTGGTGGCGCTTAACGCCGAGGAGAGGGCAACGCTGGCGCACCTGCTGCGCAAGGCACTCGATGGCCAAAACATTTTGTCTCCGGTGATCGAGAACGTGGTCAACTGATTCGCACGCGGACCCCAAGGCCCGTCGATTTTCTATCCAACGTTCGTCGCTCAGCGGAGTGTTGAGTTAATTCAAAGACACTTGGCCAGAACGGCCGATTCAGAACTTGCTTCGGTGCCAAGTTAGGTGCGAACTGCTGGAATCATCGCCAGAATCGCGGGGTTGGCGTTAACGGGCACGAGACGCGACGTGGGGTTCTCGCGGGCCCACACCCGGAAGAGTTCATCGGCAAACCCTTGCCCAATTTCGGCGATATCGGTGAAGTCCAGTTCGACGACGCCGAAGCCTTCGAGATAGGTGCCCACGCGCTTGGCTTCGGTGCGCGAGACGAAGGTACCCCCTCGCTCACGGAAGAGGTTCACGTGGATAGTGGTCTTGTCGAAGCGGCCCGTTTCGGGGTCGAGGCGTTCAGCGTAGACCTGGCTGGGTGTCACCGTGGTATCGCGGCGAATCTCGCAGCGCACCACCGTGCCCGTGCGTGGCCGGTCCAACCAGCCAATCGCCGTGTCGTCAATCTCGTTGTCGACAATCCAGGAGAACTGGCCCGCGGTGAGCACGAAGCGGCTCACCATTCGCGAGGTGAAAAAGATGCCTAGGCCACTGTGGTGCGCCGGATCCGTTGTCTGCTTGCCCTTGGATAGCTCTCCGATGGCCTCGAAATCATCGGCGAGATTGTGCTGCTGGCGGATATCGAAGAACGCGCCCACGCCGTTGTCGTCGATCTCGAAGACAATCCGTTCGGGGTCCACGAACCACCTGACGTCTACGGTGCTCCCGCGCGAGTGATCGATGGCATTGTTCACCATCTCGGTGAACGCGAAGTTCAAGATCTTCACTACGTTCGGGGCCTCGAACACGTCGGGGTCAATTTGTCCCAGGGCGATGCGTTCTTCAGCCCAGACCTCATCTTCACGTAGATTCTCGAGTTGGTATGAGTGGGTGCGCTGCGCGTTGAGGCGGTAACGACTACCTCGGCGTAAGCCCTCGTGGACGAGCACGCCACGTTCGCTCATTCGAGCAAGGTGGTAGTGGGCTGCTTGGCGCGTGACGTTCGCGGCGGTGGCGACTTCGCTGGAGGTGATGTGTGTCCGCGCGGCGAGGAGGCGAGTAATGATGTTCTCGACGGAGTCGGGATTTCCGGCTCGCGGTCTGTTGACTTTTGACATAAAACCGCTCCTAAGGTAACCGGTTATTTTACTTTTTTACTTATAGGTACCATTATGCCCACTTTAAGTAAAAATGTCAAGTAAAAGAGTAGGGCGACTGCCAGGCGGGATTTGAGTCCTTGGGAATACGAGCGCGTTGTAATTACTGAAGCAGCACCTATCCGCACGGCCTCTGAGAACTCCCGGCACCACTACATCGCGAAATTAGTGTCGGATTTAGGGCTGGATGCCGGCGATAACAATACTCACGAGTCGTTGTAACGATTCGTCGTCCGTGCCAGTGTGGCTGGCCGCGTGGCAACTGCCCATGACCAAGTTCAAGATGTCGGTGGTCTCGACATTGGCCCTTATCGCCCCCGCCTCGACGGCGCGCCGACGAAGTCGGTCGATGCGCGAGATGAGATCTTCGACCAGATCGGAGAAGTGCGATTTGATGTCGACGCCCGCCTGGCTGAGCGCCTCGAAGAGGTCTTGCTTGTCGGCCGCCTGACGGGCGAACTCGCGAAGGAACGCGCACAGCGCGTCGCCGGGATCAGCGGCCCGGGCGAACTCGTCGGCCGTTTCCAAAAGGCTCGTGAGCCGGGTCATCACGATTGCTTCGTAGAGCGATTCCTTGGTGGGGAAGTGCCGGTACAGGGTGCCGATGCCGACGCCGGCGCGCTCGGCCACCAGGTCGATCGGGACCATGACGCCGTCCTGGGCAAAGATTTCTTCCGCGGCGAGCAGAATCTTCTCGTGATTTCGTATGGCGTCGGCTCGCATAGGTCGGGGCACAACGGTCGCAGGTTCCATCGGGGAGGCGGCGCCCTCGACCAAGACATCGCCCGTGCCAGCGTGGTGTGAGCTTTGATTTTCGGTCATTTACACGCCTCCTGACGAATAGTTGACAAACGGAACCATCGTTATTATAGTGGAATTTATCCGGAACCATAGTTCCGATTTAGGTGCATCCAACCCCAGAGTATCGGGAAAGGCGCTTAGAAGCTGAGCCTTACCAACGACGCGGATACGACGCAAGAGGAGAGTAAATGTCAACCGACACACTGGACGAAGTTCTACCGGCAGGGGGTGTAGCACCGGACCCCAAGCGTTACTGGTCACTGGCCATCATCGCGATTGCCCAACTCTTGATCGTGCTCGACGCGTCCGTCGTCGTGGTGGCGTTGCCCCACGCCCAGCACGCGCTGCACATCTCGATCGCCAACCGCCAGTGGGTGATCGGCGCGTACACCCTGGCCTTTGGCAGTCTGCTGCTGCTCGGTGGGCGCATCGCCGACTACCTCGGACGTCGCCGGATGTTCATCATTGGCCTTTTGGGATTCGGCGTGGCCTCCGCCCTCGGCGGACTGGCCCAGAATCAGGTCATGCTCTTCGGCGCGCGTGCCCTGCAGGGCGCGTTCGCCGCGGTCATGGCGCCGGCCGCATTGTCCTTACTTACCGTCACCTTCACCGAAGCGCGCGAACGGGCCCGGGCCTTCGGGGTCTACGGCGCGGTCGCCGGCGGTGGCGCGGCCATTGGCCTGGTGCTCGGCGGCGTGCTGACCCAGTTCGCGTCGTGGCGCTGGACGCTGCTCATCAACGTGCCGATCGCCCTCTTCGCCGCCATCGCGGCGCGTCAAGTGATCACCGAGAGCCGCGCCGCGGCCAAGCACGGCTACGACCTGCCGGGCGCGGCGACGGCCACCGGCGGTCTCTTCCTGCTGGTCTACGGCTTCACCATGGTGGCGTCGCACGGCTGGAGTTCCACGCTCACCCTGTCGCTCTTCGCCGGCGCGATTGTGTTGCTCGCGGCCTTCGTCGCCATCGAGCTGCGTTCACCGCACCCGTTGCTGCCCATGCGCGTGGTGCTGGATAAGCGGCGCGGCGGATCGCTGCTCGCCTCGCTGCTGGTGGGCTGCGCCATGCTCGGGACGTTCCTCTTCCTCACCTACTTCCTGCAGGGCACGCTCGGCTACAGCGCGCTCAAGACCGGCTTCGCCTTTCTGCCCTTCTCAGCCGGCATCATCGTGGGCGCCGGCACGGCGAGTCGAATCCTGCCGCGCAGTGGTCCGCGGGCCCTGATGGTCACCGGGCTCTCCATGGCGACCATCGGGCTGCTCTGGTTCAGCCGACTGGGCGTGCACAGCACTTACGCGGCTCACATCCTGCTGCCCGAGATCGTGGTGAGCATGGGCATGGGATTGGTATTCGCGCCCATGAACTCAACGTCGCTCTACGGCGTCGACCCCCAGGACGCGGGCGTCGCCAGTGCGCTGGTCAACACCACCCAACAGGTGGGCGGCGCACTGGGCACGGCGTTCCTCAACACGGTCGCCGCGTCGGTGACGGTCACCTACCTCGCCTCTCGCATTTCTTCGACGTCGGTCGTGAGGGCAGCGGCGGTGCACGGCTACACCACGGCCTTCGAGGTCAGTGCTCTGTTGGTGGCCCTGTCGGCCGTCGTGGTCGCGATATTCATTGGCCCCAAGAGCAGTCACGTCCTGGCCGGTGAGGAAGAACTCGCCGCGCCCCTCGAAGCCCAGCCGGTGTTGGCCAACCGATAAACGGCTACGTCGCCTCACCCAGGAAATCGGGATACGGGTAATTACTCCTCGCCGGAGAATCGTTCCCACGCCGACTGCCGGGTCATGCCTAAGGACGTTCCGATGGCCGCCCACGTCGCGCCAAGTTGCCGCGCCCGCTTCACGTAGCGCGCGAGATTGCTCTCGACCTGCGCACCGGCGGCCGCCATCCGAGGCAGGCTCGCCAGCACTGCTTCGAGGTCAAGTTCCTCCTCCCACGACGTCAGGCGCGGCGGCAAGGAGGGTGGGCTGGCGATGATCTGGCGACAGAGGTCCACGCACTCGTCACAGATGAAGACCCCCGGACCGGCGACCAGCCTCGCCACCGCGCTCTCGGGTTTTAAGCAAAATGAGCAGGATGACGTTACGTGCTCTTCGGTCACGGCCATAGTTTCTCCTTGTGCGGGCGGTGTTGCCTTGTCAGGAGTCACCTTACAAGTCGGGGCTCTCCCGCAGAAATCTTGAAATAGTACTTGACTTTCGACTGTTAACGATATATCGTTGTAGTCACGTAACTATCGAAAGGATACGATAATGAGAAATCGAGATTTCAATCTGTCGCCACACGGGCGGCCGAGATTCACCGAAATAAGTGAAGTGGACCAGTTCGAGGGCCGTCCCGGCCGTCGAGGTGGACGGGCAGAACGACACCTGGGCGGACACGGCCACGGTCACAGCCACGGCGACGAAGGTCGGCGCGGCGAGGCATCAATGAGGGGCGGACGCGGCCGTCGAGGCGATGTTCGCCTGGCGGTGCTGGCGCTGCTCAACGAGCGGCCGATGCACGGCTACGAGATGATGCAGGAACTGGCCGATCGCACGCAAGGATTATGGCGTCCGAGCCCCGGTTCGCTGTACCCGGCGCTACAGCTCCTGGAAGACCAAGGTCTGGTGAGTTCGCAGACCGACGAAGGTCGACGCCAGTTCACGCTGACTGACCAGGGTCGCGCCGAGCTGGCGAGCAACCCCAAGGCGGCTGCGCCATGGGAGATCATGATGCGTGGCGCCGATCAGGGCGACGTCGCCCTGCGCGTCGCCATGCGACACGTGATGATTGCCGTTCGCCAAGTTGCCGAAGCCGGCACCGCTGATCAAAAAGCGCGGGCCGAACGACTCATCGTTGAGTTGCGTCGTCAGATGTACTTGCTGCTCGCCGAGGCAACCGAGACGCCCGCGCAATAGTCGCGGCGTCGCATCGGTGAAGCGATGAACGCATTGTTCTCGCGTAACTAGAAACTGAAGTATCACCAATCGCCACCCGAATGCAGAACGCATTCTGGTGGCGATTGCTTTTTGGTCAGTGCGTGCGTCGCGTGCTCGTGTGGATCGTTCGATCGACGCTGCACCCCATCGAACGCAACCGTCCGTCCCGGTAAACTTTCCGCAATGTCCACCACGCGAGAGCCGATCAATGCGCGTTGAATCTCTGTGGCGTTACCCGGTTAAGTCCATGCAGGGTGAAGCGTGCGACGAGCTCACTGTCGTCGCGAGTGGCGTGGCGGGGGACCGCGGTTTCGGCGTACTCAATCTGGCGACTGGTACCGTCATTTCCGCCAAGCGTGATGGTCGTCTTCTCGCGGCCTCGGCATCCTTTCGCGACGGCGAGCTTTTTGTGCGACTGCCGGATGGACCAGAACTCGGCCCGGGCGACGTCTTGGATGCGAGTCTGACGAACTGGCTGGGCCAACCGGTGAGGCTGGTCGACGCATCGAGCCATGGAGTCGCCACCTTCCAAGGTCAAGAAGATTTCGAAGAAGACAATTCGTCGTCCGAAGAGTGGGAGGGAACCAACGGATCGTTCGTCGACGAGAGCCCCCTGCATCTGCTCACCACAGCCGACCTCGAACTTCTCTCATCCGAGCGACCGGACCTGCAATGGAATGTTCGCCGATTTCGGCCCAACGTGGTGGTCGACGCGAGCGCGGGCGCACTCGATCAGGTGGAGTCGGGTCAGCGGATTCAAATTGGCGAGGTGGAGATTGAGATATGGAAGGGCTGCACGCGCTGCGTGATGACTACCAGGTTTCAGCCGGACGGGCTCGAACGTCAGTTGGACGTGCTTCGCCACCTCATTAAGTCACACGACAACGTCGTAGGCCTGCGCGCGAGAGTGGTGCGAACGGGCGCCGTCCACGTGGACGACCCGGTCAGCCTCATCTGAATGAATTGGTCGTCGCCGCACCGGCGCGGCGACGGCTGTCTCCACTCTGGAGACGTATGGTCGTATTGAACTAGTGGATACGAATGAGCATGGGGGGTTGAGGTGCGGATCGCGGTCGCGGGTGGCAGTGGCACCGTGGGGCGTTATGTGCTCGAGAGCGCGAAGGATGCGGGCCACGACGCCGTGGTGCTGAGTCGCTCGTCGGGAGTGGATCTACGAAGTGGTGAGGGCCTCGCCACCGCCTTGGCCGGCGTCGAAGTCATCATCGACACGTCGAATTGCGATACGACGGACGGCGCGATGGCTCAAGCCTTCTTCGTTGACGTCACCCGCAGGCTGCACGCCGCGGGCGCGCTGGCGCGCGTCCAACGATTGGTCACTCTTTCGATAGTGGGCATCGACGACTTCCCCGTGGGCTACTACCGAGCAAAGTTGGCGCAAGAGGCGCAGGCGCTCAGCGGTCCACTGACGGCCAACGTCGTGAGGGCGACCCAGTTCCACGAATTTGCCGCGCAACTCCTTGTACGCGCGAAGCGCGGCCCGTTGGCGCTCATGCCAAAAATGCGCTTGCAACCCATCGCCGCGCGCACCGTCGGCCACGAGCTCGTTCGCGCTGCGTTGTCGCCGCCCATCAGACCTATCGTCGAGATCGCGGGGCCTCGACAGGAAAGCCTGGTGAAGATGGCGCGTGACGTCGTGCGCCAACGGGGCCAACGCACGTTGGTCGTTGCGCTACGAGTGCCCGGAAAGGCGGGAAGGAAGATGCGTTCGGGCGCCCTCGTAGCGACTAGCGACGCGCGATTGCTCGGTCCAACGTTCGATGAATGGTTGGCCACTGACGACGCGCGGCTCCCACTCTTCTGAGTCGTCCACGCCTGATTAGCGGGGCGCCATGTGATCGGTGCGGTGAGAGTCAGACTCTGCGTTCGTTCTCACGAGTGTGCGGGGCTGAAAGGTCGGTGGACTACGCCTTCTCGATCCTGATGTCGCCCGACACCGTGTTGATCTTGAGGGCGACTTCTTCGGCGTCGCTCGTGGCGTCGCCGGTGGCGTCGAGATCGATGTCCGAGCTCATGTCGCCCGATACCGTGGTGGCGTTCACGTCGATCGCGAGGCCTCGGGCGACCGCGACGTGCACGTCACCGGATACGACTTTTACGCTCACGTGTCCCGGTTGGACGACCGTAATTTTCACGTCACCCGAGGCGCAGGCTATATCGGTCTTCGCGGCCGAGCTGGGGCAGTTGACGCCGCCGGACGCGCTCTGGCACTTGAGGACCGTGCGGACTACGCCGGTGTCCACGTCGCCCGAGGCGGTCTTCACGTCGAGCGAGTCGCACGGCTCGCTCACGTTGACGTCGCCGGACACGCTCGACGCGCTGATGTCGCCAAATTGTCCGTTGAGGGAGGCGTCGCCCGACACCGTCATGATCTCCAGCGACGAGCCACGAGGCAGCACCACCAGCACGTCCACGTCAGAACCGCCGAAGTCGGACCACGACTTCTTCCTTTTTCCCCTCTTGTCGCGCGACATTCCTAGACGGTCTCGGTGCTGCGTACGGATGTCCAGTTGGTTGCTCGTCGCGTCAAAGCGCACGTCCGCGTCTTCGAGCAGGTAGTCGAACTTGGGAGAGCTGGCGGTGAGCGTCACCTCTAGGGTGTTTCCCTCAATAGTCTTCACCGCGATGTCGCCGCTCTTGGAGGAAATCTTGGCGCGGATGGGGCCCGAGGGGGAGAAGGTCTCGTATCGTTCGCAGTCGTTCTCCTGGCGTTGCGAACTACCTTCATTGGACTGCTTGGTTTCATTGTTGATGTTGGTCATAGCCATCCTTTCAATTGGATCGTGTTGCGATGCTCTTCGTAGCCGGAGCGAGGACGGCAGTGGGGTTCGCAGACGATTCATGAGGTCTCTTTCAAAGTCTTAGGCGCGGCCCTTGCCGCGAAGTTGGTGTCGACCCACCACGGACGTGCCGGAGGGGTCGATGCGGACCGAGCGCTCGAGTGAGCGCACGATCCACGAGTTGACGGACGAACCGACATCAGTTGCCAGGTGCTCGATGTTGTCCTTGAGGTCGTCGCTCAGACGCAGGGCGATGCGCGCCGAGTAGTCGGTCTTGGTTGGACTGTTCTCGGTGTTGACGGGAACGATTCGTGACAATCGAATCGTGTCACCCTCGAGGTTGACATTGAGCGGCGGGCCGTCCTGGAGGTTGAACTCTTGGACGAGGTCGTTCAGCGCCTCGAGAAAGTGCTTTTGCAGCGCCGGCTCAACGACCGCTCCGATTCGCTCGACGATGGATCCCGTCTCGGGTCCGGCGAGTTCGGCCAGGTTCTTGAAGTCCTCTTGAATTCGCTCGACAAAGTCTGATATCAACATGACACCAATATGACATCATTTTGATATCACTGTCAAGTGAGGTTAGGAATAGGGCCTTTTGGGTGATCAAGGGAATAGTTTCTCCGCGTTTCTCGTAGAAATATGTGTGTTAGGTGACCAACGAGTGCGGTTCATTGACTCCATCGCAGTCGACCCGGGGTCGTTGAGTGTTCGGCCCATCGTTGCGAAAGCCTTAAGCCACGACTTTTGAACCTTCGGCCACGACTAGACCACCGTGTCGTTGCGCTTAAGGGTGCAACCCATCTTCGTGCGACACGTGCGTCGCCGGTTCAAGTTGAAATGTCGCGTGCTCGACGTCAAAGTGTTCGCTCACGCACGATTGCAGCTCGTCGAGAATCTGCGGGGCGTGGCCGCTGTCGAAGCAGTGATCTTCGACGACGACGTGCGCGGACAGCGTGGTCTCACCGGAGGTGACCGTCCAGGCGTGCAGGTCGTGGATATTGATCACGTGCCCTACCTCGCTCAGGTGGGTGCGCACGTGTTTGAGGTCGAGGTTGTCGGGCGAGGCCTGGAGAAGTATCTTGCCCGAGTCACGCAGTAGTCCCCACGCGGTCTTGGCCATGAGCGCAACGACCAGGAGTGAAGCAATCGCGTCGGCCCGCTCCCATTTTGTGAGCACGATGATCAAGCCGGCGATGGCGGTGGCGACGAACGCGAAGAGGTCAGTCAGGATGTGCAGGTAGGCACCGCGTATGTTGAGGCTGGTTCGGTCAGCCTTGGCGAGCACCCACGTCACGATCAGGTTCACGATGGCACCCACGATCGCGATGATGAGCACCAGTGCGCCGCGCACGGGGTGGGGTGTCACGAGTCGCTGGACGGCCTCCACGGCGATGAGCAGCGCCATGGCGACGAGCGTCACGCCGTTGACCGCCGCCGAAAGAATCTCTGCGCGCTTGAGGCCAAACGTCCATCGCCCTTCCGACGGCCGGCGGGCCAGTCGCACCGCCCACGCACTCATTCCGAGGGCGGCGACGTCGGTGAGCATGTGTCCGGCGTCGGCCAGCAGCGCCAGTGACCGGCCCAAAATAGCCGCGATGACCTCCACGACGAGCAAGCCTGCGATGAGGCCCAACGCCCACAGCAGGTAGCGCACGTCGCGACCGGTCACCGGGCCGTTCGCGTGACTCTCCCCGTGAGGTTCGTCACTCACTTAGGCGCAGTCACTGAGTTGATGAACTCGAACATACGGTCATTGTCCCATGAATCGACCGCACCTCGACCACGCGGGTGGCCGGAAACGGACGGTGGCGGTAGGGGCATTCGGCGTGGATTACGCCGAATTCACGTAACGGCGGAGCGCGATGCCCGTCCAGATGAACTCGACGACGCCGAAGGGCCACGCCCCGGACAGGAATCCGTAGACGCTCGAGAGCAGGCAGCCCAGCGCGAAGGCGGCGATGAAAGAACGAGCCCGTCGTTCCAGCGCGTACATGAGCATCATGAACGTGACGGCGCACACGCCGTAGATCGTTACCGTCATGCATTCATGTTCTCACGTACGAAGGCCCTCGGCGAAAGACGTCGGGTGTACCTTTCGTTCATGTCCGCTGTATCACTCGCTGAATGGGAGAGCCTCAAGCGCTGCTCGTTCGATCTCAACGATGGCCCTTTCCTCGGCGGACCGCACTTCGCCGCCAACGAGAAAAACGAGTACGTCATTGTCTCGGGTGATTATCCCAGCGCACTGAGTCAATTGGTCGAGGTACTGTATCGACTCAATTTAGTCCGCTCGGGCTACGACATGAACGCCAATCCCGATCACTTGACCAACACCGCCATTCGGAAGATGCCCGATAATCGAGTGAGGGACTTCATCAGTCAGATCGTCCGCGTCGACCGGCTCAACGAGGGAACACTCCAGCGGTTCGTCAACAACATGATCCTCCTGCAGCTGGTCCGCGCGGCCTACGACCACGAGGTGTTGAATGCCAAGCATTGGCCGTTAGCTCTTGCGACCCTCGGCGAGCAGCGCGTGGCCAAGGGCTTGGTCGTTCGTAGCCGCACGAACAAGATCGAGGGTCGCACGACCGGCGGTCGACAGAAGTGCCCGTCGACGTCGTGCTCCGGCTGGCTAATCGGTGTGCTCTGGGAGACGGGCCAGCAGATGCATATCTGTTCGGAGGGTTGGCACTTCGAACCTTCGACCGATGAGATCCACGTCATCGGCGGCGGCGACATCTCGGCGCGCTACATCTCGCCCAAGCCCTGGGGAAGGCCTCCTTCGCCCAAGAGTCTTTGGCCCTCAAGAGTCGAACTCAACACCAAAACCGGGTGGAAGATCCTGCCCAAGAGGCAAGGGGCGGTGGCTGCATCAACCAACGCCCCTTAAACCAGTTAGGAAAGCTGGCGTGCTCTAGCTACTGCCGATCGACGTCGCGTACTCCACGGTGTTCGACTGGATCGTGTCGCGGTACCAGCGGAAGCTCTCCTTGGTGAGGCGAGTGCCGGACGGAAAGTCAACCCAGACGATGCCGAAGCGCCGCGAGTAGCCGTAGGACCACTCGAAGTTATCCAGCAGACTCCAGACGAAGTAGCCCTGCACGTTGACACCGGCGTCGATGGCGTCGTGCACGGCCGAGATGTGCTCTTGCAGGTAGGCCACCCGGTTGAGGTCCATCACGTGACCGTTGGGATCGACGTAGTCGTCGAAGGCCGCGCCGTTCTCGGTGATGTAGATCGGCACCATGGTGTACTCGTCGCGGATGCGCACCAGTAACGTCGTGAGACCCGAGGCCTCGATCTCCCAGTCCATCGCGGTGCGGTCGCGACCGGGCGTCTCCAAGGAACGTAGGTGCAGGTCGGGAAACTGCTCGGTGAGTGCCACCCGGTAGCCCGCCACCCGTGCCTCCTGGGCGCGCGAGGCGTCGACCACGGTCGAGGGGAAGTAGTAGTTCACCCCCAAGAAGTCGAGCGGCTGGGAGATGAGCTTCAGGTCGCCGTCTTGGACAACCGCGAAGCCGGGCTTGGACGAGGCGTAGTGCACGAGCATGTCCTCGGGGTAGCGACCGTGAAAGACTGGCTCTAAGAACAGTCGATTGAGGTTGCCGTCGGCGCGCCGTGCCGCGGCGACGTCCAGCTCGTGCTCGGAACCGGCTTGGTGGTCGCCCAAGTTGAGCGTGATGCCCACCTTGGCCGACGGCACCGCCGCGCGAAGAATCGGAATGACCATTCCGTGGGCTAGCAGCAAGTGATGGTTGGCGGCTGCGGCCATGCCGATGTCCTGGATGCCCGGGGCGTGGCGACCCACACCGTAGCCCAGCCACGAGGAGCACCACGGCTCGTTGAGCGTGATCCAACGCTCGACGTCGCTGCCGAGTGAGCGGGCGACTACGTCCACGTACTCGGCGAAGCGCTCGGCGGTATCGCGAACGCACCAGCCGCCCTCGTCCTCGAGTTGTTGTGGCAGGTCCCAGTGGTACAGCGTCAGCGTCGGCTCGATGTTGCGCGAGCGCAGCCCGTCGACCAGGCGGCGATAGAAGTCGAGTCCCTCTTGGTTGGCCGGTCCCTTGCCGGTGGGTTGGATGCGCGGCCAGGCCACGGAGAAGCGGTAGGCCCCGACGCCGAGTTCGGCCAGGAGGTCTAGGTCTTCGTTCACGCGGTGATAGTGATCGCAGGCCACGTCGCCGGTGTCGCCGTTCCACACCGCGCCGGGGGTGTGACTGTAGGTGTCCCAGATCGAGGGGCCCCGACCGTCGGCCTCGACGGCACCTTCGATCTGATACGAGGCGGTCGCCGTGCCCCACAGGAAGCCCGGGGGGAAGCGTCGATTGAGACTTTGCGAGTTCAAGTCTTGATTGTTCACGGTAGGTACATCTCCTAGTTGAGGGTAGTCAATATATGCTCGGTTACCTCTACGCTCGGCCCCGCCAGGTTGGAGAATGGCGGGGCCGCGCGCAGAGGAAGGCTTTATGGGCCTTCTTGAAATGCAGCCTTGACGCGGCCTCACCCCTCAGGGAAGGAGGCGAGGCCGCGCAATAGGGAGGGCTAAACCTACTTAACCTTCTTAAGGTGCATCAAGATGATGGGCAACTCGGGGTCATTCGGCGACGGGTCCATGTACTGGTTACTTGAAGTCACCCAGCCGGTGAAGTGTGCCGTTGAGTACACGTCCCAGTCAGCTCCGTACAGCAGGGGAGCGTCAGGAACTTGCGTTGCCATGAGGTTGCCGAGGGCCGAGATGGCCGTCTTGACCGCCGAAGAGTCCGACGGGTTGGTCGTCTCCAGGGTCGTCAGCGCCGTCTGAGCCGCTGCACTCTGGTAACGACCAAAGTCGGCTGAGGCGTTGGTGGGACTAGGCGTCACGAAGGTGGCGTAATCCAGCCAGTTCTGGTACTGCACGAATGGGTTACTGCCACCCGCGCCCCAGTGAATCGCCGTCTGGAACGTACCGGCCGCCAGGTCGGAGTACCACTGCGTGGCCTGAACTCCGTCCACGGTGCAGTCAATGCCGACGGCTTGGAGCTCGTTGGACATCAACTGGTCGTCGGCGTAGTAGTCCGAGTAGGCAGTGGGGTCTTCAACCGTGAAGGCAATCTCCACACCGTTCTTGGCCCAGAAGCCCTTGGAGTCCTTGGCGTAGCCGTCGGCCGTCAGGATCGACGAGACCTTGGCCGCGTCGGGCGTGGGCGAGATGTTGTTCGCCAACGTGGACGGCAGGTAGGCACTCTGTGCCGGCAGGATCAACGCGCTGGTCGACGTCGCCGGTGGCTCGTAGCCGAGTTCACCTTCGACGCTCAGGGCCGTGCGGTCAATGCCCGCACTGATGGCCGCGCGAACCGCGGGGTCGCTCAAGGGTCCGGTGCCAGTCGTGTTGAACTCCAACGTCACCGTACTGCCGGGCGCGTAGAAGTAGTGATTGGTCTTGGGATTCTTGTCGACGTAAACGGTCTTGAGGTTGGCTATCTCGTTACCGGCCCACTGCAATTGCCCGTCGGCCAGGGCGGTGGTAGCTGCCTGGTTGGACGAGTAGTAGTTGACGTTGATCTGTGTCGCGGCCGGCTTGCCACCCCAGTACTTGGGGTTGACCGAGAACTGCACCACCGTCGACGAGTAGTTCTTCAACACGTATGGTCCGGTGCCGACTGGATTGGTGATGGTCGCCTTCGCCGGGTTGGAGATCTTGGACCAGATGTGCTCTGGCACGATCAACGTCGATCCGGCGATGTTGGTGATGTCTTGGTAGGCCGGGGCCGAGAAGTTCAACACCACGGTGTAGTTGCCCTTGGCGACGGCCGCATTGGACAGCGCGGGCACGCCGGAGTAGTTGGCTGCTGGGTTCTCCGCGATGAGGTTGAACGTGTAGGCCACGTCAGCCGCCGTGAAGGCCTTGCCGTCACTCCACTTGACTCCGTGACGCAGGGTGAAGGTCAGCGTCTTGCCGCCGTTGGACCACGCGTACTTGGTGGCGAGCCACGGGTATTGAGTGTTGGCCTTTAGGGTGTCGAACTCAAATAGTGGCTCATAGGCAAGTGACTTGACGTTCATCTGCGCGGCGAAAGATTCGCCATTGAACGGGTTGAAATTCTTGGTAAACGTTATCCCAACGTTATTCTCCATCGTCAAGATGCTGGGCTTGGCCGCCGACGCCGACGCCATACCGACACTCACTATTCCGAGCATCAAGCAGGCCATCGCCGCCGCGGTGATTGCTATTTTCCTAATCATTAGTATCCTTTTCTTGTCCAGTCGGTTTTGGCCGACTTTTTTTGACCGTGTGGGTCTTTATTGGTACATCCGAGGCCGGCTGGACGCTTTTCGAAGTGAACTTCACTCTGGAGCGACCGATTACTGCCGTTACCTGATTGGCAGTGGTCATTTCTTCGTAATAGTCCCTCCCCTTTGCGTTTCAGGTAGCCCGAGGTCTACGATTTCGCCCGACGTGTTGTGCAGCCAGCACCGCGACACGTGGCCGCCGCCGACGTCGAACATCGGTGGTTCGCTGGTCCGGCACACGTCCATCACGTGCGGACAGCGCGGGCTGAAGCGACAGCCGACTTGGGCGATCGACACCTGCGTGGTGTGATCGGCCTTCGCCGGAGTCGCTCGGGTGGGATCGGCCGGGTCGGGCACCGACGCGATCAACAGCTGGGTATAGGGGTGGGTGGGCTCGTCGATCAGGGCCGTGCCGTTGGACTGCTCCACCACCTGGCCCGCGTACATGACAATCGTCTCGTCGGCCAGGTAGCGGGCCGACGCAATGTCGTGGGTGATGTAGAGGATCGCCAATTGGTCGTTGTCGCACAGGCCGCGCAGCAGGTTGAGCACGCCCAAGCGCACCGAGACGTCGAGCATGGAGATCGGCTCGTCGGCCAGCAATACCTTGGGCTTCACGCACAGTGCCCGGGCGATGGAGACACGTTGGAGTTGGCCACCGGAGAGCTCATGGGGGTAGCGGTCCATGAAGCGGGCCGGTGGTTCCAGGGAGACCCGTCGCAGCACCGCGGCGGCTAAGTCGTCGACGTCGCTCTTTCTGGCCCCGTGAATGAGCAGCGGTCGCTCGAGGCTGTGGCGAACCCGGTGCACGGGGTTGATGGAGGCGAAGGGGTCCTGCAAGACGAGCTGCACCTGAGTGGTGTATTCCAGCTTCCGCTTGGACTGTGCTGGAATCTCGGTGCCCTGCAGGATCAGATCGCCGGAGGTTGGCTTGATAATGCGCGCCAGCATCCTGGCGAGCACCGACTTGCCCGATCCACTCTCGCCGACCACGGCCGTCACCCGTCCGGCGTTGAGACGCAGGCTCACATCGTCGACGGCGCGCACGATGCGCTTAGGTCCGAAGAAGCCGGACGTGCTGCGCATGCTGAAGTGGCGGGTCAGGTTGCGGGCTTCGAGCTGGATGATCGAGGTTTCGTTCGTGGTCACGAGACCTCCTTCGAACTCGTGGTTGTGCTCTGCGAGCGAAACTTGGGTGTCGGCGAAAGGGCAATCGTCCGGCTCAACGCTTCGGGTACCGTCACGCCGCCGCCGCTGTGCAGCCAGCAGGCGACGACCCGTCCGGATTTGTCGGCGGGGAGAAGTGGCGGCACGTCGATGACGCACCGTTCCATCTTGTAGGGACAGCGAGCGTGGAAACTGCAGCCGGTGGGCATTTCGGCGAGGTCGGGCGGCGAGCCCAGGATGCCTTCGAGCTCCACTCGCGCGCCGTGCAGGGGCGGCGATGAGTTGAGCAGACCCAGCGTGTAGGGGTGGCGGGGAGCCGAGTAGAGCGCGCCAGCCGGGGCCCGTTCGACAATGGCTCCGGCGTACATGACGCAAATCTCGTCGGCCAGTTCGACCAGTAGCGAGAGGTCGTGGGTGATGAAGATCATGGCGAAGCCGAAGCGGGCGCGCAGGTCGGCGAGTTCGTTGATGATCTCGCGCTGGGTCACGACGTCGAGGGCCGTCGTGGGCTCGTCCATGATGACCAGCTGGGGATCGAGGGCTAGGGCCAGGGCGATCATGATGCGCTGGCGCTGGCCACCGGAGAGTTCGTGGGGGAAACGGTCGAGGCGGTCTTCTTCGAGGCCCACCATGCCCAGCAGTTCCACGGCCCGGGCCCGCCGCTCGTGCTTCTTCATATCGGAACGGTGGGACTTTAGGATCTCCTCAAATTCCTTGGAGATGCGCAGCACCGGGTTAAGGGCGCTCAGTGCGCTCTGGAGGACAATCGAGACTTGGGACCAGCGGACCTTTCGCAGTTCGCTCTCCGAGGCCTTCAGGATATCGATGCTGATCTCGTTACCCTCGGCGTCCTTGCCGAGGTTGAGTTTGACGTCGCCGCCGGCGATAATACCCGGGGCTCGCAGCAGTCGCGTGAGGCCGTACACCAATGTCGACTTGCCGCTCCCGCTCTCGCCCGCGATGCCCAGAATCTGGGAGCGATGCACGTCGAGGCTGACGGAGTTGACGGCGCGCACCGCACTTTCGCCCCAGCCGTAGTCAACGCTCAAGTCCTTCACTTCGAGCACCAGATCGCTGGTGGCGATGCTCGCTGGTTGAACGGCGATAACGGCGTCGCTCAAGTGAAGCTGATCCTGGAGTTCGAGGGAGTCAGTGGTCACCGGGTCACTCACTTGCTGCTCGAAGTGGAGAGTCGGGCCGCCACTACCGGCGGACGGGGCTGGCGGAGCACGGGCGTGAAGCCCAAGCGCGGACGGCGTGGGATGCCGGCTTGACGGCGCAGTTTGCTGGAGAGGCCGCTAGCGCGCAGGCGGGGATTGATGAACTCGTCGATGCCGAAGTTGAGCAACGCCAGTCCCGTACCCACCAAGGCAATGCAGATGCCCGGCGGCACGAACCAGTACCACTGGCCGGCCAAGGGCGCGTTGTTCGACTGCGCCCAGAACATCATCGTGCCCCAGTTCCAGACTGCGGTGCTGGTGAGTCCCACGTAGGCCAGGGTCACGTAGGCGCCAACGGCGTAGAGGATGGTGAAGAGCAACGAGGAGGCCAGGACCGGCAAGAGGTTCGGCGCTATTTCGGTTACCATGATGCGCAGTCGGCTCTCGCCGATGATGCGCGAGGCTTCGACGAAATCTCTATTTCGCAGCGAAAGGGTTTGCGCGCGCAGCACTCTGGCCCCCCAGGCCCAACCGGTCAGGCTGATAATGAGTCCGATGACGTATTCGTTGGAACGGCCGGACACTGGCAGGTAGCTGTCAATCACAATGAGCAGTGGTAGTCCCGGAATGGCCAAGAAGACGTTCGACAACATGGTGAGGCCCTCGTCGGCCGGGCCGCCCAAGTATCCGGCCGCGACGCCGATGGTCACCGAGAGTCCTGTCGCGACCACACCGGCCAGAATTGCCACCACCATGGTCGCGCGGGCGCCGACGAGGAGCTGGGAAAAGATGTCCTGACCGAGGCTGGTGGTGCCAAACCAGTGGGTGAATGACGGCGTCAGGTTCGGCACGAAGTCGGTGGCGCTCGGATTGTAGGGCGCGATCCAGGGACCGACGACGGTCAGGATCAGGAAAAAGCCCACGATGAACAAACCCAGCAGGACCTTGGGCGACTTGGGGATTCGTACGGCGCTCATACCGCCGCCTCCGTGCGGGTTCGTGGATCAAGGGCCAGGTACACCAGGTCGGCGATCAGGTTGGCAGCCAGCACCGTCATCGTGATTACCAAGAAGATCCCCTGAATCAGCGGATAGTCCTCGTTGAGCACGGCCTGCAACAAGAGGTTGCCCACGCCGGGGTAGTTGAACACCAGTTCCACCAGCAACGCACCGGACACCACGAGGCCGATGGCCAGCGAAAGATTGGCGATACTGGGCAGCACCGCATTTCTCGCGGCGTGCATGATGACCTTGCGCCGGGGCAGTCCCTTGGCCACGGCCATCAAGACGAAGTCCTCGCCGATCATCGTGATCATCATGTTGCGCATGCCGAGCATCCAACCAGCGATGGAGCTGAGCACGATCGTGATGACGGGCAACTCGCCGTAACGAATGAGGCTGTAGATGAATGTCCACGAGAAGTTGGGTATCAGATTGGGGCTGTAGGCGCCCAGCACGGGGAACCAGTGCAACGTGCTGCCAAAGACCAGGAGCACCACGGTGCCCAAGAAGAAGTAGGGCACGGCCTGAAAGAACGTCGCGACGGGAATGACGGTATCGAAACGCGAACCGCGGGTCCAGCCGAGCAGGGCTCCGCCGAACGTGCCGATGACAAAACTAATGATCGTTGAGATGCCAATAAGGCCGACCGTCCAGGGAACGGCCGCGCGCAGGATCGAGCTCACGGGAGAGGCCAACGTGATCGACACGCCGAGGTTGCCGCTGAAGAGTTGCGATATATACGTCATGTACTGGTGGACAAGGTTCTCGTGCAGACCAACGCCGAACAACAACTCCATACCGTGCACCTGCTGAGGCGTCACCTGTCCCACCAAGCGACCGATGAGGTTCTGCACGGGGTTGCCGGGCATCATTCTCGGGAGCAGGAAGTTCACCGTGATGGCGACCCAGGCCGTGAGCGCGTAGAGCGCGAGCTTGCGGACAATCAGGCGCACGGTTAGCCGACCTCACTTCGTAACGTCACTAGTTCGGCCAGCGGCGAGCGTGTGTCACTCTCGGTGACACAACCGCAACTGCCCCTCACCACGAGTTCAGTCGGCAGCACCACGGTCCGGTTGACGATCTCGGAACCGTCGAGCATTGCCACCAGCGCATCGACGGCGGCCTCGCCCAGGAGGCCGCCCGACTGACGAATAGTGGTGAGAGGTGGATTGAAATATCTTGTCAAGGTGATGTCGTCAAAACCCGTCACCACGATGTCCTCAGGAATCTTTAGACCCGCCGCGTTGAGCGCATAGATGACGCCCACTGCTGTCTGGTCGTTGGCACAGGCAAAGGCCTGTGGAAGCGGCTCCGAGTTACTTAGTCGAGCTTGCATCGCCACCTCACCGCCGGCCGACGTCCAATCGGACTCCAGCAGGTCGACCTCGTTGAGGGTCGCGCCCAATTCTTCGACTGCTTGGCGAAAGGCAACCACGCGGGCGACACTGTCGGGACTGTCGTGAGAGCCGGCCACGAAACCAAGACGAGTGATGCCGTGCACCTTGACCAAGTGCTCGGCGAGCATCCGCATGGCATGTTCGTTGTCGACGCGAATAGTCACTGCCGAGGGGGAATCACCCTTGCCGGCGAGCAGCACCACTGAGATTCGTTTGGCCAGGTACGCCACGTCGTCGTCGCCCAGTACACGGTCCAAAAGAATAAGGCCATCGACCGTGCCGGTCAGACTGAGTAATGGCGTAATCCCCGAGGGGTGCGTGTCGTACGCGCTGCTCAGCAACAGCGAGTAGCCGTGTTCGGCCGCGCGGGTCTCGGCGCCCCGGATGACAATGTCGGTATAGAGGAGGCTCGCCTCTTCCACCCCGAGCACGCTGCCATCGACCGGAGCACGCATGAAGACCAGTCCCAAGATCCAGTGCTTTCCACTGGAGAGGCCCCGGGCGACCACATTGGGTACGAATTGGAGCTCGTCCATGGCGGCCATTACCTTGGCGCGGGTAGATGGACGAACCGAAGCGAGTGAGTTGAGGGCACGGCTCACCGTGGCGATGGAGACGCCAGCAAGCTCTGCCACGTCGTAGATCGTTGGTGGTGAATCGACCACTTAGTCCCCTAGTTCCCCCCAAAGCAACGGTTAAGATTTTTGTAACCGCTTACCTGTAACCGCTTACATAGTACACAGGCGGGTTTTCACTGTCAAGTCACGTTTCGTTCACTTTTAAGGGATTTTAGCTAGTTTGCGAAAAACTTCACGAGTTTGGAGTCGTGCACGCTTGTCTGGCTTGGAATTGAAGCCTTCTGGCGATGGGGCATATCGAATACTTTCGCGACGATAAGAGTTTTTCTTGTTCACGATCGGCGAAGTTCTTGAACTAACTAGAAAGTTGATTGACGTTCTCGACTCCTTACATGACACGCAAGGGGTCACTGGTTAAAGTCCTGTATGGCCCACCAAGAATTGGGCGACTTTTCATGGGAAGTTGGGATGGATGAGCCGTGAGTAAGTAGGTGAGCGCAAGATCGTGGAGCAGTTTGCACTCACCATGGTGCAGTTCTTGAAGGAAATATGGAGTCGTTACCAAAGACTGGAGGGCTGGTTTTGACCGCGGCCAGCCTTAATAAAAAAGGATCCGTAGATAGTTACGGCCGATTGGCGCTACTTTTTCATGAAGACAACATCTCGATGGTACTGAAGGAAACCATCTTGATGTCGTGAGAAACTTCCAACACTTTTGCTCAAATCAAGATTCCAACGCGCAACTACCTGACCAGTAAGTTGTTCGCTCTGAAGTATCGTTCCATCACGTCGGAATGACAAATATCCCTCGTCGAAGAGATGATCGACATGAGGTGAAAGCAACAGACCGTTTGAACCGTCAAGTCTCTCGATGTCATCAGACTTGCTCCAAGGCTTGATGTGGCTTGCGCGAAGGTGGCGGCTCTCCGTAACTCCCGTTAGACGACATCCGCGCTCAATGAGGGCCACTTCCTTTTTGAAATAACCCTGACCGCGACGCGCAAGGATCAGGGCGCGTTTTTCGGTTGGACCGAGGTCGGTTCTGTCGCGGATATGTTGGTCTTCCTCTTCGGCCACGTCACCGTCGATCTCCACGTTGCGTTCGGCTAGGCCCTCTGCTTTGACTTCATTAATGTCGATCGAAATCGCTTGAAGGTAGATGGCACCCAAGGCGGTTGGAATGGCGTAGAGGTATTCCATGTTCACTCTGCCGACAGAGTTAATTGGCCCATGGTTTGAAGGTCCGAGATTTTTGTACTCCTGGAGCATCATTTTGGGGTCGAAATCATTAGTTAGAGTACGGAATTCGACGTCGACGATCCAGCCATCGTTCTCCCAGAATTGATTTGAAAGGCCAAAGTCAGGTCGCGTGCACGATCGAGCTTCGTTCATGACCACACCTAAGGCACGAATGGAACCTCTGAAGTAAGAGAAAACGCAGTCTCCAAGTTTGAGCGACAGCATGGCGTCGTAAGCAAGCCGGTGCCGACCTTGCTTATCCAGTTTTGGGGCCCAGAGATAGTCGCCCGGTATTTCGTCGTTGTGGGTCTTGCCCTGGTTGACCCACCAGTAGTTCATGAAATGTGATGTTTATAAGAATCGAAGCGACCTACAGGAAAGTGGGACTGCCCTATGGAGAGGGGGTAGTCATCGATCGTTGAAAGGAAGGTCATTGGGCGGAGCTTAGATTCGGAACTGCGTATCTATCGGATTAAGCATTACCAATGCCCAGCCGCCAGCGCCATAAGCATGTCGACGACTGCGAATCACGCCCGATAAAGCCAACTAGTAGATGCGTTGGAGGGTGTGGATTGCGGCACGTAGGGGCTTTAAACGTAGGGCATTAACTTGAATTGTTGCGATGGTTTCGCCTTAGAGGGCGATCCACCTTGGCGGGAAAGGCAATAGGGGCCGAAGTAGCATTAATTGTAAGGTTTTGACTTCGCACTATGGAGAGGTCCGTGGCACTTCGACGCACCGTGTATCGCTACTACGAGCACCGGTTGGAGAACGCACTGCCCTCCGAGAACTTGCCTCGGCATGTGGGCGTCATATTGGATGGTCATCGTCGCTTCGCTCGTGAGCAGACTGATGGCGAGTACCGAGCTAGCTACGAAATAGGCATGGCCAAGCTCGAGGAATTGCTCGAGTGGTGTTCGGAACTTGGAATCAAGGCAGTTACTGCGTGGGTGCTTTCGACAGAAAATTTGCGTCGGCCCGTTGCCGAGTTGAATCCTTACTTTGATGTGTTGGTCGAACTCTTCGATCGGCTTCCCAGGTTGGCGGAGCGGCTCAATTTCTCCTTGTCAGTAAGTGGCAGCCTTGATCTGCTCCCGCCCAATCTCGTGCTTGCGGCGAAGCAGGCGGTCGACCGGGTTGGCCAAGTTAGTGCACCCAATATGGACGTCAATATTGCTCTGTGTTACGGGGGACGCCAGGAGGTTGTCGACGCCTGTCGGTCATTGATCACTGATCTCTTGGCGGATGGCGTTGAGCCGGCCGATCTGGCCGAGAAGATTGACGCGGGGGGCTTGGCTCGCAACCTCTATGCCGCTGATTTGCCCGACATCGACCTCGTCATTCGCACCAGCGGCGAGGCCCGTCTTTCGGGTTTCTTGCTTTGGCAGTCGGCCTTTGCAGAGTTCGCCTTTGTTGATCCTTACTGGCCCGCGTTTCGTAAAGTCGATCTGTTACGCGCCCTGCGGGACTTCACCCGACGTGAGCGCCGTTTCGGCGCGTAAAACTTCGCGACAAGAACACGCTCGCTCTGGGTTTTAATTCTCGAAGTTGACTTTTCGGTACACGCAGTGCGCCTTCAACTGTAAGGGGCTGTTATTGCGCCGGGCCGCACGAAAGTGCCGCTCGAATTGCGTTGACAGAACGATCAACGTCTTCCTTGGTAGTGCTCCAACTCGACACCGATATTCTCATCGCGCGCACGCCGCGCCATGATGTGGCACCCATCCAGCATTCGCCTGAGCGCTGGACTTCTCGGATGACCTGGTCGGTCTCCTTATCGTTACCGAAGCGCACGAGTACCTGGTTGAGCACGACGTCGTTGAGGACATGGACGCCCTCAGTGTGGGCAAGCTGCTCTTCAAACCGTCGGGCCAAGGCGCAGCAACGTTCGATCATTTCAGCGAGGTCGCGGCGGCCGAGTTGACGTAGGGCGGCCCACGTGGCGAACCCCCGTGCCCGCCTGGAGGATTCCAGAACGAAGTCGCCGGGTGAACGAAGGTCGCCCTCGCCCTGCCCTTTGATGTAGGAGGCCGAATACGTCATCGCCGCGGCATGGGCCTCGGGATGCGCGCAGAATACGTAGCCGCTATCGTAGGGGACGTTCAGCCACTTGTGTCCGTCGGTCGCCCACGAGTCGGCGAGCTCAATTCCCGTCACCAGGTGACGAGTCGCCGGGTTCGCCGCCGCCCAGAGTCCGAACGCTCCGTCCACGTGGACCCAGGCGCCGTGTTCGTGCGCGATCGTTGTCGCCGCGGTCAGATCGTCGAAGGCGCCGCTGTTCACGTTGCCCGCCTGCAGGCAGACGATGGTCGGCCCCGGCGGTGAACTCTTCAAGACGCGAGCCAGGTCCGCGATGTCGATCGCCCCTTGTGAGTCGGCGGCGACAGGTTCGAGCGAACTGGCGCCTAAACCGAGCAGACGCAGCGACATGTCAATGGTGGCGTGGCGTTCTTCATTGGCGATTACCCGCACGCGGGGACCACCGAGCAGTCCGTCTCTCTCTACGTCCCAGTCGGCTTGGGCGAGTACGTGATGGCGGCCGGCAGCCAGCGCGATGGTATTGGCGCCCTGCCCTCCCGTCGCGAAGCCAAACGACGCGGTACTGGGCAAACCGAGCAGGTCCTTCAGCCACGTGCCGGTCACGTCTTCGACCAGGGCCGCACCCGGTGATGAAATGGTGTTGAAGGCGTTCTGATCCCAGCCAGAAGTGAGAAAGTCCGCGGCGGTGGCTGCGTCGAGTGCGCCTCCAATGACAAAACCGAAATAGCGTGGACCGGTCGACGTCACCAGTGCGGGTTCGACGATGGTGGCTAACTGTTCGATGACGACGTCGGACGGCGTCGATTCGTCGCGCATTGAACCGAGGGCGGCGCGTACGGCATCGAGATCGACAGCTGGAAATACGGGCAGATCGTTCACCCGCTCGCGGTAGTCGGCGGCACGAGCCGCGGTGGATAGCAAGAGTTCGCGAAGATCAGACATGTCCTAATCCTCGCATGTCATGAAGGAAGGCGGGCGTAAAAATCTCAACTGAATTACGACCGAATTGGGGCAGCAAAGGAAGAGCGCTCGAGTTTGGACTCTTCGCAGTTACTGAACTAAAACCGCCATGACAACTGCGGCGGTGGACTGGTCTGGGTCTGCATTCCCGCGCCTGTGCTCTACGTGCCGACGTAGTACTGGTCGGCCACGTCAAGCGCTCGATCCAGTCGGGTGAGGCCGTCGCGGGCTTCGTCGTCTGTAACGGTGCAGGGAGGGACGACGTGCAGGCGGTGGAAGTTGTTGAAGATAAGCAGACCTTCCTTGCGACACGCAGCCAGGACTTCGTTCATCGCCGGAGAACTGGCTCCGTAGGGCGCGAGGGGCTCCTTGGTGGCCCGGTCGGAGACGAGTTCTAGGGCGAAGAACACGCCGAGGCCGCGCACGTCGCCGATGGCCTTGTGCTTGCTCGCCAGTTCTTCGAGTCCCGGTCGCAAGACCTCGTCGCCGATACGCTTCGCGTTCTCGATTATCTTCTCGTCTTGCATTGCTTCTATGCAGGCAACGGCTGCCGCGCAGGCCAGCGGGTGACCGGAATAGGTGAGCCCACCGGGGTAGGCCCGGTCATTGAACGTCGCCGAGATTGCTTCGTTGAGCACGACGCCGCCCAATGGCAGGTAACCCGAGTTGACGCCCTTGGCGAAGGTCACCAGATCTGGCTTCACGTCGTGGTTCTGGTAGGCAAACCACTCACCAGTGCGGCCGAAGCCGCACATCACTTCGTCGGCGATGTAGACAATGCCGTAACGGTCGCAGATCTCGCGCACGCCCTTCAAGAACCCCTTCGGAGGCACCATGATGCCGGCGGTGCCGGGCACGGTCTCCAAGATAATGGCCGCGAAGGCCGCCGGCCCTTCAAATTGGATGGTGTTCTCCAGACTTGCCAGCGCCCGCTCGCACTCTTCTTCTTCGGTGGTGGCGCCGTAGACCGAACGGTAGAGGAACGGCCCGAAGAAGTGTACGACGCCCGACGTGCCGTTGTCGTTCGGCCAACGACGGGGGTCGCCGGTCAGGTTGATCGACGTAGACGTGCCGCCGTGGTAACTGCGGTAGGTGGCGAGGATCTTCTGGCGACCGGTATGCAACCGCGCCATGCGCACGGCGTGCTCGACGGCCTCGGTGCCCGCGTTGGTGAAGAAGACCTTGGCCGCTCCGTCGAAGGAGTGATCCAGGATCAGTTCCGCGGCCCGGTAGCGCGACTGGTAGCCGTGCTGGGGGGCAATGGTGCAGAGCACGCCGGCCTGTTCCTGGATGGCCTTGACCACCGAAGGATGCTGGTGGCCAATGTTGGTATTGACCAACTGCGAGGAGAAGTCCAGGTAGGTATTGTCATCTTCGTCGGTGACGTAGACGCCCTGGGCGCTCTTCACCATCAGGGGATTGAGTGTGGACTGCGCCATCCACGAGTGAAAGACCGAGGCCTTTTCGCGTTCTTTAGGGGTCAGGGTTGAGCGGTCAGTTGACATGTTGTGGTCCTTTTTTCTCTTAAGTGAACTGTAACAAGCGACGGGTCTAAATCACCGAGAAGAATCTCCCGGAGGCACCAGATAACCGGCGAAGGGCCGAATGATGAAGCGCCGCGTAGGTGTCACGGCCGGCGATTTACTCGCAGTTCGAAGATACCCGGCACGTGCCACTCGGTCGAGAGCACGATGGGCAGACCGTTCTTATTGAAGTCCACCTCGCTGATCTGCTGGAGGGCACTGGCGACCTTGACGTCGAGCAGGGTGGCCAGCCGTTGGTCGGCAATGACGGGCAAGAGCACGGCGTTGGCGCTCACCACCGGCTGGCCAATGGACTCTAAAACGTCGTACAACGAACGGTTGAACCGCTTATTCGTTACGGCCGCCACGAATCGCTCGGGCACGACGTCGAGCGAGTAGATCACCGGGCGGCCGTTGGCGGTGCGTAGCCGCTCAAGACTTCGTACCCATTCGTCGCCGTCCAGGCCCAGGTCACGAATTTCGTTGGCGGTGGCCGGTCGCGACTCGATGTCGAGGACCTGGAGGCCCGGTTTCATTCCTGCCTGGGCAATCATGTGGGTGTAGCTGAGCGTGGCGTCGAGGGCGTGGCGCGGTCCGGGTAGTCCCACGACGTACGTTCCGCTGCCGTGTCGCCGTTCCAAGTAACCGGCGGTGATGAGCGCGGACACCGCCTCTCGCACCGTGAGCCGGCTCACGTCGAAGCGGGCCGCCAGTTCTTGTTCGTTGACGAGTTTTTCGCCGACGTCCAACACCCCATCGGTGAGGTCCTGGAGCAGTCCGTGTCGGACTTCTTCGACTCGGCTGCCCCGCGCCACTTTTGCCCTCGTCATGACGCGCCGGCGACTTGGAGCACGTGGCGCACCTGGGCGGCGACGTCGGGCGAGCCGGGAAAGAGACCGTCGAAGATCGCCGAGCCAATGGTGAAGCCCCAGGCGCCGGCCGAGCTAAGCATGTTGATCTGCTCGTCGCGTACGACTGATCCGGCGGCGATGACGGGACCGGCCGCCGCCGCCACGACCGCCCGAGTGAGATCCTCGATATTTACGCTCTTGTGGCGGTACGCGAGCAGATCGAGACCGTGCACGCCTTCCATCGCGGTGAGAGTCGCAGCACTGGCCGCAATCTCGGCAATACTGCCCTCCAAGACGCTCGGATGACCAACGACCCGCCCGGGGAAGGGGCAGTAGCGGACTTTTGATCCCGCCAAGACTGGTAACACCGCGTCGGGCTGGGTGCCGCCGAGTATCCAGTCGACGCCGGCCGCGAGAGCCGCGTGCACCGATTCAATTTCGGCCTCGCGGGTGGTCGACACCACTTCCAGCATGGTTTCCAGTCCGGCCGCTCGAGCGGCCTGGGCGATTTCTCGCTGACGCGCCGGCGTGGCGCCCACGTCCTTAAAACCGATGTAACGAAGGCCCGTGTCGCTCAGTTGGTCGACGTAGTCGAGCGCGTTGTCAATGGTGCTGTCCGCGTGGGTCAGCATGAAGATGAAGTTCATGGGATGTCCAGTTTGCTAGGCACAAGGGCGAGCCGAGTGGGACCGTGGGGGTCCGGTTGGACCCCCACGGGCAAGTCGCGGGCCGCGGTCACTGGGCCAGCTCGCGTAGCTCGTCCAGTACTTCGTTGATGTCCTGCGGGTTCCAGGCCCCGATGAGCACGGCCAGGTCGAGGACGCCGAAACGGTCTCGCAACAGGTGGCCGTAGGTGAGCGACCACGAAACGACGTTGGCAGGAGGCGGGGGACTCAGTTGGTCGAACGATATGGGCGCCTGCGCGTCGCGCAGCGCGCTTGCGATGAAATTGGCGGGTCTTAAGAGTTGCCCAATCACTTCATCGTGTTGGGGCCATTCGCTCACGGCACGACGCAGGTCGTCGAGATGGTGCTGGATCCACGTGGCCTTTCTTTCATAGGCTGACCAACATTCCTGCCCTAATGCCCCTGTGGCGTCGAGGGGGACAAAGACGTTGAGCACATGTTCACGGGTAACGACATTCGTCGCCTCGACCTTCACGTTGCCGAGGCAGAGTCGTTCGCGCACGCGACGCCAGATAATCGCGGCCACGACGCTGGCCACGCCTACCTGGGAGCCGTGAGAGGCGCAGGGTATTCGTTCGGCGTCCGCGTGCATCTCGAGCAGGTGACTGATCAAGTGCTCGGCGCCGGATGAGGGTGCCGTGCGACCGGCCACACCCATGATGAGTCCGCCCAGGGTGAGACACGACGCCAGGCGACTCACGGCTTCGGATTCGCCCGAGCCGAGAGCAATCCTGGCCGCCATCAATCCATCGAAGTCGCGGCGCATCAACGAGGCGAGCGTGGGCGAGTAGCTCGTATCGAAGCCCACGGCGTCGGAGAGATACCAGTCCGCTGCCGCGCTGAACATGGACAACTGGTCGCCTAACCCGGAACGCGTCATAGCGATCGGCGCGCGGGCGACGGCCCCGGGGTCAATGACCAAAACGTCGGGCCATCGACTCGGCGTGGTGCGTTTGACGCCGTTAATTAACAGTACGGAGTGGGCATCGGCGTAGCCATTTACGCTGGCGGCCGTCTGGACCACCACGTGGGTGATCGAGAGTTCATTCGCCACGACTTTGCCAATATCGACCATCGTGCCCGATCCCACGCTTACGAGACAGTTGGGCGCCTGGCGGCGCACCCGTTCGACGACTTCGGCGACCGTGGACTCGTCGGCCAGCACAGTCGCGGCCAATGGCTCGGGCGCGACGCGCACAACATTGACGCGATACGTTTGGTCAAGCGCCTCAATAACGGCGTCCAGGACGTCCACGTCGTGGTACCGCTTGGGCGTCGTGTCGCTCACCACGGTGATCGACGGACCCTTTTCAATGGCGAGGCGTTCCAATATTGAGGGCAGGGTCGCCACGGCGCCGTCTCCGCTGACGACTTCACGAAGGCCAATGGTCCGCAAGGATGACGTGTCAGGCGACGAAAGGAGCAATTCGCGCAGTTCGGTCAGATCGTCCACGGTCACGAAGTCGAGGTCGCTCATGAGAGCGCCCCCTCGACGCCGACGAAGAGGGCTCGGTAGCGACCGTACGCGTCGTCGTAAATGGAAGTTCGGTCCGGATCTGGAAGGAACGGATCGTCGGCCAGCGCGACCGTTCTACTTACTGCGTCGCGGACGTCGACAAACGTCTTGGCCGCCACACCCGCCAAAAGGGCCGCGCCCACGGCCGTCGCGTCCTTGCCCAGGACGCGACGAACCGGGCGGCCGGTCACGTCGGCCTTGATCTGCATCCACAGTTCGCTGGCCGATCCGCCGCCCACCACCCGAATCTCGTCGTCGCCCAATCCGAGCGAGGCGAAGCGGTCGGTGATGTCGCGCAGCGCGTAGGCGCAACCTTCGAGCACTGCACGAGCCATCGAGCTCGACGTGTGCGACATGGCCAGTCCCGCGAAGACGCCGCGCATCTGGGCGTTCCACCGCGGGGTCATGGCTCCCGACAGCGCGGGCAGAAAGAGCAGGCCGTCGCAACTGGCGGGCGCACCCGCGGCCAATTCGAAGAGTTCCGCCTGGCTCACCTTCAGCACGTTCTCGGCGAGCCATAGGGTGCTGCCGCCCGACACGAATCCGGGATTCTCGACCAGGTAGAAGCCCTCAAGTGCGTGCGCGTGCGTCTCGACCAGACCTTCGTAGTCGAGCACGAGGTTTTCGGTGGCGACGGTGACGGGTTCCGCGGTGCCGGTGACGTCAGTGATGATGCCGTTGGAGATGGCGCCCGCCCCGATGGAGCCGGCGTGCTCGTCGCCGGTGCCGACCAGTACGACGCACGCAGTTGACAGCCCCGTTATCTGGGCGCCCTGCGAGCTCAATGTCCCCACTACTTCGCTGGCTTCGATGATGCGGCCCAAGTGGCTCTCGTCTAGTCCCGCCGCCTCGAGCAGTTCATCGGACCATTGTCGGGTGCGCAGGTCGTAGAGCAGACTCGACGATGCGTTGGCGTGATCGACGGCGACGTGATTGGTGAGACGGTGCAACAGATAGCCCGCCGCGGGAGGAAAGGCCATCGCGCGGCCAAATGTTTGGGGTTCGTGGTCGCGTAGCCACATGATCTTGGGACCCGAATGCGACGCGTCAGGAACGAGGCCCGTGATCTCGAAGAGCCGTTCGCTGCCCACTTTTCGGGCTAAGTCGTCGGCCTGCACGTCGGCCCGGCGGTCGAGCCAGATAATTGCCGGTCCAAGTGCGTCACCTTTGGGCGAGAGAGGCACGACGCCATCCACCTGGCAGGCCAGACTAAGCACGCCCACGTCGCTGCCCGCCACGCCGGCGCCAGCCAGCATCTTGGCGATCACGGCGGCGATTCCCTCTTCCCAGTGATGCGGGTTCTGCTCAGCCCATCCACCGAACGGGTGGTTCATGCTGAGTCCGTGGGAGGCCGAACCCTGGAGCACGCCGTCGGGGTTGATGAGTACGCCCTTGATGCTTTGGGAGCCAACGTCGATGCCGATGACGAACGTCACGTCTTCACGCTCGCATCAACCACACGAAGTTCACGTCTCACGTTCACGCTTCCCTTGTCGGCCCAACTCCCGGATGACCGTGAGCTTCCCCCCGATAATCACATTCGTCTCGCGCTCTAGAGTAAGTCATCTGATGACTTTGGTCAACTGATTCTCCTTGTCTTTGTTTTTCACCTCCGAGCAATTCGGTGCGAACGTTCTCTGGACCCTGGCGCGTTGTTCTACTATTCGACCCCAAAATTACCGGCTGTTGTCCCTCGCCGAACGATAAGAAAATAAGTGCAAAACGTTTGACAAAAGTCATCTGATGACTTACTGTGTTGCAAAATTCGCCGAGGACCGGGGGGCTTGCGTGGCAACTGAGGAACAGCAAATACAAGGGGAATTGGGTTTACGCGAGGATTCGGTAAGCCTCTGGGGTGACTTCGTTGTCTCGATCGCGAACGTCGCCCCCTCTAGCAGTGTCGCCTACACGTTGGCGATATTGGTCGCGTTCGCCGGACACATCGCACCGCTCGCGGTCTTGATCGTGGGCCTGGCGATGTGCGCCTGCTCGGTCGGTTACGCCAGCCTCAACCGATGGCGAGCCCACGCGGGCGCCCCGTACGTCTGGGTGGGCGAAGCGGTTACGCCGTCCATTGGCGTCGGCACCGGACTGCTCAACGTGGCGGTCTCAACGTTCGCCAACGTGGGCAACATCACGCTGGCCGGTGCGTACTTCCTCTTCGTGGTCGCGCCGACCGGACACACCTTCTCCAACCCGCTGACCTGGCTCGTAGCGACCGCGATCATGGGCATTTTGGTGTACCTCTCGATTCGCGGCATTCGCCCCTCGGTGCGACTGCAGTGGGTCTTCGTCTTCATCGAGTACAGCGCCATGATCTCGTTCGTGATTCTGGCCCTCATCCATGAGGCCTCGCACGCCGGCGGCGCGTCGTTGCCCTCGATCCACGACTTTGCCTTCTCCGGCGCAGTGCACGGCATTGGCGGCTTCACCGGCCTCGCCAAGGCTGCGGTGCCGTGCGGGTTCCTCTACCTCGGCTGGGAGGCCACGGCGGTGCTCGGTGAGGAGTCGACCAATCGCAAGATCAACCCCGGCCGGGCGATGATCATGGGCACGATCTTCCTGACCATCTGGTACACCTTCCTGATCGCGGTTTTCGAGGGCGTGTCGAGCCAGGCGAATGTCCTTAAGGACGGCACGGACGTGTTGGCCTACGCGGGCCAGTTGCTGGTTCCCGGTTTCTTTGGCAGAGCCCTGCCGCTCGCCGTGCTGGTTGCGGTCATTGGCACCTGTCAGATTCAGATGACTGAGCCCAGCCGAGTGCTCTACGCATTGGCCCGCGACAAGCTCATTCCCCGAGTGTTCGGCTTCATCAACCAGAAGCACCAGACACCGTGGGCGGGTCTGCTCATCCTGGCCGCCATTCCACCGGCGCTCCTGATTCCCTACCTGGCCAACTCGTCGGCCAACCACGCGATTGGCGACATCATCAGCTCGGACGGCATGATCGGGCTGTTCATGTACTTCGTGGTCGCCTGCGCCAGCGTCTGGTTCTACCGTGATCACTTGAAGCACAACGCCACCAAACTGTTCGTCCTGGGCATCATTCCGCTATTGGGCGGACTGTTCATGGGCGTGATCTTCTTTTACGGGCTCACCACCCAGGCGCACATCGTGGCGTGGGTGGCGGTCATCATCATCGTGATCGTCTTCGCGTTGGGATTCCTCATCAAGGCGCTTAGACCCTCGTCGCCGTACTTCACCTCGATCAAGGAACGGCGCGAACAGGGGATAAAGGGAGCGGACGAGACGTAGTTCCCTAACGGTTTGCTCAATCGGTCTTGTTGCTCCACGTTGTCAGGTTCGGGTTGCCTGACAACGGGGAGCCGACTCATGTCGCGTGGAATTTGGGCGTAGGGTACCTGTCAACTTTGAGTGAACTCGGCGGCGCTGACCGCCGGCGGCCGACCAGAAGGAGATGCGATGGGCAGGTTTGACGGTAAAACAGTGGTGGTGACCGGCGGTGCGCACGGCATTGGCAGGGCGAGCGCGCTACGGTTCGCGTCCGAAGGCGCCAGTGTTGCGATTGTTGATATGCAAGTTGCACAGGGCCAGCTCGTAGCCGAAGAATGCGCCAGAGTAGGAGGCAAGAGTCTGGCCTACCAGGCCGACGTGTCCGACGCCGATCAAGTGAGCGACGTGATCGGTCGGATCGTCAAGGATTTCGGTGGTATCGACGTCCTGCACTCGCACGCGGGCCGTCTCCGCGCCGGTACCGTCGAAGAGACGGATCTGGAGGAGTGGAATCGCACGTTTGCGGTCAATGTGACGTCGATGTTCCTGGTCATTCGTTCAGTCATTCCGATCATGCAGTCACGAGGCGGAGGAGCGATCGTGACCACTGGATCGATCAGCGGCATGTTCGGCGAGCCGGCTCTGGCGGCCTACACGGCGTCCAAGGCGGCCGTGGTCAATCTCACTCGCAGTTTGGCCATCGACACCGCCCGGTCGGGGATTCGAGTGAACTGCGTCTGTCCGGGTTGGGTCGACACCGGCTTTAACGATCCTCAGTTTGTCCACGATGCGCTCAGCGAAGATGACATTGCGACGCTGATCGATCGCACCGTTCCGATGGGCCGTCAGGGACTGCCCGAAGAGATGGCCGCCGCGGTCGCGTTCTTGGCTTCCGACGACGCGTCGTACATTACGGGACAGACGTTGTTGGTTGACGGTGGGCTCCTCGCTCACGTTTAAGGTCGAGTCCTATTCGAACTCCTACCGGCGCAACTGTTAGATTTTCTTCGGCGGTTCTGCGTCGGTGGGTGAGAAGAACCATGATATTTTTGCGCCATGACAACCCAACTCGAAGAACGTATTGATGCGGCACTAAGGGATCATTTGTTATTGGTTCATCCGTTCTATCGCCGCTGGCAGGCGGGAGAACTGAACCAATCCGAACTGACCCAATACGCCGAGCAGTACCGTTATTTCGAGACAATGTTTCCAGTATTTCTGGAGAAATTGAGCGCCCGCCTTCCCGAAGGTCCGGCGCGCGCGGCGGTGTTGGCCAACTTGAACGATGAGGTGTCCCCGCCCAGTCACCTCGACCTTTTTGAACAGTTCGCCGGTTCATTCGAGGCATCCGACGCGGCGATTTCACCGGCGATGTCCTATTTGGTGGAGTCGTATTGCGCGTTGCTAGAGCGGGGACCTGCAGCATCGCTCGCCGGTTTGATGGCGTACGAAGTTCAAGGTGCTCGAATCGCGGAGTCCAAGGCCGAGGGGCTCGCTACTCATTACGCCGCCGATAGCGAGGCGTTGGCATTTTGGCGAGCGCACGGTTCGATCGAAGACGATCACGCGAAGTGGACACTCGAAGCGCTTTCTCTGCTCGAGCCCGACCTCGACGAAGTGGAGTTCGGTGCGCGCCTTATCGGTGACGCGTGGTGGTTGTTTCTAGATGAGCGCGAGTTACTGGCGGCGTAGAGACGGCCTTGGCCAGGATTTGATTCGCGCCATAAGGGGGACTGCCCCTACAGGTCGTTGCCCGCGTAGGAGAGGTTGAAACTCTTGTTCACGAGCGGGAAGTCCGGCACGATGGTGTCGGTCAGCGCCACCGGCAGCGCCGGCCAGGCGAAAAATGAAGGGTCCACGATCTTCACGCGCTGCAGTGTTCCATCTGACCCAAATTCGACCCGGTGCACGATTGCCCCGCGCCACCCTTCGACGATCCCCGTCCCGTGGCCCGCTCGCTCGAGGATCTCGCCACCCGCGTCAACGACCAGCGGACCTTCGCGTGACACGAAGTCGCCTAACAGGCGTATCGACACGTCAACCTCGTCACAGCGCACTTCGAAACGGGCGAGCACGTCGCCCGTTTCGCGCTGCACGGGAAGGAAGGGCGCCGGCAGTTGCACGCAGGGATGCGACACCCGCGCGTCGCGGTTGAGCCCCGACGCCCGTGCGACCACGCCCAGCACGCCGATCTCGCGGGCCTGTTGGGCGCTCAAGATACCGGTGCCCGTGAAGCGGTCCATGACAATGCTGTTGGCGCGGGCCAGTTCTACCAGCTCGTGAAAGCGCTGACCGATTTCGTCGAGCTCTTCCGCGCGCGGTAACGAACGCAGCGTCGCGCCGGCGTAGTGGACGCCGCCGCGCAGCAGGCGGTGGCCGGTGACTCTCTCGTTGAGCGCCAGGAGCTGCTCGCGCAAAGTCAGCGCGTGGGCGTTGGCCAAGGCAAAGCCGACGTCGTTGCACAGGGCGCCGACGTCGCTGACGTGGTTGTAGAGACGTTCGAGTTCGACCAGTACGCAGCGCAACTCGCGGGCGCGGGGTGATACCTCAATGTCGAGCGCCTCCTCGACGGCCTGGACGAAGGCGAGGGAGTGGCCCACCGCGCTGTCGCCCGAGATTTTTTCGCTAAGACCAAGGGCGAAGTCAAGGTCGCGGCCCTCGAAGAGCTTTTCGATGCCCTTGTGCACGAACCAGTGCCGGGCCTTCATGCGCACAATTGTTTCGCCGACCACCCAGAAGCGGAAGTGGCCCGGTTCGATGACGCCCGCGTGTACCGGTCCGACCGGGATCTCGTAGATGCCGGCGCCCTCGACTTCGGCGAAGGGGAACGAACCGGCGTCGGCGACCATGGGGGGCGGGGGTCCGGCGTCGGCGCGCATGGGGTGCCACTTGGGTGGCCAGTGCTGGTGCAGCACCAGGGGTCGGGGCTGGGGATGGCCCACCGGCTCGACACCAAAAAGATCGCGCATCTCGCGCTCGAAGCGTCCGGCGGGAAAGGACAGGTGGGCGAGCGACGCGACACGGGGATTGTCGGCGTCGAGGCGTACGTGCAGTTCCAGGCGCTGGTCGGGCGGACCGTCGACAAAGAGGTAGACAATCCGAATGCTGTCGCGGTCGTGGCTGGCGCTGACCAACGCCAGGCGGTAACCGTTGTCGAGCAGCAGACCCGCCGCGGACACGAGTTCGTTGGACTCAAGTTCCACGACAGCTCGCTGCGGCTTCTCTCGCACGAGACGTTCGACCAACGAGAGGGTCGTCACCTCACCACCACCAGCGCCGCGGCACGCAACAGAGCGTCGAGCGGCCAGGCCAGCACGCCCAGCGCCGCGCAGCCCACCAGGCCGGAGATGAGGGGAATGGTGACGATCGAGGACGTCCTCTTGACCGGCTCGCCTTCGGCGCGCGCGCCAAAGAGCATGTGGCGACCGTGCGACATCACCGCGCCAAAGATCACCGCCATGCAGATGAGCGAAATCGCCGCCGCCCAGCCGAGCCCCACCGACACCTCGGCGCGCAGCATGTTGAGTTCACTCACGAAGAGACTGAAGGGCGGCAACCCCAGCAGGGCCACCAGTCCGAATGCGAAGATTCCCCCGAGCGCGGGTCGCCGTGCCAACAGGGCCCTCACCTGGTCGATCTCGGTGGTGCCTTCGACCAAGAGGATCTCGCCCGAGGCGAGGAAGAGCACGCCCTTGGCCAGGCCGTGGCCGAGGATGTGCAGCAGCACCGCGGCGATGGCGAGCGGTGTGCCGGCGGCCGCCCCCAGGGCAATCAGTCCCATGTGCTCGACGCTGTGATAGGCGAGCATGCGTTTGTAGTCGTGCTGGCTTAAGAGCAGCGACGCGGCGATGATCAGGGACAGCAGGCCGACCGTGACGAACAGCGCTCGGGGAAAGGCGGTCCCGAGCGCACCGTCGCAGATGGCCTTGAAACGAAGCAGGGCGTAGAAGGCAACGGTCAGGAGCACGCCGGACATGAGGGCCGAAACCGGGGCCGGGGCCTGAGAGTGCGCGTCCGGCAGCCAGCTGTGCATCGGGGCGAGGCCCACCTTGGTGCCGTAACCCAACACCAGTAGCCCGAGCGCCAAGCGCATGACCCCGGGATCTAGGTGGTGCGAAACGCTCATGAGCGAGGTCCACTGCAGCGAGACGTGCGCGCCGTGCCCGGCGTGCAGAGCGGCCAGGTAGACCAGCACCGTGCCGAGGAAGGCCAGGGCGATGCCCACTGAGCAGATGATGACGTACTTCCATGAGGCTTCCAGGGCGCCGCGGGTCTTGCGATGGCCGACCAGGAACGTGGTGATGATCGTCGTTGCCTCCACCGCCGCCCACATCACGCCGACGTTGCCGGCCAAGACCGCCAGCAGCATGGTGGTGATGAATCCTTGGACCAGCACCGCGTAGAGCGTCGCGTGGCGTGCGGTGCCGCGTCCGGAGACAATATCGGCGTCGAGGTAGCGCACGCTCTGGGTGGTGGCCAACAGGCCAATCGCACCAATGACGATGACCATAAAGGCGCTCAACGCGTCGGCACGCAGGATTCCCGAGAAGGCGCTGACCGAGCGGCCGTGCACCACCCGCGTCGCGAGCATTATGCCCAGGATCAGGACTGCCCCTAACGACGCGGTGCAGAGCCAGCCGACCCAGCGCCGCCACGACTGCGTCGCCGCGACGAGGCCCGTCGCCAGCGGCACGGCCAGGAGGAGGATCGTCAACATCAGTCGTGCAGCTCTCGTAATTGGTCGAGGTCGAGCACCGCGAACTTCGACCACAGCTGCACGGCCAGCACGCGCAGCACCACGACCACTAGTAGTACGTCGAGCGACGCACCGAGCTCGACCAGCAGCGGGACTCCGGCCGTGGCGAGGAAGGCGACCAGCGCAATGCCGTTGTCCACCAGCAACAGGCCCACGATTTGTGACGCGGCCTTGCGGCGAATGACCATCGAGAAGAAGCCGATCAGCAAGGTCGCCAGGCCCAGCGGAATTAACCGCCCGGCGCTCGTGGGCACCAGCGCGACCACGGGTCGGGTGGCGCCGTAGGCGAGGAAGGTGAGGGCTCCGGCGCCGACCAGCGAGGCCGGCACGTTCATCAGCGGCGAGGTCTCGCGGTTGAGCGAGTCGTTGGCCAGTACCCGCCTCAGTAACGTCGGAATGACCGCTCCCTTGGCCGCGATGACGAGACAACCCACCGTGATGAGCACCACGTCGCGGCGGTGCAGACCCAGCACCAGCGCCACGAGGCCGAGCGCGACGCCCTGGACGCAGAGCGCGCGAACAATGGCCGAGAGAGAGCGGCGCCACAGGGTCACGAAGGCGCAGAGGATCACCAGGCCGGCCGCCAGCTCGAGCAGGCTCGAATAAGTGGCGTTGTTCATCGTGCCACCACCGCGGTGACCGCGCCGAGCAGGGCCAGGACGAATCCACCGGCCAGCAACTCGGGCAGTCGAAAGAGTCGCATCTTGGCGGTGAAGACTTCGAAGATGGCAATGCCGACGCCGGTCACCAGCACCTTGGCCGCCAGCGCAACCAGGCCAAGCACGAAGAAGGCAGCGCCGGGCCGGTTGGCCACCCCCCAGGGCACGAGAAGATTGACGAGCAGGCCGAGCAGGAAGACCAGGCGCATCGACTCGCCGAGGATGATGAGGCCCAGGTCGGGTCCGGAGTACTCCAGGACCATGGCTTCGTGGATCATGGTCAGTTCTAAGTGGGTGCTGGGGTTGTCGACCGGCAGGCGGCCGCTCTCGGCCAAAATGACCACCAGGAATGAGGCCAGCGCCAGTATCCGAGTTGGACTGGCAATCAACGAGGGGTGGCTGAGGCCGGCGCGCACCAGCGCCGGCAGGTTCGACGTGCGTGCGGGGATCGCCATGGCCAGGATCGCCACCAGCAGCGCCGGCTCGGCGAGTGCCCCGATGGTCATTGACCGGCTCGAGCCCATGCCACCGAAGGCCGTGCCGGTGTCGAGGGCGGCGAGGGCCAGCACGACCGAGCCGAGCAGCAGGGTGAAGATGACCGCGAAGAAGTCCGTGCTCTGGCCCAGCGGTGGACGGGTCGTCGCCAGGGGCGAGATGGCCGACACGCACACGACGGTGGCGACCAGCACCAGGGGACCGGCACCGAAGAGCCAACTGGATTCACGTGGGCGCATGCGCTGTTTGGTGAAGAGCTTGCGCAGGTCGAGCAAGGGCTGATGGATCGGTGCGCCGACTCTGCCTTCCAAGCGGCTGCGAACCTTGCGCATCACGCCGAGCAGCAGCGGGCCGCCCACCGCCACCAGGGCCAATTGGACCAGGGCCACCAGGGCGGACGTCATAAGGTGGCCAAACCCGTTCACGCCAGCACGACCAGGACGATCACCAGGGCCAGGAGGCCGTAGGCGAGGTAGCGGTGCACGCTGCCGTTCTGCAGCTTTCGCGCGAGACGGCCCCACCGGCGCACCGCGGCGATGAGGGGTTGGTAGATCACTCGCTCGATCACGTCGTCGCTCGACGTGCGGTAGGCAATTCGTTCGATGTAGTAGTGCGATTCGGCGGCGGGGCTCACGTCGAGGTCGCGCGCGGGACGGATGACGTCATCGAACACCCGTTGCAGCGGCTCGGCGAAGGACGTCGCGGTGTATTGCATGCGCACTGTCTGCGTTTGCCGCCCTGAACCCCACGGCTCGGCCGGGCTCAACGCGGGCCACGGCCTCGCTCGGCGATGAGAGACCCGGCGCGCGAGCACCGTCGCCACTAACGCCACGGCGAGTCCGAGCGCCAGCAGCGACGGCGCCAACACGCCGTGCAGTCCGAACAAATGCAGCGAGATCCAGCCGTGCACTGCAGAGACCGGGCCGACGGGCTGCGCACTGCGGGCACCACGCTCGAGGGCCGGCACGATAAGCATCGGCACCAGTCCGAGCGCGAGACACGAGAGGGCCAGCAACCCGGCACCCAGTTGCATTGTCGTGGGCACTTCGTGGGCGTTACTCGCCTCCTCGGACCGGGGCCGTCCGAGAAAGCCGATCCCCATGGCCTTGACGAAGGCGGCCACGGTGAGCCCGCCCGTGAGGGCGAGGGCCGCCACCGCGACTGTCACGGTGATAACGACCGCGGTATTGGCACTGGGTAAGGCGTGCAGCAGGCTTTGCAAGAGCAACCACTCGGCGACAAACCCGTTTAATGGTGGCAGGGCGGCGACCGAGAGGGCGCCGATGAGAAAGACCACGCCGGTGACGGGCATTCGTTTGAGCAGTCCGCCCAGCCGGTCGAGGTCGCGGGTGCCCGTGGCGATCTGCACCGCGCCGGCGGCGAGGAAGAGGGCTCCTTTAAAGACGGAATGGTTGAACATCAACAACAGGGCCGCCACCATGGCAATGGCCGCCGTCGTGCGACTGCCCGACGCGGCGAACATGCCCGACGCCCCCAGGGCAATGAGTATCAGGCCCATGTTGTCGGAGGTCGAATAGGCGAGCAGCCGCTTGAGATCCGAATTGGTCGCGGCGTAGAGCGCGCCGTAGAGCGCCGAGAGAACGCCGAGTGCGCTCACGAGCAGCCACCACCAGACCGGTCCGCCGCCGAGCAATACGTTGCCCACGAGGATGATGCCGTAGATGCCGAGGTTCACCATTGCCCCAGACATGAGCGCGGAGGCCGGTCCGGGCGCCTCGGCGTGGGCCTTGGGCAGCCATACGTGCAATGGCACGGCGCCCGCCTTGGAGGCGAAACCGAGCAGCGCCAGCACGAAGATCGTGCCGCGCAGGGCGGGCGAGAGGTGGCGGGCGTGCAGCTCGATCTGGGCGAAGGTCTGGCCGCCCGAATGCGCACTGAGCAGAACCAGGGCTAAGAGTATGGCGGCCGCCCCCGCGTGGGTCATCACCGCGTACCACTGGCCGGCGCTGCGCGCCGCCTCGCGCCGCGACTGATCGCTCAGCACCAGCACCAGCGACGTCAGCGCCATGAGTTCCCACAGCACCAGGAATGTCGCCACGCTGGCGGCGAAGGGGACCAGGATCATGGCGGTGACGAAGAGCGGCAGAGCGCACGAAGCGGTCCGCGTCGACAGTCCGTGACTCGCGTACCCGAGCCAGTAGAGGGTGGAGGCGAGCGCCACCACGACAATGGCGAGCACGAAGACCGCCCCCAGCGGGGTAAGCACCAGGTTGACGCCGGTGAGGGGAAGGATCTGGCGCGAGGCCAACGCAATCGCGTGGCCACTGCGCAGCACGTTGAGCGCGCAGACGAGGGCCGCAACGCACGAGACCCAGGTCAGTGCGACGGCGGCGCCGACGCGGCTCCTTCGCGGCAGCGCGCCGCCGGCGACCGCCGCCGCGAGACCGGCCAGCGCCGTTGTCACCACGCAGACTTCGTTCACCGTCCGCTAAGACCCCTCAGCGCGTCGACGATCTCCCGGGGATGCGGCGGGCACCCGGCGATGTGCACGTTGACCGCAAGCACGTCACTCACCGCGCCCTCGACGCCGTAGCCGCCCTTGAAGACGCCGCAGTCCTTGGCGCAGTCGCCCAGCGTGATGACCAGGCGGGGTTCGGGCATTGCTTCGTACGTCTTAATGAGCGGTTCGGCCATGTTCTTGGTGACTGGTCCAGTCACCAGCAATGTGTCGGCGTGACGGGGCGAAGCGACCAGGCGGACCCCGAAGCGCTCCGCGTCGTAGACCGGGGCGAAGGCCGAGGTCACTTCGAGCTCGCAGCCGTTGCACGATCCGGCGTCGACGTGGCGTACTTGCAACGAACCGTGCAGAGCGTCCGCGTACTCGTCGTTGGCCGCGGGGGCGGCACCCAGATCCTGGCTGGCCCGCTGCGGGTGAAGCACCGTCTGGAGAAGGAATCGAAACGTCATTGCCGGTGTGGCTCTCTTCGCAGACTAGAACGGGAACCCAACAATACCATCGCAATTTCGGTCCACTTGGCGAGCGTCACGTAACGCAGCGCGCGTGACACGTTTGCCTTCGCGGCACGGCGAGTAGCGGTGCAGGCCGGGACCGCTCAATCGGCCAGCGCGTAGCCGTCAGTCTGCAATCTCGTGGCCACTTGGGTGAGGAAGGAGCGCACGGTCGACGCGGCCACGTGGTGCAACAGCGCGCGGTCAACGGCCGCGCCGAATCCGCCCAGCGGCGGCGTGTAGGCCACGGCCAAGGAGATGCGACTCCAGTCGGAGCCGAGGGGGGCTAGTTCGATGTCGCCGTCCAACAATGGAAAAAGCGACTGCCACTCACTGGGTTCCCAGGTGAGTGAGCGCGCCAGGGCGTTGCCCCTCGCGCGCGTCGGCCAGAGCATTACCTGCACTTCACGGCTCACCAGTCCCGCGGCCCACGACGGACCGATGCGCATTCGCAGGACCTCACCCTCCTGCGTGGCTTTGGTGGCCAGTGGCGCCAGCCATTGACCGTCACCGCTGAAGCGTTCGCGAATGGACGCGAACGCTCGGTCCACGTCGGTAAAGTCCTCGATGAAGATCGGATTGCGCTTCTTCGAATCGGACACGGTGGCGTCACTTACGTCCATGCCCAAGTATGAGGCGCCTTTGCCAACGCGTCGTAGAGCAAAAGGTCACTTTGTGGCGATGGTGGGCGCGATTTTCGTCGATGGGCGGCTAAACCGTTGATACGGGGTTCTTTCAGGATGGGCAGTCATTGGCTACCCGAATGATGAATAGTGGGTCGTGGGGGCAGGAGGTTTCATGAGTGAAAGTCCGCAGCCCGGCGAGGACGCTGACTGGCAGAGCGACACCTCTCGCGGCGGGTTCGTCTTCTGGCGGTATCCCCGCGATCTGGAAGTCGACATGGTCACCCGAACTGGCGCGACGCTTCGTCTGCGCCCAATTCGTCCCGATGACGCCGAGAAACTTGACGCCTTTCACGGTCGATTGTCGTGGGACTCGATCTATCGCCGCTACTTCTTGATGCACCCTTCGCTCACCTCGGCCGAAGTGACCCACCTGACCCAGGTTGACTACGTCGATCGCATGGCGTTGGTGATTGAAGACGGCGACCAACTGGTGGCCGTGGGACGCTACGACCGCTATCCCTCGACGACGAGCGCCGAAGTCGCTTTCGTGGTCGCCGACGAACACCAACGCCTTGGTCTCGGACTGCAATTGCTCGAACACCTGGCCGATGCCGCGTGGGCGCGCGGCATCACCACCTTCACCGCCGAGACCATGGCGAGCAACCGGGACATGATGTCCGTCTTTCGTCGCTCCGGTTTCCCCGTGGCGTCCACCTTCAGCGACGGAGAGATCAACGTGCGTTTTCCCATCGAGCCCACCGACGAAAGTCGGGCCCGTCGCGAAGAGTATCGTGCGGGCCGGATCTAGATCGTGGTGCTCGTCGTCAACGCTGCGTACGATGATTCGGGCCATACGGACCCGGGCCACCCCGAACGGCCGGACCGCGTCACGGCGGCCAGGGCGGCGATCGAAGACTTACACCTCGGCAGCGATCTCGTGCAAGTCCCCCTCTACGCGGCCACGCACGCCGAACTCACCAGGGTGCACAACGGCAATTACCTCGACGAACTGGGGGCCTTTTGTTACGCCGGCGGCGGCGATATCGACCCGGACACCTACGCGACCTACGACTCCTGGGCAATCGCCAAGATCGCCGCGGGTGCGGGACTCGCGGTCATTGAGGAGATGCAACGGCGCAAGGACGGCGTTGGCTTCATTGCGGCGCGTCCCCCCGGACACCACGCCCTGGCGGACCGCGCGATGGGCTTTTGCCTCCTGAACAACATCGCCGTCGCGGCGGCGTCGTTGGTCAGCCAGGGCGAAAGAGTACTCATTGTCGACTGGGATGTGCACCATGGCAACGGCACGCAGCAGATGTTCTGGGACAATCCCAACGTGCTCTACGTCTCGACGCATCAGTGGCCGTTGTTCCCGGGCAGCGGCACGGCCAGCGAGGTCGGTGGCTGGCACGCCATCGGTGACACCGTTAATATCCCCCTGCCACCCGGCGCGACCGGCGACGTGGTGCGCCGGGCGATTGACAACATTGCGGTACCCGTCATCGACGCATTCGCACCCACCTGGGTACTGGTGTCGGCCGGCTACGACGCCCATCGGGCTGACCCGCTGGCCAACCTGGAACTCACGAGCGGTGACTACAGCGATCTCGCGCGCACCGTGGCCGGTTTCGCGCCGGGTCCCGGTCGTTTCGCGATGTTTCTCGAAGGCGGCTACGACCTGGTTGCATTACGTGACTCGGTCGGGGCCACCTTGAGCGCGGTGTTCGAGAGCCCGTGGGAGTCGGAGGATCGCTCCTCGGGCGGCTCCGGAGCCGACCAGGTTCCACGAATCATGAGCGAACGCGCCGCCGCGCTCGAGATGATGCACCGGGCGGCCCAAGAAGAGGCACAACCATGAAACCACCAAGGACGATCGCCGTTGGATACGACGGCTCGGCCGACTCCGAAATTGCGGTCCGCTGGACCATGCACTTGGCCGTCGACACCCAGGCCACCGTCGTCGTCGTGCACGCGGCCGGACTGCTCGAGCACCTTCACGCCCGTTTCTCGCGCGACGAGACACCCGCCGAAGTGCTCAAGCTCGCCAAGGAGTGTGGCATAAGCGTTTCGCGTCTTTATTGGCACGTCGACGATGGGGACGCGTGCTCGGTTCTCTTACGCGCTACCAATCCACCGGTCGCGGCGGATCTGCTGGTCGTTGGTTCGAGGGGTCAGGGCCAGCACCCGGGACTCCTGCTGGGCAGTACCAGTTTGGAATTGGCGGAGCACTCCACCACGCCGGTGGTGATCGTTCCGTTGGGCGGGCGCGAACACTGAGTCGAGCCCTTCGACGAACGTTGGGTTCAGTCTTCGTGGAAAGAAAGTCAACACCGTCGTCGGTGTCAACCCACTCGGCGCTCTAGCGGCGACTATCTCATCACCGAGATTTCTAGCTCCCGTACCTGACGGGTCACACTCGATTCATGTGCGTGTTTTAAGTTCACTCGAATACAGCGACCCCGAGGAGACTGACCATGCGCCCATCGACACCCCGGTCCGCGACGATAGCGCTGTCCATCGCTTTCGTCTCGCTAGGAATGAGTGCCGGCGCACCAGCAGCCAACGCGTCGCCGTCCGCCAGAGCCTTTCGGGTGACGCAGATCCTGGCGGGCAGTTCGCTCCACCACTCCTATACGCCAAAGGGTTCTTCCCCGTCGAAGGTCGAGAACCTGAGCAATCCCGATGACGTCAGCGTGGGTGGCCAGGACCTCTTCGTTGGTTTTCAGAACGGCGTCGGTCCCCAGGGCGAAGCCAGCAGTGACGGAAACCTGGACAGCACCGTGGTGGAAATCAGTTTGAGCGGCCGGGTGGTTGGACAGTGGGACGTCGTGGGCAAGGCCGATGGTCTCACGGCGGACCCCGCCCTGGACGGCGTGATCGCCACGGTGAACGAAGACAACAACTCGGCGCTGTATCTGATCAAGGCGTCCGGGGTCTCGGCGGCAAATGCGGTGACGCGCTACGCCTACAGCGAGGTGCTGGCCCACGGAGGCGGCACCGACGCTATCTCGATCTATAACGGCCAGATTCTGATCAGTGCCTCCGCGCCGGGAACCACTGGCAATCCCGCACCTCAGCCAACGTACCCCGCGGTGTACGAAGTGAGCCTCGACGCGGCAACGAAGATCGCGAACGTGACACCACTCGTTGACGATGAGGCGCCAGCGACCGTCGCCAACACCAATGGCGCGACTCACGGCCAGGCAACGAAGTTGGCGCTGACCGACCCCGACTCCAGTGAAGTGGTTCCTTGGTACGCGCCGAGATTCAGGGGTGATTTCATGCTGACGAGTCAGGGTGACAAGCAGCAAATATTCGTGAGTGACGCGGAGACGTCCCAGCCGCAGCTATCCGTGCTCAACCTCACGCAGTCGGTTGACGACACCGCGTGGCCGAGCTCGCGCTCGGGTCGGCTCTATTCGACCGACTCCACCAATGACGCGGTGGACGTCATCACCGGATCCTTTCAAGTTGGAGTGCCCTTGGCGGTGGTGACACCCTGTGGCGCGAACGGTGCACCCGCGACCTGCCCCGGGCCAGGGTTTCCCAGCAATTATCTCGCCTCCATCGATCCCAACACCGGCGCCGTGACCGCCGTGACGGTGCCAGGCGCGACCTTCGTGCCCCAAGGAGGTCTCGCCTTCGTCGGCGCCCACCGCTAGATCACCCGACGGAGATGTACGAGGGAATCACTTCCGCACGTTCACAAATTGATGCGGACCACTGAGACTTCGGTTTACTGTTTCGCGTCTTCACCGAAGTGACCGACGTGGACACGTACGGCGTCGCGTAAGTGCAATCTCTTAGTTCTTGTACGACAAGTTAATTTACGTCGCGCCCCTTAAGCATGGTGAGTCCAATGCTGGCGAGCGCCACGGTCCACAAGACGAGCACGGCGGTTCCGCCGGAACCGGGTAGCAGGTGTTGTGTGGTGAGGCCCATCATTGAGTCTTGTGCGTGCACGGGTAGGAAACGCCCGATATTGGGTAAGAATCCGAACACCAGGTTCTCGACGACAAATCCCCACGCCAGCAACGAGATCACCGCGCCCACTTGGTTGGGAACGACGGCGCCCAGTCCCACCCCGAGAATGCCCCACAGGGCCGTGCCGACGATCGCTCCCACAATCAATACCGTGATGTTGCCGGCGCTCATGGTAATGGGAATCGCACGAGCCTTCAAGATGATCATGCCAATCGAGAACACGAGCCCCTCGCCAATGATGCCGAAGACGAGACCGGCCAGGGCCCCCGCGGCGATCTTGGATCCGAACAGTCGACGGCGGCTGGGATTGAACAGAAACGTGGGGCGGATCGTGCCGAAGCGATACTCGCTGGTGACCAACATGATTCCGGCGAGTGCCGCGAAGACGCCCGCAATACTGCCGAAGCTCAGCAATTGAACTTGATCCTGCTCGGTGACGACTTGGGAGGTGGGTGACAGGGAGCAAGTGAGAATGGTGAACAGGAGTGCGAGCACGACAAGTCCGAGTAACAAACCCACCGTGGTTCGCGTCGATCGGATCTTGAGCACCTCGGCCTTCAATTGATGGTTCACGAGGCCTCCCCAGAGGTCAGGTCGAGGAAAACCTCTTCGAGCGAAGAGCCTTCGGTGACGAGCTCGTGGATCGCCACGCCGGCGGCGAAGCAGATGTCGCCGACGCGTTCACTGGTCGTGCCCAGGGCGAGCAGGGCGTGGTCATTGCTCACGGTCGAACTGATCCCTTCACGCGACAGTGCGTCTGCTAACTGGGTGAGCTGGGGGCTTCGCACCCGAACCGATCCGCCGACGCGCGCCGTCAGATTGTCGAGGGACGATTCGGTGACGAGGCGACCATGGTTGATGATCAGCACTTGGTCCACGGTTTGGGCGACCTCGGCGAGCACGTGACTCGATACCAGCACCGTTCGTCCGCCCGAGGCAAAGTCGCGTAAGAAATCTCGAAGCCAGCGGACGCCTTCGGGGTCAAGTCCGTTCGCCGGTTCGTCGAGAACTAGCAGATCAGGGTTGCCGAGTAACGCCGCAGCGAGACCCAGGCGTTGGCGCATGCCGAGTGAGTAGCCCTTCACCCGTCGCTTGGCGGCGCTCTGGAGCTCAACGATGCCGAGCACTTCGTCGACCCTGGTGTCGGGCAGTCCCACGGCTTGGCTCAATGTTCGCAGGTGGTCGCGACCCGAACGCCCGGGGTGAAAATCGGTGGCCTCGAGGACCGCTCCCACGCGAAGGGCGGGGGTCTCCAGCAATTCGTAGGGCTTGTCGAAGATGGTGGCGTGACCGCTCGTGGGGTGGGCCAGTCCCAACAGCATTCGCAGCGTGGTTGTCTTTCCTGCACCGTTCGGTCCCAGGAATCCGGTGATGGTACCGGACTCGATCTTGAACGACAGATCGTCGACGGCCACCACACTGCCGTACTTTTTTGTCAGTGAATCGCTTTGCACTACGTAGGCCACTTGTTCACGCTCGCTTTCGGTGACCCTGGGAGTCTACGACGAATCAACATCACCGAAAGTGACGTCGCCAACGCGTCGAGCAATGACGTCGCTTTTGACGCGACAATTTAGTTCGCCCGCGTCACCGCATGTTCACTTCGTGTTGCCTACGGTCGCCACGTCCATTGCGTTCGGTACGACACGATGACATCACGTCGCGTGGTCGCTGCGTTCTTGGACCGGGTGCCAAGGCCACGTTAACGAGTGGCCTTGGCACCCGTCACGAGTCGCTCGCGATTGAACATCCGGGCGACGATCCGTAGCACTAAGAGGTCGACCACCAGAATTCCAACGGCGTACTCGGCCGCAGCGGCGAACGTCGGATGGATGACGCCCGAAATCAGAAGAATGATCACCACGATCATCGGAAAACTAGCGAGCATGCCCAACTGCTGGGCTACGCGAACCTCGGTGGCCCGCACGGACACCGCCAACCCGACGACCACGGCCCAGCCAGCCACCAGGGGCGCGAAGACGAACAATGCGAGCAGCGTCGGGCGGTCGTGGAAAACGGCCGCGGCGACGGCGCGTTTTGCGGAGGCCTCGACGGCCAAGAGGAATAGCCCGTAGATCGTGTAGCAGAGCGCCACCGAAGGGATCAACACCGCCGCCGACTTGCCCAAGATGAACTCCTGTTCGCGCAGCGGCGTGGTGAGCAAGGACTCGAGCGTTCCCTGCTCGCGCTCGCCGACGACGGTGTACGCGGCGAGTGTGCTCGGCGTGATGACCGCGATCAAGAGCATGTAGAGGAGAGGGAGGACAACGAACTTGTCCATGGCCGGCGGCGCTTCCGTCGGCGGGGCGACAAAAATTGAGACGATCGGTTCCACGAGAAAGAGCAACGGCAGGATGATCATGGAGACAACGATGGAGCGCTTGCGACGATAGTCCGTCAACTCCTTGCGAATGACGGCACGAACGCGTGTTGCGTCAAGCCCCATCATGAGCTGTGTACCTGTACGTCGTCGGCGATCAACTCAAGGTACACGTCTTCGAGGGAGTGCTGTGACTCGCCGATGAAAAGGATGTCGGCGTCCTCGCCCACCAGAGCGCGGGCGACGAGCGGCGCGGCGACATTGGGGTCGGACACGGTGAGTACGTAGGCGCCCGATTCGTCCACGCGCCAGTCGTCGATCGCGGGGATTCGCGAGAAGAGTTCCTTGGGGTCGCGTAGCGAGGCGAGGGTCCGCACGACGAGCGACCGCGTAAAAAGCTGATCTCGCAGGTCGGCCGGGCGTCCCACCGTGCGCAGTTTCGTGTTCATGATTGCCACTCGGTCGCAGAGTTTCTCGGCCTCGTCGAGGCGGTGCGTGGTGAGAAAAATCGTGACTCCCTTTTGGCGCAGGCCAATAATCAAATTGTGTACTTCGAGCGAGGCCACGGGGTCGAGACCGGCCGTTGGTTCGTCGAGGAACATGATCGCGGGGTCACTGAGTAACGTGCGCGCGAGGCCCACGCGCTGACGCAGGCCCTTCGATAGACCCCCGCACAGATCCGACGCCCGGTCGACGAGGTTGACTGCGGCGAGGGCGTCGTTGATACGTTTCTCGGCGTGGTGCAAACCGTAGAGACCAGCGAAGTATTGCAAATTCTCGGCCACGCTCAGTCGCAGGTAGAGCCCGGGCGATTCGGGCATGATCGCAATTCGTTGGCGGATCTCCACCCCGTTCTCGGGGCTGAGCGGGATCCCGGCCACGAGGGCCGAGCCCGACGTGGGCGTGATCAAGGTGCCGAGCGTGCGAACAGTGGTGGTCTTGCCGGCACCGTTGGGACCGAGGAAGCCGAAGACCTCGCCGTAGCCGACGTTAAAGGAGACCTCTGAGAAGGCGGTCCTTTCACCAAAGCGTTTGGTGAGGTCCTTGACCACTAGGGCGAACTCCGTTGTTGAGCCGGTCGGCCCGACGTGGGCGACTGGGGCGGCTCGCGTATCGTGCACCTTCACGGCCGCGGCCGGCGGCGACGCCTCACCGGCTCGCAATTGACTTGGCGTGATCGATCGTTCGCTGACGCTCTTGAACGTGGGGTCGACCGAGAGGCTGTCGTCTGGTTGGAGACTTATCCAGAGATTGTGGTTCACCAGCGAGATGAGCAGCCAGACCAGCCATCGGGTAATGATAATTGGACTGAGCGAGCGCGGTTCGCACACGTAGCCGAGAGTCTGACCTTCGATGGCGTCAAAAGACTGCTCGGGACTGAGGAGATAGCGTGTTGATTGCAGTCGCAGGGTGTGGCGACCGGGCTCCACCGACAGGTCGAGCGTCTGTTCGTTCACGATGGAACCGACGTTTATGCCGTCCAGGAGAACGCTCCAGGCACGGCCGGGCCTAGAGGTGTTCAGTTTCCCGCGGCGGCGAGCGATCCTCACGGTCGCTGGGTGGGTCATAGTGCCGAGTCTTTCACGCGCGCCGCCGCGAGTCACTTCAGTTTCTGCGACGCCGATGTCATCTGCCTATTTGGTTTTGCCTGCCCCAAGACAGGAGACAGTCAATAGGCGAGTACCCGATTAGGCGGTCCCTTTCACGTTTAGTGGTTGGGATGACCTTCACCTTCAGTAATCAGGCTACGCAAGCTGTCGCTTATGTAGGAGCCCCACGCGTTCGAACATTCACTGAAGCACTCGTAGACGGGAACCAATCCCCGGTGGGTGAAGCGGACTTCGGTCTCATCGCCCTTCGCCGACACGTCGAAAATTATCTCCGTGCCGTTCCACTCGGTGGTGTCCTTGACAAAGCTCAAGTAGCTGTCCTGCACGAGCCAGACGACTTTTCGGCCAGGAATTAATTCAGTTATCTTCTGCTTCGAATAGTGGATGTCTTCGTAGCGATACGTCCACTCATCACCGAGTTGGTCGGCGCTGCCTTCAATGTCGCCGGACCACCACGCTCGAACATCATTGATGGCGGCGAAGGCTTCCTCCGGAGTCTGGCTCACCGTAAATGCAATCGTCAGACTTCGATCATCCCCGTCCCGCTCGATCCGTACCTGAGCAATGCCGTTTTCGGCCCCGCCCACTGATATTTCGCTGTCTTGGATTGTCACAGTTCCTCCTTATAAGTAAGGGTCGTCCGTCACCGCGGAAACAGTGTCGGCAGGCCTGGTTGCATCACGCTAGTGAACGTAGCATATTCACTTGCGTGATGCAAGTGAATATCTCAGGTTGAAATAATGACTTGTATGACGCAAGTTCAAGTAATCTGGAACGATGCTTGGTCGCTTATACGAATCCCAGAACTGCTCGGCCGCGAGGGCCCTTGAACTCGTGGGCGAACGATGGAGCCTGCTCATCCTGCGGAACGCGTCCTTCGCGGGACAAACACGGTTCTCCGAGTTCGAGCGCAGGCTCGGCATTGCCCCGAACATCCTGGCCTCACGTTTGGAAGGCTTTGTCAACGCGGGGCTAATGGAAATGCGTCCGAATCCCGAACACAAGGGACAGAACGAGTACGTGTTAACCGAAATGGGTCGCGATTTCGTCCCGGTCATTGTCGCCCTCACCAGCTGGGGTGACCGTTGGTCCGCGCCGGACGGCCCCCCAATCGTCTACGAGCACGACGGGTGCGGGGGAGAGATCCAGGTAGAACTTCGCTGCGCGGCGTGCAATGAGGTGGCACCACCCGTCGCGGTCAATGCCCGGCCCGGCCCAGGGTTCCGCGAACTTGATGCCACCGTATGAGCGGTTGGTACGCCGAGTAACGAACGCAAAGAACACGAGCAACACCGTGGGCAAAGTGGTGCCTTGGCGCAACGGCCACTAGAGCACGAGGGTCAAAACTGTCGACCCGCCTTGCTGCCTACGGTAGTGTCGCCAGAGAGGTCCCTTTCAGTGGAACCTCGACGGTGAATCGCCACGTTGGAAGGTTCGGGAGCGAGAAATGGCCGCTAATCCGGGTGATGAGGTCAAGGTAGAAGCGCCAAAAACGTCGGCGGTGGGTTTCCCGGCCATCGGCCACGCTTTAAAGGGCGCGGTGGGTGAAATGGGGATTCGCCGCGGGGCGCGGACGTTGCTTTCGCTTAATCAGACCGACGGTTTTGACTGTCCGGGTTGTGCGTGGGCGGATCCCAGCGCTGAGGCGAGGAGCCACGCCGAGTTCTGCGAAAACGGTGCCAAGGCCGCCGGGTGGGAAGCCACCCGAGATCGCGTGCGCCGATCGTTCTTTGCCATTCACTCCGTGGCCGAACTGCGCGAAGAGGACGATCATTTGCTCGAACACTACGGGCGGCTCACGGAGCCCATGTACCTGGCACCGGGGGCGCAGCACTACACGCCGATCACGTGGGAGAACGCGTTGCGCCTCGTCGCCGAGCGACTGCACGCGATGCCCGATCCGAACCGCGCCGCTTTTTATACCAGTGGTCGTGCGAGCAACGAGGCGGCATTCCTCTACCAACTGCTGGCGCGACGACTGGGCACCAACAACCTGCCGGACTGTTCGAATATGTGCCACGAGTCCAGTGGCGCTGCCCTCTTTGAGACGATCGGTGTGGGCAAAGGAGTGGTCAGTCTCGAAGACATCACCGACCACGCGGAGCTGATTGTCATTGTCGGCCAGAATCCGGGCACCAATCATCCCCGGATGCTGAGCGCCCTAGAAAAGGCGAAGAAGCGAGGTGCGCGCATAGTCACCGCCAATCCGCTGCCCGAAGCCGGTCTCGTTCGATTCAAGAATCCCCAGAGCGCGCGAGGCCTCATTGGTGGTGGAACAAAACTGACCGACAAATACCTGGCCGTGCGGGTCAACGGCGATTTGGCGATGTTCGCGGGCGTCAACAAAACCTTGTTAGCTCTTGAGGAGGCCGCGCCCGGCACGATCTTCGACGCCTCATTCATCGAGAACTACTGCGACGGCTTCGACGAGGCGTGCCAGGCGTGGCGCAATCTCGATTGGCCAGTGATTGAATTACAGAGCGGACTTTCCCGCGCGCAGATAGAGGACTTCGCGGCCGAAGTGGTGGCGGCTAAGAGCGTCATCGTTTGCTGGGCCATGGGGATCACCCAGCATCGAAACGCGGTCGCCACCATCCGCGAGATAGTGAACTTTCTGCTCCTGCGCGGCAACATCGGTCGACCGGGAGCGGGACCTTCGCCCATACGTGGACACAGCAACGTGCAAGGTGATCGCACCATGGGCGTGTGGGAACAAGCGAGCGACAAGTTCCTCGATCGATTGCGTGACGAGTTCGGATTCGAACCGCCCCGGATCAATGGATATGACACCGTCGAAACTATCCGCGCCATGCGCGACGGCAAGATCGACGTCTTCTTCGCCCTGGGTGGCAATTTTGTCGCGGCCACTCCCGACACCTCGGTGTCGGAGGCGGCCATGAAAAATTGCGCGCTGACGGTCCACGTCGCCACCAAGTTGAACCGGTCGCACCTGTACCACGGCACCGAGGCGCTGCTGCTGCCCTGCCTGAGCCGCAGCGAACGCGACGTGCAAGCGGGGGGCGAGCAGTTCGTGACCGTGGAGGACACCATGAGCATGGTGCACGCGACGCGGGGACGGCTCGACCCGGGGTCCGAACACTTGCGCAGCGAGGTGGCCATCGTGTGCGGCCTCGGCGCGGCGCTCTTTGGCGAGGACATTGGCTGGAGCGCCATGCGCGACGAGTACGCGGTGATCCGCGGCCATATCTCGCGCGTCATCGACGGCTTCGCGGATTTTGAAGAGCGGGTCGCACAACCCGGCGGATTTGTCTTGCCCCGAGGTCCCTACGACTCGCGGACGTTCAACACGGAGACCGGTAAAGCCCGTTTCACGGTGAATGAACCTGACGCGGTGGTCGTGCCCGATGGACACCTGGTACTTCAGACCTTGCGATCGCACGATCAGTTCAACACCACGGTGTACGGACTCGACGACCGTTATCGCGGCATCAAGGGCGGTCGCAGAGTGGTGTTCGTGCACGCCGACGACCTGCGCGAGCGGGACCTCAAGGATGGTGACATGGTCGACCTCGTGAGCGTGTGGAGCGACGGCGAGCGACACGCCAATGGATTTCGAGTCGTGGAGTACCCCACGCCCAAGGGTTGTGCCGCAACCTACTTTCCTGAGGCCAACGTGCTGGTGCCGCTGGACTCCACGGCCATCGGCAGTAACACCCCGACGTCGAAGTCGGTAATCATTCGAATCGAACCGGCGTCGGGACGGGGCTAGTCCGGCGCCCCTGCACCTGGGGACGAACTCGAAGTTCTCAGCGTGAGGTCGGTTTGACGCAGCTTGTCCAACGATGCGTCGACGCGTTCTGCGCCGGCGTACACCACCAGTGACGGGTCACGCAGGAATCCCACGAGGGCCAGGTTCGATTCCTTGGCCAAGTCAACGGCGAGTGACGAGGGAGCCGACACCGCGCACAGCATGGGGATGCCCGCCATGAGGGTCTTTTGCACCAGCTCGAATGACGCGCGACCCGAGACCAACAAGATGGTCCCGCTAAGGGGCAGTCGTCCTTCGCGCAGGGCCCAACCGATCACCTTGTCCACCGCGTTGTGGCGGCCAACGTCCTCGCGAAGCACCAGCAGTTCGCCGGTCTCGCCGTTGAATAGTGCCGCCGCGTGAAGCCCCCCGGTCTTCTCGAACACCTTCTGGGCGGTGCGTAGTCGCCCGGGCAGGGTTACCAACACGTCCGCGGTAACTCGCAGTGGATCTCCGCTGACGTCAAAGGCCGAACGGGTGCGCACCGCGTCGATGGAGGCTTTGCCGCAGAGACCGCAGGAACTGGTGGTGAAAAACGCCCTCGCCGAACTTTCGTCGGGGGGCGCGACTCCGCTGGTCAGCGTGAGATCGAGCAGGTTGTATTGGTTGGGTCCGTCGTTGCCCCCCGCGCAGTAGCGCATCGAAGACAGTTGTTGCGGGCCCGTGATGACGCCCTCGCTCACGAGGAAACCGGCGGCCAAGTCGAAGTCGGCGCCCGGAGTCCTCATCGTGACCGCGAATGATCGACCGTCGATTCGTAACTCGAGTGGTTCTTCGCCGGCGAGGACGTCGCGCTCCATTTTCGGCGCTTGGCCGATCACCATGCGAACGACTGACCGCTCGGGTGCTATTCGACTCACTTGATCCTCCGTCCTTTGAGAACGCTGCACGATGGCATTGCCTCGCTATGGTATGGCCTGCCATTACACCCGGAGCCTAACGATTAATGATTCTCGCCGGGCCCGCACTCGTGCGTCGGAGCTACATCCGGATGCGGCGCCGCCGAGGGATCCGCCGTGCGCTTGGTACCATGCACGTTGTGAGTACAACTGCCGTTGAGTGGCTTATGGCGTACGCAGAACAGCTGGGCATTGACGCGCCCGATGAAGAAGAGCGTGACCACATTCTCGCGTTGGCCGGGACCGCCGCGCACGCCTCGGAACGCACCGCCGCACCGGTTGCCTGCTGGCTCGCCGCAAGAGCGGGCCTCGGAGCGGAGCAGGCCAATGAGTTGGCGCTGGCAATGATTGTGCCAATTTCACCGTCCGAGCCAGATTCGAGGTAACGCGTCCGGTCTCGCTGAGAAGTCGATCGAAACCTCACGTTGCACCAAAAGGGACAGACGCGGATCGCGCCGCGCACTGAACGGTGTCCACGATCATCGCTGGAACTACTTGGCCAGTGCTGAGACCGTCACCGTCGCACACCCACGCCAGCGCATTTATTACCCCACTCGTTGGGGTGTAGAGCGAACGATGACGCGCGACTTGTTCGGCGTGCAATCGACCGTCCTCGTGGAACCGAACCAGGACGGGGACAAGATGAAGCGTGCCGTCGCGCCGGCGACCAAGCGGACAGTCCAGCACCACGCTCACGAGCGAGCGCAGAGGCACGCGGTGCTGTGCCAGAGAGCGCAACGCGGGACGCACGTACAATTCGAAGCCAACGAGGATCGACAGCGGATCGCCAGTCAGTGCGTACATCGGCGTGCTCTGCGGACCGGTGTTGCCAAAGACGAACGTCTGGACGGGACTCACCGCCGCCCGCAGCGACGTGGCCCCGTCAAGGCTCAACTCGCTGACTAGCGACGTGACAAAGTCCACGTCAACGGCGCTGGCGCCACTGGTCACGATCACCGCATCGCACTCGCGAACGGCTTGGAGCACACGTGTGGTTACGGCGGCTGCGTCGTGGGGCGCCGATCCAAGGTCCGTCGCGACGAAGCCGGATTGGCGTAGCCACGCGAGCAGCATCAGCTGGTTGACGTGGCGAGACTTCGCAACTGGCAACGATTCGCTTGAGTCCGTGGGCTCGCTTCTCGTCGACAGCACGCCCACTCGGGGTCGAGTGTGCACCAGCACTGAGGTAATTCCCTGGCCGGCGAGCACGCCAACGTGCACGGGACCTAAGTGCGTTCCGGGGCGTATGAGGACCTGACCCTGGCTGATGTCCTCGCCCGGATAACGAACGTGCTCTCCGTCACGAATGATCCGACCAATACGTATCGTTTGGCCACTCGGATCGACCGTTACTTCTTCAATCTTGCAGACGCTGTCGGCTCCGTCGGGCAGTGGCGTACCGGTCATGATGCGCACGGCTTCGCCCGACTCGAGATGCCGGGTCGACACGTCGCCGGCCATGAGCGAGTCCGTTACTCGCAGTTGCGTGGATCCGGTCACCGTGTCGCCTGCTCTGAGGGCGTAGCCGTCCATGGCCGCGTTGGAGAATCCCGGCACGCTCTCTCGAGCGACTATCTCTTCGGCGGCGACGCAGCCAAGTGCATCTTCAAGGGGCACACCGACGGGCGGCGCCACGCGGAGTGATACACGAATAATTCGTTGGGCCTCATCCAGGGTGAGCGTTGAGGCCCCTTCATGAGTTACCCCTGGACAGTTCACGTTGACAGTCTGAACCGGAGGAGATCGGCGGGGCTATCGACATCGAGAAACTGTTCTTCGCTGGCGACGTGTTGCCAGGCTGTCTCGTCGAGAAGGACCACGTCGGGCTGAACGCAGAGGTGTCGCAAGGATCGAACGCCCTGGCTGACGAGCTGGCTCGCGTTGTCAAGGTCTTGACGGCCCCACTTTGCGCAAAGGGGTTGAGCTTTGCCGCCCACCACGGGCACGACCGAACCCGGCGAATCCCACTCGACGAGGAAACGCAGCAATCGTTCCGAGAGACTCGGCAGATCACAGGCGACTACCAAAGCGCTTCCGACGTGTCCGAGCTCACGCAGCGCGTGGCATCCGGCCGCAATGGCGGTGAGTGGTCCTTCTCCCGGAGGCTCTTCGAGTGTCGCGGGTAGTCCCGACACCCCCGGGCCGACTTCAATGGCCGTCTCGACGACGAGTAACAGCAACGCGGCGGTCCTGGCGCCGAGTGTTGTGCCATCAACGATCAGTTGCGACTTGACCTGGCCCATCCGCTTGCTCGCCCCGCCGCACAGCAAGATCGCGGCGACGGATTGAGAGGGTACGGACACGGGTCCATGGTATAAGTCATTTCGCTGATTGATCAACGTCGCGTGGTTTCTACGGACTCAGGGTTGTACTTCTCAAAGTTCCGAGATCTGCTTCGGTACTGCCACCGTTCTCATGGCGAGTGCGACGTCGTCAGTTTTCGACTTATCTTCTGACTGATTAGAGTTCGTCTCGATTTCATTGGCCAATGAACTACCCGTCCTGAGTGACTAGAGCCCCCGCACTCGCGTTCGCGACCGGGTATTGGGGACGCATCGTGACGCCTTTGGTTTCATCCTCACTTCTCGTAGCCGTTGAGGCGCAGGAACTTGTGCAGCGACAAGACGAACTTTTGTCCGTTGGGCTCCATGGGGCTCAAGGCACTATTTAGGTGCCTCGCCCTGGCTTCTTGTATTAGGAAATTGCGAACAAGAATCACGTGTCCGAGCATGTCCTCATCGGCCGCCCACGCGGCGGCGATCCCGACGCTGTCTTGGTAGTGCGTGGCCGCCGACGCGACGAACGCGCGACGCCACTGGTGAGCGTCCTTGGCGATCAGTTGCGGAAACGATCGCGTCACATTGTGAAAAGAGCCGTTAGAGAAGCTGAGAATCTTTAAGGGCATTGCCGACGCGGCGTAGTCGGTGAAGGCGTAAGCGAAATTATCGTCGGCACTGAGAAACACGTCACTTCCTCCTTTGCCGAACGGCATCAATTTGATTCCCGGGTCACCGAAGTCATACTCGGACTTTATGTAGCGCCTCGACGTCGAGTTGAAGTAGTAGACCTGCTCGATCGCGCAGCAGTGAGCGCCGCCACTGTATAGGTCGAGCACGACGTCGAGCGGGCCAGGTTGGCGAAGACGGACCACGTGAAGTACCGATTGTCGCGACGACACCATATTGGGCCAACATTGGTGACTGCACCACTTCGAACTTACGGAGACCCTGTCGACCACCCTGCCCGACCGAGAGATCGTAAGACGGGGGTCTCGTGACTGAGGGAACGTGCCCGAATAACTGAAGGTCGCACTGACAGTGCCCGATCTCGAGGTGATCCTTGTGGCGGATGCTTCAGGTGTGCCAAGAAATAGTGACGCGAGCAATGTCGCGACGATGAGACCCGTTCGAAACGGCGTCGCTGGGCTGGACACGATGAATCCTCTTCTCCTTGTAATATCGAAACTCCGTGAAACGATGTTCTCAGATGCGTGATCTCGCATCGGAGACTTTCGATATCAACGTTGTTTTGTCCGTTGAGAAGGTCTAATTACACTCCGTCGAAGGCACTGACCACTTTGGAAGCTCCTCGCGGTCTTGCGACGTTTTGTGGGTAGCGGTGGCTTGGAGTGGTCCGCCGGGGTAGGTTCAACCCGTAATCAACGAGAAAATCATGCTGTGCTTCGGATTAACGCCTCAATCGCGTGTCCCGCCGCGCGGGCTTCACTTTCACCGCGGTGACCAGGACTAATTCAGCAGCTTTCCAACAGTTGGGGATATTCGTCGGCTTTTTGCCTGTTTCCTGGGATTGGCCGCGTGACAGGCGAAAAAAAGGCCGCACTTGACAGTGGTCGTAAACTGCGATAGAAACTCTCACAAACGTGAGCAGCCTGGTTGGACCTGCACTTGCGATACGTACTTCAGGGGGCAAAGCGTGGCGCAGTTCTGGCTGGCATTCGGTTTCGGATTGGTCACGGCCTCCGTGCTCGCAATCGCCGCAGTCGGATTGAGCTTGCAATTTGGCATCACTAACTACATAAATTTTGCCTACGGGGACTTCATGGCCCTAGGCGCGTACTTGACGTACGAATTCAACACTGGTTTCATGCATTTGAACGTTTGGATATCGCTGTTTGCCGGTTCCATCGGCATGGGGATCCTCGCCGTGTTGTTGAACCACTTTCTCCTGGGACCCTTCGCCCGGCGGTTCGAAAGGTCCTTTTATGTACTAATTGTCACCTTTGGTCTCTCACTCATCATTTTGAACCTGATCTATTCAATCTGGGGAGCGAACGTACGTTCGTATAACATGCCAATTGAGCAAGTGCTGCACATCGGCCCCTTCCTCTTGACGAGGAACCAGTTGATCGTGATGGCGGTCTCGGTGCTCCTCATGACGCTCGTGCACACGATGTTAAAAACCACGAGGCTAGGAAAGTCAATGCGGGCCATGTCGGATAACACGACGTTGGCCATGACTAGTGGCATCGATACTCGCCTCATCACGACGATCACGTGGTTCCTTTCCGGGACGCTCGCCGGACTGGCGGGCACGGTGCTTGGCATCACTGAAGGGAACCTCACGCCAGCTTCGGGCGAGTTGTTCCTCTTCGTCATTTTCGCGGCCGTGATCGTGGGTGGCGTCGGGAGCATCTACGGTGCCATGGCCGGTGCGGTGCTCATTGGATTAGCCACGGAGATCTCGGCCGCTTTCATCAATCCCGCGTACAAGCTCGACGTCGCCTTTGGAATATTGATATTGACCCTGCTGTTCAGGCCCAACGGCCTGTTCTCCCGACCCGGAAGGGCGTAGGCATGTCCGCCTTTTGGTACTACGTTTTTACCCTCGTCTTTTTTCTTTTCGATTATTTCATCTTGGCCATGGGCCTCAACATCCAGTACGGAGAGACGGGCATCCTCAATTTCGCCTATATCGGATTCGTGGCAATCGGCGCGTACGTCACGGGTGCGGTGAGCTTGCCCAGTTCGGTGGGCACCGGACAGCAGTACATCCTTGGTCTCGGACTGCCATTTCCGATCAATCTGCTCCTGGGCGGAGTCGCGGCGATGTTGTTGGCCTTCCTGGTCGCGTTGATTACGCTGCGCCGGTTGCGCACCGACTATTTGGCCATGGTCTTGATCTCGCTCTCGCTGGTGCTCTACGACCTCATCAATAACTACGTGCCCCTCTTCAATGGTGCCGACGGTCTCTATAACGTGCCCGAGCCGCTCGCGAGCGTATTCAAGCTAACAATTAATTCCTTCGTTCCCTTCTTCGCTGCTTTGACGGGTGTGGTGGCACTCATCATGTGGTTCGTGATGAGTCGCATCACCCGTTCTCCTTTGGGTCGCACCTTCCGCGCGATCCGTGACGACCCGATAGTCGCTGCGGCGCTCGGTAAGGGCGTCTTTCGATACCAACTGACGTCGATGTTGATCGGCTCTTTCTACGCCGGCATCGGCGGCGGACTGCTGATCCAATTCGGGGGATCGTTCAATCCCTCCGCGTGGCTGCCGGGTGAAACATTCGTTGTCTTCGCCGTGATCATCGTGGGAGGCGTTGGTAACAACCTTGGCATGCTCGCGGGGGCGCTACTCGTCGAGACACTACTCATCCACCTACCGGCCTTCCTTCCCGACATACCGGGACACCCCGGATTGATTCAGTACATCGACGCCATGGTGATCGGCATCCTGCTGATGGTGATGCTTTGGTTCCGTCCTCAGGGGATTATTCCCGAGCGAATTCGCAAGAGCAGATTCCAGTTGCCCGGCTTCTCGTCGTCGGCCAACGGGCCCGCGGACAACGTGTCGCCCTACGGCGGCTCGAACGAAACGGTGCCAGGCGAATTGCCGATTGTTGACGAGAGGGACGCGTGATGTCAGGTAGCGAGCAGCCCCAATCAACGGTCGTAGAGGTAAGCGAGCCAATCCTTCGTTGCATGGAGGTCACCAAGTCCTTCCTCGGAGTGAACGCGGTCAACGGTGCGACCTTCGATGTTCCCAAGGGCAAGATCACGGCGCTCATCGGTCCCAACGGAGCGGGCAAGACCACCGTGGTCAACATCCTCTCGGGAGCGACTAGGAGTGACTCCGGCACTATACAACTGGGTCCCGTTGACATCACCAACTGGGATAGTTACAAGATCGCGCGCCTGGGACTGATGCGCACTTTCCAATTGTCGCGCGAATTGGGGGGTCTCTCAGTGCTCGAGAATTTGCTCGTCTCGCCCAAGTTCCAAGCGGGCGAGTCCCTCTTTAACATCTTTTTTCGTCCTCGATACCTAAGGCGTGAAGAGCGCCAGAATATTGAGCGAGCGTCAGAGATCCTGAGCACCTACGGCCTCTACGACCTTCGAGACAACCGGGCTCGCGAGCTTTCGGGCGGTCAGAAGAAGTTGCTCGAAATTGCGAGGGGCGTCATGGCCTCACCGAGCCTGCTGCTGCTGGACGAGCCAA
>OLLM01000215.1_pt1 | contig 151409 bp, 139 predicted proteins | sample 1604581 | NCBI WGS metagenome assembly OLLM01 (sample SAMEA104055725, study PRJEB20765) | soil metagenome | biome: Arctic tundra; feature: Polygonal ground; material: soil | place: USA | collected 2011-09 | depth 0-0.5 m | reverse complement strand
TTCGGTAGGGTCGCTAAGGACGAAGGTGTTTTCTGGTTGTTGTCTCACAACTCCAACTGAAGCACCTTCGTCCTTCATTTGGACGGCTTCTAGAGACGGAACTCCCCGCTACATTCCGATGAGCCTCAATAATTCCCGTGGATCTGGGCCGCAACACGGGCCGGAAATAGTGCACTATCTAGAACGCCATCGACGTCACGTATCAAAGTCGCCGGCGCCAACGCGTAATTTTCTGAGAAGGCTAAAGAGTTTCTTTGCCTCAACGCTCGAAACTCCCGGTTCGGAAAAAACCTGGTCGTTCAGTGTGGCGCTCGCTTGCAGGACCACCTTTCTTCCCTTAGGCAGGATTGCTACGAGCGTCGTACGGAGGTCAGTTGGGTGAGCTCGCCGTTCCACGAAACCCTGACTTTCGAGTCGGTCGACTGTGCTCGTCACGCTCGTCGGATGCACCTGTAAACGAGCGCCGGCTTTGTTCATTGGAAGTGAGCCTGTTTGGGTGAAACTCAACAGTGCCAGGAGCTCATACCGAGCAAAGGTCAGCTCAAATCTTCGTAGCTCTTCGTCAATTCTGGTGAGATAAATTTGCTGGACGCGCATGACCGAAGTTACTAATGCCATCCCATCGGCCGCCTCAACCCAATCGTGATCCATCCACTGCCGTCGCGCCTCTTCGATCGGATCGAAGTCCAGTGGTCTCAAACCGCCCACGCTCCCACGCTTTTCCGACAATGCCGCCGCGGTGACGGTCACCAACTGCCCGAGGATACCAGCGCCGCCCTCCGAAGTTACGATGGATGCCTGGATAAACGGTTATGAATATATTGATATGCAACTACTTGGACATCCAACTATTGTTCTACCAATGAGTTCTGATGCTTCCAACATGGATGCTTCAATAGTTCAGCCACGCTCGTCGAATCTCCCATACGGTTCTTCAGGAGGTCGAGTCCTCGTGAGAAGGGCCTCGCAGCAATGCGCGCCATTCGCTGCCTGCTCGAGTCGCGACATACAGAAATCAATCGTGTCGATCACGATTGGCTTAAGTTTGATGAGGGTCCAATGCTCGTTTGACCAACTCGGCAAGCGAGGGGCAAAGCACCATGTACTCGCGCAACCGAAAACTGCTTGACTTGGCCAATCTTCATCGAACTGAGGCATCCGGTGCCAATCCAAAGAGGAAGACTCGGTTAGTAGTTGGCGTGGTTCCCTGCTTCTCAATTGTCCATCGGGGTAACACCAAAAACGCTAGCTGTTGTCCTTCGATATCTTCCCAGAATGGAGCGTCATGACCGACTCCTACGAGATCTACCAAGAAGCCTTTAAGTGTTCGAAGCTTCGAGACGCCAGCTTCACCACCATGTCGGGTATTGCTCTCGACCCCGTCTACGGCCCCCAGGACGGTGAGTTCCCCGGCGTCTACCCCTACACCCGGGGCCCGCACGCTTCCATGTACCGCTCCCGGCTCTGGACGATGCGCATGTTCGCGGGCTTTGGCATCGCGACCGACACCAACAAGCGTTTCAAGGAGATAATCCGATCCGGCGGCGACGGGCTCTCGACGGCCTTTGACATGCCGACGTTGCTGGGACTCGACAGCGACGACGAAATGTCCTTGGGCGAAGTGGGTCGCTGCGGCGTCGCCATCGACACGCTGTCCGACATGTCCGACCTCTACGACGGCATCGATTTGTCTTCGATCACCACCTCGATGACCATCAACTCCCCGGCGGCCGTGATCTTCGCCATGTTCATTGCCCAGGCCGAGCACGCCGGCGTGCCCCGGGCCAAACTCGGCGGGACCCTGCAGAACGATATTTTAAAGGAGTACCAAGCCCAGAAGGAGTTCGTCTTCCCGCCTCGTCAGTCCATGCGCCTGGTGCGCGACACCATGACCTTTGCGGCCAAAGAGATGCCCAAGTGGAACTCGATCTCCATCTCGGGCTACCACATACGAGAGGCCGGTTCAACAGCCGCCGAGGAGCTGGCCTTCACCCTGGCCAATGGCTTCGCCTACGTGGAGCTGGCCCAAGAGGCGGGACTCAACGTCGACGAGGTGGCCCCGAGGTTGAGCTTCTTCTTCAACGCCCACATCGACTTCTTCGAAGAGATCGCCAAGTACCGCGCGGCGAGGAAACTTTGGGCCACCTGGACGAAGGACCACTACGGAGCGACGTCGCCCAAGTCCCACCAGTTGAGATTCCACACCCAGACGGCCGGCGTGTCTTTGACGGCCCAGCAGCCCGAAGTCAACATCGTGCGCACCGCCATTGAAGCTCTGGCCGGGGTACTGGGCGGCACGCAGAGCCTGCACACCAACTCCATGGACGAGGCGCTGGCGCTACCCACCGAGAAAGCGGCGAGGATCGCCCTGCGCACTCAGCAGGTAATTGCCTACGAGACCAACGTGGCGAACGTCGCGGACCCTTTGGGCGGCTCCTACTTAGTGGAATCCCTGACCACCGAGATGGAAAGCCAAGCCCAAGACATCTTCGCTCAGATCATGGAGATGGGTCACGGCTCGATGCTGGAGGGCTGCATCACGGGCATTGAAGAGAACTACTTCCAGGGAAAGATCGCCGACTCGGCTTATGAGTTAGAGCGCCGCTTCAACAACGGCCAGCGCTTCGTGGTGGGGGTCAACCGGTTCCTGGAGGGTAACGACGACGAGGACTTGGCGACGTTAACCATCACCGCCCAGGACGAACTGAAGCAGCGAGAACGCCTTCAAAAGGTGCGCCAGGACCGCGACGAAGACAAGGTGCGACAGTCCTTGGAGACTCTGGCAAAGGAGGCCGTCGACCCCGAGGTCAACCTGATGCCAGCCCTCATTGAGGCGAGTACCAACATGGTCAGCGTCGGCGAGATGATGTCGACCATGGCCGGTGTCTTTGGTCGATACGTCGAGTCCGTCTCGATATGAGCGCCCTGCGGGTGCTGGTGGCCAAGGTGGGCCTAGACGGCCACGACCGGGGCATCAAGGTCGTCGCACGTCTCCTGCGCGACGCCGGCATGGAGGTCGTCTACACCGGGCTCTTCCAAACCCCTGAGACGGTGGCGGTCGCCGCCATCCAGGAGGACGTCGACGTGGTGGGGCTCTCGATGCTCTCGGGCGCGCACCTCACCCTGGTGCCCCTAGTCGTCCAGGCCCTGCGCGAACGCGGCAGCGACATCCCCGTCGTGGTCGGAGGCATCGTGCCGCCGCGCGACATTCCCTTGCTCCTCGAAGCCGGGGTCGCCGGGGTCCTCACGCCGGGGGCCAGTGGCGAGTCCGTCGTGACGACGGTCAAAGGCGCGGCGGCAGGCATACCAACTTCCAATCTTTAGTCAGAACTTCAAGCGATCGATTTCCAACTGAGGCCACGCTCTTGAGTAGTTCGACCGACGTCTCGCACAAGGAAAGTCATTAACCGACCGTATGCAATTCACAAAGCGGCAAGTCGGGAATGCAAGACCCAAGGTGGTTAGCTAATACGAAGAACAAACGCCCTGTCGACCCGGTCACATTTTCCTAGATCACGCGGTCTAGGGAATACCTTCTAGAGAGCGATATCTTGGTCGACTACTTTCAAACGCAAATCTATTGTGCTCAATCTAACTTGGCGGCGACCCCACAGTGCCGCTCTCCTCGTCGAGAGGAGCAACAATCGTCACCCGACTACCATCTGCCCCATCGCTCTCCCCGACCGACTGCGCCCCCTCTACACTCGTACTTCCCCTCCGACCTCGTCTCACCAATTGCACAGCCCACTCGGAACCCAACTTCCTCTTCCCTTTGGTCACTCTGGGTACCGCGATACCCACTGCAAGCAGCAGAGCCAACCCATTAAAGACGCTGGTGACCCAAGCTGCCGCGCCCTCGAGTTCAATGGCTAAGACGCCAAGTCCAATGACGTACACGGCCAAAGTAGTCCCAAGCGCATTCACACGGCCCGGCCTAATCTGAGTTGTGCCGAGAAATGCTGCCGCGAAGACTGGTAATAGGTAAGACGGCCCCAATTCTGGTGATCCAGAACCGACCTGCGCAGTAACCACAATTCCAGCTAATCCTGCCGCTACAGCCGAGATAATAAATGTTGTCCAAATGATCAACTTCGTGTTTACGCCCACCAATCGCGCCGCTTCTCGGTTACTGCCAATTGCGTAAAGCCGACGCCCAAATGGCGTGTGCTCAAGCACATACCAAGCGACAATTGTCAATACGACAACATAGAATATTTCAATCGAAATACCGTGAAATTGATACGTTCCAATGCTGATAAATCCCGCCTTCAAACCAGGAATCTCTTCATCATTAGATACCGCCAAAATGAAGGCCAGAAGGATAGAGCCAGTACCGAGCGTCGCAATGAATGAATCGATCCGAGCGACGACGATCAAGAGCCCGTTAATTGCGCCGATCAAAGCACTTCCCACAAGCGTTATAAGGAGGATGAGCCATACACTTATGTTCGTTGAAACCACCAACCACGCAGACAACATTCCGGCGGCCCCAGCGATATATCCGATGGATAGGTCGAACTCAGCTCCTGCAAGGGGAAAGATTAGGCCCAGAGCAATCATGGCAATGATCGCGTCACTGGTACCAAGGTTCTTAAGGCTACTTATCCTGAGAAATACGCCCGGCTCGGTGTAGCCAAATACAATAATCAAAACCGCCGCCAACCATAAGCCGCTGTATTTCTTTAACGACTTTTGAACGCCGACTTTCAGCAGTCCGCCAGCATTTCGTAAGCGCCACTTGCTTCCGTCAAGCGTCTTTCCGTTGTTCACTTTGTACCAACCCCCGCGAACTCAAGTTCTTCGATCTTGGACTCGGTTAACTCGTCGTCCTTGACTTCACCAACAACTGAGCCTGAGCCCATGACCATTACCCGATTACATACCGCGACTAGATCGCTGGGATCAGCCGCTGCAACGATGATTGCACAACCCGCACTCGCTGCTTCGCGAATCAACTCACCTAGGCGTATACGGGTTCCAACGTCAACACCCTGAAATGGTTCATCCAGGAGAAGTATCTTCGGGTCGCACCGTAATGCCCGTGCCATGATCGCCTTCTGCTGATTGCCTCCGCTCAGTAGTTTAAACTCCCGCTCAACATCCGCCGGAATGACATCGCATCTCCCGATCCATTTCGAGACTTCTTTTCGCTCGTTCGAGCGACTAACAATTCGCAAGATTCGACTGGACATTGGCATAGTAACCATAATGTTTTCGCGAAGTGTCAAATTCAAGAAAGCTGCTTCCTGAAGGCGATCCCGAGGTACCAGGAACATCCCTCGTCGAATCGAAGCGGCGACTGAGTACCGGTGCACTCGCTTTCCACTCACGGATACCACTCCGGACTTGACGGGCACTGCTCCATACAATGAATACAATAAGAGTTCGCGCCCAGAACCATCAAGACCAGCGATTCCAAGGATGTCACCTGGCCCTACGCCTAACGACACGCCATGAACCAAGTCGCCGCTGAACAAATCGTCAACTTCCAAGAGGCGGGCGTCGGATTCCAGAGGGGCTCTCACCGTCGATTCATGGGACCCTCTTTCACTTGAACTACTCGAAGCCACGCCACTTGTGCCGTCGCCATCCCCAGTAGATTTCTCGCTCTGCGCTTCATTGCCTATGAGTGAATCCAATATCGTGTCGTAATCCATCAACGGCTTACTCCAAAAACCCACTACCGCTCCATCCCGCAACACTGTGACATCGTCCGCGACCGCGAGCACTTCGTCGACCCGATGGGACACGAACAACACCGACGCGCCCCTCTCCGCGAGGCCCCGCACCAAGTTCAATACGCGCTCTGACTCCTTCGGCACCAGTCCCTCCGTCGGCTCGTCGAGCACAATCAGATTGGTGTCATCGGTGTTCAGTGTTTGGAGCGCGAAAGCGATGACAATAAGGCGTCGCTCGGTTGCGCTTAGTTTCTCGATCGGCGCACTCAAATCAACTTGCAGCCCAAACGAATTGAGCCATTCCTTGGCAGCTGCGCGCTCTTGACGGTGTGAGACCCAGTACTTGCCATGAAAGCCCGCCACGAGTGACAAGTTCGTTGCAGCGTCCAGACCCTTGATTAGACCTATGTCCTGGTGCACGAACCGCGCAGATAGGCGCTCTCTGACCGCTGACAGTTCAATGGCTTCCCCAAAAACATATGCCTCGCTGCCTGGATTGGCGCGGTGGTATCCAGACAGGATCTTGATCAAAGTCGACTTCCCCGAGCCATTGTGCCCAACCAAGGCATGGACCTGACCAGACGACAGCTTGAGATTAATCCCGACCAGAGCTTCTTGACCAACGAAACTCTTCGCGACGTGCCGCAACTCCAACAGCGGTGTCACGCCCTCCATTGTTTAGGGCCTTCCGGTTGCATACCTGTGCTGTTTCCGCGCCCGAGAATTCCTTTGGATTGTGGTCGGCGAGGCGTCGAACAACACTCAACGACTCTGTCCTCCTCGTGACCGCACGTGAGATAAGACATCGCGGTCGGAAACGAAGCCCACATAATTACTCTTGATTGGGCCACTCCTGCTCCCGTTCGAGATTCGTTGGTCAACGCCGATTCCTCTTTCCCCCGGCACGCAGCACTAGCACTTATTGTGCTTTCTCAGAACTCGACCTTGTAGTCAACCCCGATACTGTTTTTACACCTTCTTGGCCGCAATGTCTCGCCGTGACCGCAAAGAACGCAGTGGTGGCGCCACCCCTCGGTAGGGCTGGGATGGCGCCACCACTCTGCCTGCTATCCCTTCCAGAGCTTCTCGAACATGGCCTGGAAGCCCGCGGGACCAGCCCAAGCGGCGCTTGAATTCTTGATGTTGCTGGCAGTTGCGTAGTAGTGGGGAAGGTTCGCGAACAACGCAGTGTCGATGGGATCACCAGCGAAGTGTTCCGCCAACGCATCCATCATCATCCAGCCGTAGTACGAATCTCCCTCAGGAATTGCGGCCACCTGAACCTGATTATTCGCGATGTACCCAAAGTTCGTAGGGCCATCAGCCTGTGACACCATTTTCACTTGGCTTGCAATCCCCGCCTGAGACAGTGCCGAAGGTACACCAATGTCCATGTCGCCAAAACCCATCATCAACCAATTGACCGTTGGGTTACCTTCGAGGTAATTCACAACCTGCGCGGGAAGTGTGGTTCCCACTGCGGTGATTGGAACAGCCTGAACATTAATCGTACATGCCGGACATTGACTCTTGAAGATTGACAGCGCCTCCTCCTGCTCGAGCAGGAGGACCGGGAACTCCGGAACGTTGTAGTACGCCACCTTTGCGTGTCCGTGCGACTTCGCGATGATGTACTCAGCCTCATACTTGCCGCGCAAGCGATAATCGGAAGACTGCGCAGCGTCCACAACGATGCCCTGGCCGGCCTGATTGTTTGGAACCGAACCGTTCACGATCGCCACATGATCCTTCACCAATGTCGTCAATTGAGTGGCGTATTCAGAATCCGGGTTCCCTGTTGTAATAATTCCGTTTGGTGGGTCCGCCACCATCTGGTTCCACGCCGCAGCAACCGACTCAGGCGTAGCACCGGTCGGGATTACTTTTACCGTCCATCCGAGCACCTTTGCCGCAGCAGCGATACCTTGTCCAATGATCTGATTGACGCCGGTCTCGGCAATTGGATAGTCAATCACCTCATGCTTCGGTGGTTTCGTCAGCGCCTGCGAGCTCGTGAAACCAAGACTCGCTACGGTTGGCGGTTGCGAATGCGCCGCCACCCATTCCTGAGCCAACTTAAGGCCCGAAGCGGTGCTCGCGCCACTCACTGATGCGACGCCGCCACCAATTGCCGGAATGACTCCCAAAACAAGGAGAATTGCGGCCAGCCGCGTGTAACTTCGAAACTTAAATAACCTGTGAGTCTTAAATTCAGTCAACTTTGGTTTCACAAATTCCCCCTTATTCGCCACTCTTAGCGGATTTCACTGACAATCATTAACCTCATAGCAAATTCGACTGTATCATATGATAGATATGTATGCTGTACACCTGATATGAGCGGGAGCAATCTTACGCAGGGTGGCAAGATCGGATCAGTTGAACGGGGGAGAAGACTAATGACGGGTCAACTGGAAGGCAAGGTTGCCCTGATTACGGGGGCTGCTGGAGGAATCGGAACTGCGACCGCCCACAAGCTTTCGCAAGAGGGTGCGCAATTGATCCTCGCTGACATGCGTCAAGAGGGCGTTGAATCGCTCGCCGACGAGTTGCGGGCGAACGGGACTGAGTGCTTACCCACCGTGGTCGATGTGGTGTCGAGCGCGTCAATCCATGACCTCGTGGAACTTTCGATCAAGACTTTTTCTCGTATAGACGTTCTTCACAACAATGCCGGCATCATGCATAGCGGGTCGATTGAATCGCATAGTGAGGATGACTGGGATCGCCTCGTGAACGTCAACGCAAAGAGTCAATTCTTTCTTATTAAAGAAGTACTGCCCCATCTCCGAGCTCAGGGCGGGGGATCAATTGTAAATATGTCGTCTATAGGTGGGATCCTCGGATTCGCGGGAATGCCCGCGTACTGCGCCTCAAAGGGCGCCGTAGCTGGACTCACCCGCGGTCTCGCGGTGGACCTCGCTCCTGACAATATTCGAGTCAACGCGCTGTGCCCCGGATCAATTGATACCCCGATGCCCAACGCGTTCCTGTCTGCCTTTCCAGAGGAGCAGCACGCAACGATCCGCGAGACATTCTTTTCTCGCCAACTAATCAAGCGTTTTGGAACTCCTAGCGAAGTTGCGAGTGTGATCGCATTCCTGGCTTCAGACGAAGCGTCGTTTCTTACGGGGCTGGTATTACCTGTCGACGGAGGATGGAGCACTTGGTAGCTAGCGAGGGGCCAGATTGAAGTCCGCATTTTGCACAGTGGCGTAGGCCATTTGCAATTGAGTATCGCATAACTTGAATGCGGGTTCGCCCGCCTTAATCGGAGGCAAAAAATTATGTCAACACTGAGCGACGGAACCATTGCCAAGAAGCAGAACATCTTATTAAGTAGTCCAAATCCTATGAAACTTGCCATCTTCGGTGCAAACGTCAGCAGTGGATGTTCAATGACTTCGGCCGAAGGCACGATAGATGTCGAATGGGATGAGTCAGTCCGAATTGCTCAAGCGGCTGAACGGGCAGGTTTCGAAGCAATGATTCCTGTTGCCCGCTGGAAAGGAATGAGGGGTGACGTAAATTTCAACCATCGGAGCTTCGACACCCTGACCTGGGCAGCTGGATTGGCCGCGCAGACATCGAAGATTTGTCTGTTGGCGACGACTCATGTCCCGACAATTCACCCAATTCGCGTAGCCAAGACTTGTGCCACGATCGACCATATCGCCAAAGGTCGATTCGGCCTAAATATCGTCGCGGGTTGGAATCCCAAAGAAATCAACATGTTTGGTATGGCGCAGCGAGAGCACGACGAACGCTACGACGTTGCGGACGAGTGGATTTCATTGATAAAGCGCTTGTGGTCCGAAGAATCAGAGTTTGACTGGAACGGTAAGTACTTCAACATTGAGGGAGCATACTCATCACCTCGTCCGATTCAGGAGGGCGGCCCCGTCATTATGAACGCGGGTCTCAGTCCTCGCGGCCAAGAATTCGCGATTAGCCATGCGGACATGATCTTTATAGCGCAACCCGACCATGAGACTACGACGAAGACGGTGCTTGACCTCAGGGAGCGCGCCGCACGGGCGGGGCGCTCCATTTCAATCTTTTGGGAGGCTTACGTCGTTTGTGCGGACACCGAGAAGGAAGCGAAGCAATATCGTGATTACTACATCCATGAAAAGGGTGACTGGGTCGGAGTTCGGAATCTATTGGACGACCTAATTCCGAACTCGCAAAGTGTCTTAGGTTCGCAGTGGGAATCAATGGCAGAGAACATGATTGGTGGCTATGCCGGCTGTCCGCTTGTCGGGACTCCAGAGCAGATCGTTGAGGGACTCCTCGCCATGAAGAAGACGGGAATTGACGGCACGACACTCTCGTGGGTGAAGTACGAAGAAGGAATTGACCAGTTTCGCGAGCAGATATTACCTCTGGCAATCGAAGCGGGTTTGCGGGTCGCATGACCCTATCCTCCAGAACAGCGCCCCAGGAGACACGTCTCCTGGGGCTAGATGGCTCACCAACTGGACACGGTAAAACTGATGCTGCGGTACGTCGAGTCCTCGAAGAGACGGGTCACGCCTATGACGTTGTCTCGCTCTGCGAGTTGCGAAACGGAACCCGGACCTTGGCAGAGATCTTGAGTGACGTCGAACAAGCAGACGGTTTCGTCATCGGCTCGTCAGTAATGAAGGGCACGTATTCCGCAACTTTGAAGGAGCTCTTCGATGGCGCGCCGAGCGGCAGGCAGGAAGGTTCATCGTCGCCGTTCAGCGGAAAAGCGGCCACCATTGTCATAACTGGAGCAGCGCCGGCTCATTTCTTAGCGATTCAAGACCTTAGAAATCTATTGGTGACGAATTTCGCGACCCACGTATTGCCACCGGGGATTTTTCTTACCAGCAAAGCTTTCGGGGAGAACCGAGAACTCCTACAGCCCTACGAAGAATTGTTGGTTCGAACTGGGCGGGCTCTATCCGAATACATGGCCTTTCTGTCGGAATCAGTCTCCGCCGCGAAATTAGTGCCTCAATACTGAAGTCAATGAGAGAAGGTGACATGAAACGCAATTTGTGGATCAATGGGAAAGAAGAGGTACCGGCGAAGGGTCAGTACTTTATTAGCAAGAACCCGGCGACTGGATTGGAGTGGGCCGAGATAGCGGCCGGAGACGAAGAGGATATCGACCGAGCGGTAGGTTCGGCCCGAGCGGCGTTCGCTAAGTGGCGCAAAGTAGAGCCCGCACAGCGGGCAGCCTTACTCTACGCACTCAGCCGGAGGATTGACGAGAACAAAGACGAACTAGCGGTGGCGGAGAGCACCGATAACGGTAAGGCGATACGGGAGAGCAGCGGCGAGATTGCCGCCGCTGCAGATTATCTTCGGTACTACGCGGGTCTGGCGGACAAGGTATACGGCGACTCCATCAATACCCGTAGGGATACATTGATGTACACCTATCGCGAGCCCTACGGGGTTGTGGGCGCGATCACGCCGTGGAACTCTCCGTTCTATATGGCCGTCCGCAAAATGGCGCCAGCATTGGCGGCGGGAAACACCGTCGTCCTGAAGCCAGCTGAGGATACATCGGTAACGGCTCTGATGTTGGCCAAAATGACTGGCGACGTGGGTCTACCGGCGGGTGTTTTTAACGTCGTAACGGGAATCGGCAGTGTGGCCGGGGTTGCTCTCACGTCTCACCCCGACGTCGACAAACTGGCCTTCACTGGAGAGTCTGCGACTGGCGTAGCGATAACCCGAAGTTCGGCCCCAAATGTGACACCCCTGTCGTTCGAACTCGGTGGGAAAGCGGCGCACATCATTTTCGAGGACGCGCAGATTGAATTGGCAGCGGCGTCAGCGGTAAACGGCGCTTACGGTGCGTGCGGGCAATCATGCACTGCCGGGTCTCGATTGTTTGTGCACAGCAAAATTCTCGACCAGTTTCTTGAGAAGTATCTTCAACACGTTTCCGTCCTGCGAATCGGTGATCCGCTCGACTACGCGACCCAGGTGGGTTGCCTCACCAACGAGGCACAACTTGACAAAGTCACCAGTTACATGGAGGTCGCCAAGGAGGAGGGGTGCCGACGACTGCTCGGTGGTGAGCGCCTACAGACCGGTGACCTGAAGAACGGCCTCTTCTTCGAGGCGACCGTCTTGGACGAAGTGAAGCCCTCGATGCGTGTGGCCCGGGAGGAGATTTTTGGACCAGTTTCCATGGTGATGCCGTTTGACGATGACGAGGAGGTCGTCAAATACGCGAACGATACGCCATACGGATTGACATCTGGTATGTGGACACGCGATCTTTCGAGAGCGCATCGTATCGCCCGTGAGCTTGATGCGGGCGTGGTTTGGGTGAATACTTTTCGAACGGTCCACCAGTCATTGCCATACGGTGGCTACAAGGCGAGTGGCTACGGGCGAGAAGATGGCATCGAAGGCCTTCTTTGGTACACGCACACCAAGAGCGTCATGATCGACTTGGCTCCGGAGGATCGACCCAACCTATTTGAGCTCGGACCTGCCGCCGCGCGTTAAGCCATAGACAGGGCCTGAAACATTGTCTTAATCAAGGTCAAGCCGAAATGCACCGACAACAATGCCAAAACGAAATTCCGATTCGGAATCGGTTGCAGTCCAAAATCTCTTGCTCGTAATCATGCAATTGGAACCTCTCGAAGGTCCCCCTTGTCCACATCGAATACGAATCCACGGATATCAGAAGAATCGATAAGCTGACTCGCAGACAAAATGTCTATCGTCTTTTGGACATTTCCTTCTAGGTCGTCATGGGCACCCAATTCGAAGGGCGCTGTCGTACCGTATTCTTTGCAAATCTCAGTCTGCAGATTCTCCTCCTTGAAAGTCTCGAGACTGCATCGCGTATGTTGAATCACCATGATCGCTCGCGTGCCAAGTACGAATTGACTCAGCAGTAGCGAACGGATTGCGTCTTCAGTGGCGAGTCCGCCGGCATTACGAATCAAGTGAGCATCACCTATTGCTAAGCCGAGCGCGCCAAAGAGATCGAGTCGCGAATCTATACACGTAAGAATTGCCAATTTCATTCGTGGGGCAGTCGGCAATGATTGGAATCCGTGGTCGGGCGCGTATTTTCGATTATGAGCAATAAGATCATCAATGACGTTCATCGTTTAAGTTTAGGAAAGTGCGGAGCCAGCCGCGATCCAATCGAACGACTACGAGCTGGAACTCTCGATGCTCACGGAGACGCGGACGTCCCAAGTGCCGTAAGTGATTCGGTCCTGACGAGAATAGGTCACGAAGATGTCGTTAGTAGTTGGAAGCGTCTTGCTGCAACGTGAGATTTCGCTCCTTCTTGAGACCGGAGTCAACACTGTCCTCACTGGCAGGTCGGACTGCGAATCGCCGGTGACCGAGCTAAGAGAAGCCGCAGCCTCTGCGAGAACTTTCGTTCTCTGAGTAGCAATCACAGCGTCTCGATTGCCAAGAGAAGTCATAACGCTCAGTGGTTCGGCCAAAGGGGAGGTAAGGGGATTCGAACCCCTGACATTAGTTCTCATCGGGTTGTCGCGCCATTGTCTGGTAGTTCTTCTCGGGGTTGATGGTGATCTCTCCGAGCAACTCGCCCGACTCGTCAACCACACGAATGTGCTCGTCGATGATGTAGAGGTGCGCGTGACGACCGCGGTGGTGGTGGCCAATGCGCACGTGCAGCATCCGTCCCCAGTAGCGAAGCGTCACCTTGCCCTGCGGATCGACGATGTCTTTTCGTAGTCGGTAGTGCGGCTCGTTGATGAGTGTGTGGGGCGTCGCCTTGTCGCGCGCGTCGTAGGCAGTGCACGGTGTTCGTCGTCCGCAACTTCGGTGCGGCCGTTGCTCGTTGTAGTAGTCAATGACGCGATCAAGCGTTGACTGCAATCCCTCGAGACTGTAAGCAGGTTTCTTGTCGAGGAAGCCCTTCAAGGTCTGATGCGAACGCTCGACCTTGCCAGAAGTCTGGGGTGGTAGGGCGAGCTGTGCTTGTAGAGCACGCTGGCGGCGAGCAGGTCGCTCTCGAAGCCGCTGCGGCCCTTCCTCGTGCGGGCGCTGAAGATGGCGCCGTTGTCGGTCAGCACCGAGGCTGGCATTCCCCAACGCACACAGGCGCTTTCGAACGTATCGCGCACGTCAATGGCTTTGACGGTGACGCGCGCCTGCGCGGCGACAGTCAGGCGCGAGTGGTCGTCGATGAAGTTGACGATCTCAACCTCCGTCCCGTCGGCCAACTGCCAGTGGGTCATGTCTGCCTGCCAGCACTCGTTAGGCAGGTCGGCCTCGAAGCGGACGTAACTGGCCCTGGGGCGCTTGCGGGGCTGGGCGTTGATGAAGCCGCGACGGCGCTCATCGATCATCGATATAAAGGAATTCACCTCGGGACGAAACTCCAGCTCAACGAACTCGGCACTCAAAGATGGAATGTCGCGCGCGGTGACCTGGCGCTTCCTGTCACCACGTTGCGCCAGAGCTCTCTTCAGAACAACCTCAACTCGATGGCCGAATTCTGCCGCCGGAACGCTGTTCTTCTGGCTCCTCACGGCAAAACCACCATGGCCCCCAGCTTTTCGAGCGCCAGATTCGCGCGGGAGCATGGGGAATCATCGCCGCGACGCCCACCCAGGTCGCCGTGATGCGAGAGTTCGGCGTCGGTCTAATCTTGCTCGCGAACGAAGTCGCCGAAACGGCCGCCATACGTTGGATCGCCCATAAACTCGAATCAGACGAGTCATTTGAGTTCATATGCTTAGAGGACAATCCTGAAAACGTCGCCAAGTTAGATGAGGCGCTCGACGGCGTATCGGTCCGGCGGAAGCTGCACGTGCTCGTAGAGGTCGGGCTGAAAGACGGTCGAGCTGGCGTCCGTTCCAGTCAACAGGCACTCGAGGTAGCGCGTGCTGTCGCTATATCTCAACACCTCATGCTCGCGGGTATCGAGACCTACGAAAGTCTCGTAACGAGCGGCATCACGCCCGCGGACCTCGACACGATTGATGCATCATGCGAACGCGTTAGCTCCATCATTCGTCTGATCTCAGACGAGCGTCTGTTCGGTACGCCAATCATCACGGTGACCGCCGGTGGGAGTGCGTATTTCGATCGCGTTGTCGCCGAATTCGGCAAATGAAGAGAGAGCGGATTACCGCTGCAGCTCATGTTGCGAAGCGGGTGCTACCTCACCCAAGATCTCGGCAAGTACCAGCGCGTCTCTCCACTCGGCGGGCGAAGAGATCCGAGCGAGTCTCTGCGCCTCGAGAACGCGCTCGAGGGCTGGGCGACGGTACTTTCACGACCTGAACCAGAGCTCGCGATTCTCGGCAGGGGCAAGCGCGACCTCCCCTACGACGCGGATCTACCCGTGCCGTAAACCGCCTATCGCGACGGCGTCACGACGGCTGACTTCAGGGGCCACACCATAATCTTTAAGATGATGGATTAACACGCGTTGATGAGTGTGCTCGCCGAGTTCGTGCTCAGACCCGGCGACGTCGTTGCGCTCGGCATGTCACGCCGCTGCACAGCGTTTGACAAACTTCGCTTGGTTCCCCTGATCGACGACGATCACGTGGTCGTCGACGCCGTTATGACCTTCTTTTGAGAAGTGCCACTGTCGCCACGTGACACGGACGATCCAGATTTCTCCGTGGATGAAGCAACGAGTCAAAGGGCTCCGCGTCAACGAGTGATGCTGCCAGATACGAATCGCAACACGTGACGTGCTTGCGAACCTGTATTAATAGGCTCTAACGGAACTCTCACACGATCAGTGCCAATCGCTGGCACTTCGAGGTCACGGAACGAGGAGAGGCGAGCGCTGGCGACGAAGGATGTAGAGCGAAACCGTCCGCCTCAGACGACGTCACGGTTACCGAGAGTCCCGAGTTGATCGATGGAGAGCGATGACGTCGTCGAAGGTCTGTCGGCGCACGACGACCGTCGACTCGCCGTTCTCGACGAAGACGACCGGTGGAATCATCGCTCCGTTGTAGTTATTGGCCATGGTGTAGGCGTAGGCGCCCGTTACCGGCATCACCAAGAGGTCGCCGACCTTGGGACTTGGAAGCTCAATGCCGTTGATGAGGGTGTCGCCCGACTCGCACTGTCGACCCACCACGACGTAGGAAGCGTCGCCCAACTCTGAAACCCGTCCATCAATAACCGCTTCGTATCGCTGTCCAGTCAAGGCGATATCCATATTGTCGGCCATACCGCCGTCAAGCGCCACGAAATTTCGACCTGACCGCTTAACACTCACCACTCGGTAAAGCGTCAGGCCGGCCTGCGCGACGAGTGACCGACCGGGCTCGATGAGGAGTTTCGCGTCGCCGGGCAGGACGTCGCGAGCGACGCTGACGACCGCATCGAGATACTGCTCAACCGACGGTGGGTCCTCGTCGTAGGTGTAGCGCACACCCAATCCGCCACCGATGTCGTAGACAGACTGGTCAGAGTATGTGGAGATTTGACGAACCGCTTCAACGAAAGAGTCCGTTTCGAGAATCTGTGAACCGACGTGGAGATGGATGCCTCGCAAACGCACAAAACTGCTGCGACGAATGGCGTCGATGAGCTCGAGTGCTTGTTCAAAGGGCACGCCAAATTTCGAATCAATGCCTCCAGTCACCTGCGAAGCGTGCGTCTTCGGCGCTATGCCAGGGATAATCCGAATCATCACGTCCTGAGGAGCCGCGGCAATGTTATCCAGCCGCCCGAACTCGTCAAAGTTGTCGATGATGATGGTACCGACGCGCGACTCGGTCGCTAAGCGGAGTTCCTCGGTAGTCTTCGCGTTGCCGTGAAAGTAGAGCAGTGAGGGGTCGACGCGGGCCGCGAGCGCCATGAGCAACTCCCCCGCGCCAGCGACGTCAACGCTCAGCCCCTCATCTGCGGCGATTTCATAGACGGCCAGCGCGGGGAACGACTTAGACGCGAAGAGAACCTCCGAATTACGCCATCGCGTCTTAAGACCCTCTCGAAGTTGACGAGCCCGTGATCGAAAGTGCGCGACGTCAAAGACGTATGCCGGTGTCCCATTACGCTCCGCCAACCCTGCGAGTTCTACTCCACCTACCTTGAGAAAACCTCCAGCCACGACCTCGGTCGTTTCCGGTAAGAGTGAAAGTATCGGCAACTGCTCCGCCATGTGGCTATTCCCCTTTTGGGCCATTGGCACCTTGTCAACATTGTTGAGTTTCACTACGAGAAGCATATAAGCGCCCTTCGATAAACATCGTGACGGCCAAGAAGCGCCTCGAGGCCTCAGTGGCGGCAATCGCCACACTTGGCGCAATGATGGAAATGAGGTTCAGCCCGAGTTACGACGCCCTACGCATTGAAGAACTCGAGTTGACCTCCGACTTTCTCATGAAGGTGCAGGAGAAGAAAGCACTAGCCCGCGAAGAACGGGAGCGACTAAGAGAAGAACGACGCGTGACCGCAGAACTGGCCGCGGAACGAGAGCGGCTCAACAAGGAGCGAGAACACCACCTGAACGCCATTGAGGCTCTGCGTGCGGCAGGCGACGAGGACGGCGCCAAGACGCTCATGGATCAGTTGAAGAGCATCGATGACGAAGTCGCGCAGAATGGCTACCGAGCAACCAATATCCGCTGCGGATATATCTACGTCATTAGCAACGAAGGCGCTTTTGGCAAGGGGGGTGCCGTCAAGATTGGTCTCACTCGTCGACTTCAGCCCGAAGATCGCATACGGGAATTAAGTGGAGGCTCAGTGCCTTTTCCGTTCGACATTCGCGCTCTTCTCAGAGGACGTGGTGATACTGGAAACGGAAATCCATCACGCGTTCGCCGACAAGAGGCTCAATCACGTCAATGATCGCAAAGAGTTCTTTTTTGCGACTCCACACGACGTACGCATTGTTCTCGCCGAGAAAGTAGGGAATCTGCTTGAGTTCACCGAACAACCGGAAGCAACTCAATTTTGCAAAGCAAGCGATGGCCTTGACCCCGTTCAGTGGTCACAGTGTCTACCAAACGGGGTCAGGGCCACACAGCGCCATAATCCAATTCATCAACTTAAGCAACAGCAGCCCCAGAGGTGCGTTTACGTCACCATTTCCTAGTGCGTGCTATGTGTTCAAAGTAGTATCCGAGTTGACTTTGGTGAAAGGAAGCTGGGATGGCAAAGTACTACTACACGGTGAACTTTGAAGATCCGGCCGTGTACCACAACAGCCAACAGTGTGAGGAGGGAAAGAAGATCGAGACGAAGATCCGAGTCAATACCGACTACCTTCCTTCTGACCGGCGACCTTGCGAAGTGTGCTGATCGATCATTCATTATGTCATCGCCCATCAAACTCGTCGGATGGCACGCCTGTAGTTTTGACAAGTTCAACAGGCCTCACTTCGGCCCCCGTACTTCTGCGACACCACCGAACCAGGTCGACAGTTGACCACACGGTTTTCTCGAAAACAACGGGAATTGTCGACGAGTTCAATACCCGTCATCCAAGGGAAACTCACTCTTACTAAAAAGCGAACCTCAACGCACGGTTGAGTTTTCCCTTCACATTGTCTCGTCGGAATCGGGAGATAGATCCTCAGAACGCTGACCCTTTGCACGGTTTTAAAAGGAGTCAACCTAACCGATTCCTTTAGCAACGCCTTTAGCAACGCCAGTGGTTACGTGCGATCAAGCACGAACGTCGGCGAAATCGAATACCAACAATCCCTTCATCCACGGACACCCACAAGCGTCAGCGAACTGAAGAGGACCGCATGGCATTCAACGTATCAAGACCGTCCCAAGTTTTGAGTCGCTCGAACCTCGAAAGACTTTGTTATTTTGACAACGATGCGTGGTCCAAACCGGACAAACCTCGAACCGAAAATTCGAAGGAGAATAGGCTTATTATTTCAAATCATTCTGGAACTTCAATAGATAGTGAACGAACTTTGGCGTATTACAAGAGAGAAACGACTGCACGACACAGAATTGCTGGTAACCCCAATTCTCAGAGTATTCACCAACACCTTTCAATTCTCAAGTCCAATTCTGATCATTAGCTGGCTACCTTGCTATAAGCGCCTAACTACCAAGGCCCGCGGCGACCGGTCTGGGACCGGCGTTCACATTACCGTAGCGGTGGCGGGTCATGGCCACGCTCTGCTCGCAGAACCAACGGGGACCCTCGACAGCGCCCGACTGGGCGAGCGGTCGTCGGTCAGTCGACACCCCCCGCTCGAGTAGCGCCAACATAGGAGCGGCCTCGGCGCTCAACCAGCGCACCTTGGAGATGGCCCCGATGCGCCCGACGAGCTCGTCCACACTTTCTCTCGTGAGGTTCGTCACGCCCTTGACCTCGCTTTGCGCGCTGTAAGCGATTCCCGCGCCCGTCAGCGCCGCGAGACCCTCGAGGAAGCTGGCCTGTTCGGGACCGAACGACCCGTCGATGCGCAAGAACGTAGGGGCCAGGGTGCGGCGGTAGCGCTGCACGTTCACCTCGACGCGCAGGCCGGCCTCGTCGCGTGCCCGGGACCCGACGTCGCGCCACCACGCATCGAGTTCGCGAGCGGCCGCGCCCGCGTCGTGCAGCGCTGGCCAGCGCCGCAGGCAGTTCACGTAATTGGCCCCGCCGGCCTTGGCGGTCGGACCGACGCTGCTGCGCTTCCAGCCGCCGAAGGGTTGGCGGCTCACCACCGCACCCGTCACACCGCGGTTTAGGTAGAGGTTCCCCGCCTGCACGCGCTCGATCCAGTCCTGGCACTCGGCCTCGTCGAGCGACTGCAGCCCCGCCGTGAGCCCATAGGGCACCTGGTTCTGCCACGCGAGCGCGGTGGCGAAGTCCGGCGCAGGCATGACTGCCAGGACCGGACCGAACCACTCGTGCAGGTGGCTCCACGAGAGGGGCTTGACACCAATTCGAACGCCCGGTCGCCACACCAGCCCCGCCTCATCGATCGGTTCAGGAGCGACCAGCCACGACTCACCAGGATCGAGCTGACTCAGCGCTCGCGCCAGCACCGGCTCAGCGCGACGGATGATCGGGCCGACTTCTGTGGCGAGGTCGTAGCCCGCACCGACGCGCAGGCTCGTCACCGCGTCGCTCAATTGACGGAAGAAGGCTGGGTTCTCGTAGACCGACCGCACGACGATGGCGAGGCTCGCCGCGCTGCACTTCTGACCGGCATGGCCGAAGGCCGACTGCACCAGGTCCTTCACCGCCAAGTCGATGTCGCAGTAAGACGTGATGACCATCGCGTTCTTGCCGCTGGTCTCAGCCAGGAGATTGATCTCGGGCTTCCAGGACGTGAACAGGGCGGCCGTATCGAACGAGCCCGTCAGGATCACCGCGTCGACGCCCTCGTGGGTCACTAGAAGCCGCCCGCTGTCGTCGTCACGGGTGGGAACGAACTGCAAGACGTCGCGCGGCACCCCGCCCTCCCAGAGGTGGCGCACCAGCTCCCACGCCGTGGCGACCGTCTCTGGAGCGGGCTTCAAGATGACGGCATTGCCGGCGGCCAGTGCCGCGCAGACGCCGCCGGCGGGAATGGCGTAGGGAAAGTTCCACGGCGGCACCACGAGCACGACGCCCAGAGACGAAGAGTCCGCGAAGTCCCGAGCCTGGCTCGCGTAGTAGCGCGCGAAGTCGATCCCCTCGCTCACTTCGGGATCGGCCTCGCTGACCGTCTTGCCCGCGTCGCGGGCCATGACCGCTATAGTCAAGGCGCGCTGGCGCTCCATAACGTCGGCTGCCCTGTTCAAGATTCCGCGGCGCCCTTCGCAGCCGAGAGCCTCCCAACCCGGCGCGCTGGCCCGAGCGCTTGCGACTGCGGCGTCGATCTGCTGCTGGTCGGCGACGCAGTATCGATACCAAGCAACTCCGTTGGCGCTCGGGTCGCGACCCTCCTCTAACTGGCCGCCGGACACCTCAGTGCCCCCGATGGCCAGCGGAATACGCGTCGCGTCGAGCGCGCGCACCGTCGCGAGCGCCGAGGTAACCGCGGACACGTAGGACGGATTGGTGGGGTCGCCGTCGGCGGCGTTCTCGAAGCGTTCGCCCGATCGCGCCAGCGCCGGCGCATGGCGCAACGACGCGGTGGTCACATGGTGACGCTGTTCAATGGAGTCCAGGAACCGTAGGCGCTGCTCCTCGAAGACCGCCGGGTTCTGGGCGATGTAGAAGGAGGCCTTCAGGTAGTTCTCGTCCGAAGTGTTCTCGTCGAGGCGGCGCACGAGGTAGGCAACCGCGGCGGCGAAGTCGTCGTGGCGAGTTACCGGTGCGTAGAGCAGGACGCTGTGGCCACCGCGCACGATTGCAAGGGCCTCGCCGTTCGCCATGCCCTCGAGCATCTCGATGTCGAGCTGGCACATCACGCCCCGTTCGCGCGCTACTTCGAGGGCCCACGACAGGTCGAAGAGGTTGTGGCTTGCCACGCCGATACGCACCGCGCCAGAGAGTTGGGGGTGCAGGCTTACGTCCAAGAGCCGCGCATAACTCGCGTCGACTTCCGCCTTCGTGCCGTAGGGCGCGGCCGTCCAGCCGTGCAACTGCGCTTCGGTGTGCTCCATCGCGAGGTTCGCACCCTTCACCAGACGGATCTTGATCTGCGCGCCGGTACGCTCGTGGCGAACCTGCGCCCAAGCCGCAAGCTCCTCGAACGCGCCGTGGGAGTCGGGCAGGTAGGCCTGGAGCACGATACCCGCAGCTAGTTCCTCAAACTCTGACTCCGATAGGACCGTTCGAAACGCGTCCACCGTCAGGCGCAGGTCGCGGTACTCTTCCATGTCGAGATTAATGAAGACCCCGTAGCGCTGCGCGTCGCGGTAGAGGACACGGAGCTTCTGGGCCACCCTTTCCAGTGATCCCTCATGGTCGATAGTCATGATCTGGCTGACGAGCGACGAGAGCTTAACCGAGATGTAGTTGACCTCCTCGCGGTGCATCATCTCGAGCACCCGACTCAGGCGCTTGTTCGCCTCGCACTCGCCCAGCACCGCCTCGCCCAACACGTTGATGTTGAGGCGGATTCCCTCGCGCCGGCGAAACTCGAGGTGTCGGCGTAGCGGCACGTTCTCGCCGGCGAGGATGAGGTCATCTGAGAGTCCCCGGACCCTGGCGTGCACCACCTTGAGCGAGGGCAGTGGCAGGACACGTGAGAGCAGGGAGATCGCGCGTAGCCCCAGGGCGTTAAACGCGCCGAAGCCGGCCAGGGACGCACGCCTCGCGGCGCCCCGCAGGATGCTCGCTGCACTGCGCGCCTCGGTGACGCGCATGACCTCATCGGTCAAGGTCATGGTGACCTCAATGGCGCTGCGGTCGCGCAGGAGGCGAGCGAAGCGCCGTCGATTGGCTCGCTCACGTCGGGTCCGTAGGCGCTCGGCGTCGAGGATGAGCTGGCGAACTTCCGTGCAGGCCGCCTCTGCCAACTGGTCGAGCCTTCGATCGGTTATGCAACTCATCCCTGATCATCATCCATTCATGTCTCCTTCATCTCTTGACGTAAAACAAGCAAGATATCTTTAGCATGTGAGTTTCCGAAATCAGACGGCAAGAAACGTTTCGAAAGCGGTCACAAGACCCTCCCATGACATGCAGAAGCTCTTGAAAATATGGGGCAGAATCCGATCAACCGCGACGGTGGCCATTCGCGCCTCTGTGACTCGTTCGTCTGCGCCGAGGGCACCGTACTCACGGTCCGAACGGTCCACAACGACAGCGCCACAGCCATTACCGACGAGCCGGCCGCAGTGCGTTGCGATCGCGACAAGGTCAAACTTGCCCCTTCTGTCAGACACACGGTAACCGCTTCGGCTACGACGCCTAGTGTGCCGTCGCCGTTCAAGGGGCTATTCAAAGAGTCAACTCTCTTCCCGTTCGTCTGCGTCACCGGTTGAGCCGAACTCGGGGGTCAAGCACGACATAGAGCAGGTCGACGACGAGGTTGGCCAGAGTCACTCCGATGGCAACGAGGAGCGTCACCGCCAGCACCGACGGGAGATCTCCGTCGAAGACCGACTCGATAGCAAACTGGCCGAGTCCTTGCAGGTTGAACACCTGCTCGACGATGACCGTACCGCCGAGGAGGCCAGCGAGGTCCATACCGAACATCGTCGTCATCGGCGTAAGACTGGCGCGCAGCACGTGACGGGTGATGACGCGCCATTCGGAGATCCCTTTCGCGCGCGCGGTCCGAACGAAGTCCTCGCGCAGCACCTCGAGGACGGACGCCCGGGTCATTCTCGAGTACCACCCGGCGTATGCGAGCGCGAGCACGATCCAAGGGAGGATCATGTGGCTTAGCCAGCTGCCGAAGCCATACTGACTTGGCGGGTCATACCCGCTACCCGGCGCCACGCCGAGTTTGAACCAGAGCAACCAGAGCGCCATTATCCCGAGCCAGAAGACGGGTGTGGATACGAAAAGGAGCGACACCGCCATGCTCATGCGGTCGGCGAAACGCCCCCGCTTGAGAGCCGCCAGCAGGCCGAACGGGATGCCCAGGCAGAGCCACACGAGCGCCGCCCCGATGGCGAGCGTGACGGTGATCACAATCCGCCCGCCGATGAGGCTCTTCACGGATGAATGAGTGACATAGGACGTGCCGAGCCCCGGCCAGCCCCACTGGTCGCCGACGATGAACCGCTTAACGAATAGGAAGTACTGCTCCCAAAGGGGATGGTCGAGACCCAGGTTCACCTTTATCTGCGCGACGAGTTGCGGGGTCGCGTGCCTGCCGGCGAGGAGAACCGCCGGGCTGACGGGCGGGATGACAAAATAGATGATGAAGGTGAGGGCGAAAATGGCCAACACCACGACGACAAGCTGGATGAGGCGGCTGACTATGTACCTAGCCATCGCTACCGCCCGACCGCAACGGCGCCCGTGATCCGGTCGAAGGCGTCACGAAGGCCGTCGCCGACAAGGTTGAAGGCGAGCATGGTGATGAGAAGGAACAGCCCGGGAAAGAGCATCATCCACCAGGCATATGTGAAGAGCGAGTTATTGGTAGCGTCAGCGAGCATCGACCCCCAACTAGGCGTTGATTCAGGCACCCCGAGGCCGAAGTAGCTGAGAGCGGCTTCGAACAGAACATTGCTCGGCACGATGAGCGTCACATAGACGAGGATCGGACTGATGAGGTTGGGCAGCAGCTCGTGCCACATAATCCGAAAGTCGCTCGCCCCGATACTCTCGGCTGCCTGGACGAACTCACGGTCGCGAAGCGTAATTACCTGGCCCCGCACGATCCGCGCCACGTACGGCCAACTGAAAAACGCGATCACTACCGTGACGAGCTCGATGCCCGGCTGGAGCAGCCCATCGAGGGCCCCCGCCGCCGTGACCGAGGCGACCGATGAAATGCTGATGGCGAACAGCAGAACGGGCAGCGACAGAAAGACGTCAATCATTCGCGAAAGCACAATGTCGACAATGCCGCCGTAATAGCCGGCGACGGTCCCGACGAAGGTACCGAAAATCGTTGCCGACACCGCCGAGACGAGCGCAACGGTGAGCGAAGTGCGAGCGCCATAGATAGTGCGCACGAAAACGTCTCGTCCAACCTGGTCCGCGCCGAACAAGAAACTGCGACCTGGCCCGCGCGGCAACCCCTGCCCGTTCACCATGAAGTCGAAGGTCTGGTTAGGTCCATGCCCGACGAGATGGGCGATGAAGGGTGCCAACAGGGCGAGCGCACACATGAACGCCACCATCACGAGACCCGTCATGGCAAAGCGGTCATGTCGGAAGACCCGCCATAGGTCGCGCCCTGTTCCTCGCTCGGGACCGAGAAGCGACTCCGAAGCGTCTGACCCCGTTCCCGAGTTGAGAATGCTGGCGATACCGACGCTCACCCAGGTTCCTCCGTAAGCGCGCGGAGCTCCAGACGGGAGGGGTACAGGCGACCGTGGAGGATCGTCTGGCAAACCACGATTGGAGGTCCGATATCGGCGTAGCCTCCGCCGGTATTGGGATTCGGATGATAATTTGGGGTGAGCGACGAGCTGATGGCAAGGCGAAGCGAATCGCCGATGCCGAGGCGAAGACATAGTTCGCCCACTTCGATGTCAAATTCGTAGACCTCGCCTGGTTCAAGAAATTCCGGCTCGGAGAGCGAAGAGCGCAAAGCTGCTCGAACGATGCCGTCCGCGACAATGGTGCCGGTGCCGTCCGCGCGCACGTAGATAAGCGAAGCAACAAAGTCAGTGTCCCGCCCGCTCGACCCCGCGAACAGCACGACATGCACCGGCCCAGCGATCGTAAGCGGCTGGGGAACCGGAGGCGCTGAGTAAGTCAGCACGTCCGGGCGAGCGGCAATCAGCACGTCGGGGCGTGGCGACCATTCGAGTCGATCCCTATTGTGCAAGTTGACTTGGCTGAGCACAGGGTCGAGCGGGTTGTACTCGAAGTCGCGGCTCGCCACGTCGGGCTCGACGACAGGGTCGAGCGTGCCGTTGACCCCGAGGTAGAGCACGTGCGCCTCGGACAACTCCGGCGGCCATGCTGACGCCACCAACCATTCGTTGGCGCCGAGGCAGTAGTACCGTACGGTCGGCTCGAGTTCTCCGGCCCCGTTGCCCTTGAGCCATCTGGCGAAGAAACCCTCCCACATCGCTTCAATCGCCACCGAGCCCTTCGACCCGATCTCGAGGTCACCCTCTACCGCGGCACCCGTGACAACGGCCCCGGCGTGATCCCACGGGCCGAGAACGAGCCACTGTCGGTCGGCGGCCGGCGAACGCGCCACCATCTCGCGGAAATGGTGAAGCTCACCGGGGGCGCAAGCGTCATACCAGCCCGTCACGTGGAGCCCAGGAACGTCCATCTTCTCGTAGCCAGTGATGTCGAGTGAGTGCCAGTACTCGTCGTAGGTATCGTGATCGAGAGCAGCCTGCCAGGAAGCAAGTGGCCGACCGGAGTCGGTGTCGAGACTCCGCAGGCTCTGATGGCCGACGACAAAGGCCCAATCGGGAAAGGGGACCGGCTGCACCACGCGCGCCGCCGTACGGTTCAGCCATTCAAGGTAGTCAGAGGCGTAGAAGGCGCCAAACCGGTACGGCCAGTCGCGGAACCACCTTCCGGGACTGCCGCTCGTGACCATTGCGGCGAGGTGTGGTGGATGCCTGCTGGCCGCCGCCCATTGCACCCAACCTTCGTAGGATCCTCCGAGCATCCCGACGCGCCCATTGCACCACGGCTGCGCCGCGGCCCACTCGACAGCGTCGCGGCCGTCGGAGAACTCATTGACCCACGGTTCCCAATCGCCGTCAGAGTCTCCGCGACCGCGTACGTCCTGAGCGACAAGGGCGTAGCCGTAGTCGGCGAAGAAGTCCGCCCAGCCCAGGATGCGCTCGTCTACCTTAGAGTATGGCGTTCGAACCATGATGACCGGGAAGCGGCCGTGACGCGAAGGGAGCGTTACGTCAGTAGCGAGTAGTACGCCGTCGGACATTGATGCACCAACACCAAATAGTCTCGCGGCGCTCACTTTCCCCAAACCTGCCCGAATACACGCAGGAAGTTGCCCCTCGCGATGGCGTAAATCTGCTCCTCGTTATAGCCGCGCGCGCGGAGCCCCGCACCCAGGTTTCGCTCGTCGACGAAACTGGCGATGCGCTCCGGATAGACCCACGGCGGGCGCGGGTAAGTGTCCTCCTCGTAGCCGTAATAGTCATAGTCGCTCGCTTCTTCGGTACTGAAGTCGAGGCCGAGGCCGACATGGTCGTGACCTGCCGTCTCGACGAGATAGTCGACATGGTCGAGCAGCCGCTCGAGATTGGCGTCCTTCTCTGAAACGAAGGCAGGGAAAGCACAGACTCCTATGACGCCGCCGCTCTCGGCGACGGCCGCAATCTGCTCGTCGTTCAGGTTACGCCGGCTGTCGCAGATGGCCCGGGCGTTACCGTGGCTCACTATCACCGGCGCCTCGCTTGCTTCAATCGTCTCGAGGCTCGTGCGGATGCCCACGTGGGCAACGTCAACGACGATCTGAAGTTCGTTCATTCGGGCAACGGCCGCGCGACCGAACTTCGACAATCCACTGTTGGCCCGTTCGAGGCAACCGTCGCCGAGACGGTTGCGCGCGTTGTACGTCATCTGGATCACTCTGACACCGAGGGCGTAGTAGGCGTCTAATAAGTTGAGGTCGCGTTCTATCGGGTCTCCGCCCTGGAAATGCAGGACGACGGCAAGAGCACCCGCGGCGCGCGCAGCTTCGATCTCGACGACGGTCCGAGCGATGCGAAACGGCAATGTCGCGGAACGCTCGAGCCAAAGCCACTCGGCCAGAACCCCCATCGTGAAGCGCGCGTCCTCGACAGCGGCCACCGTCGCCAGGACCGTGGTCACGTGGCCGGCCCTAAGCGCTGGCATAAAACCCGCCAGGTCTCGTGGTTGGATGAGTGGCCCCGCGGCATCGAGATAACCTTCCTCGGGCGTGACGTCACGGTCTGTTCTTGCAGTTTCAGGTATCATTCGTTTGCTCCTTGTTGTGTTTCGGTGGACACGTTGTCCGCCGCCACCGGCTCAAGCACCTCGCCCGGAAGAAGTGGGAAGTGGCAGGCGACGAAGTTTCCCCGTCCGTCGTTCGCGAGGCTAGGCAGATCCGTCGAACAGACGGCCGCGGCCCGCGGGCAACGCGGGTGGAAAGCGCACCCCGGCGGCGGATTGGTTGGACTTGGCGGGTCGCCCTGAAGAACCACGCGTCGCGAGGTCCGCGAAGCCTCGGGGTCAGGCACGGGTGTCGCCGACAGGAGCGCGGAAGTATATGGATGACGCGGGCCAGCAAACATCGCTGCCGCGGGCCCGATTTCGACTACGCGCCCCAAGTACATGACAGCGACCCGGTCGGCGACATGACGTACAACGGCCAGGTCGTGGCTGATGAAGACGTAGGTGAGCCCAAACTCGCTGCGCAGGTCGACGAGAAGGTTCAGGATCTGGGCCTGGATGGAGACGTCGAGAGCGGAGACCGGTTCGTCACAAACAAGGAGTTGCGGCTGAACTGCTATGGCGCGCGCAATGCTCACGCGTTGCCGCTGGCCACCCGAGAGACCCCGCGGGTAACGGTCGTAGTGCTCGACGCTGAGGCCGACCAGTTGCATGAGCCGTTCAGTACGGGCGCGCCGGTCCTGCTTCGGGACGATCCGATGGATACGTAGCGGCTCAGCGATGATTGCGCCCACGCGGTGGCGTGGGTTGAGGGACGAGAATGAGTCCTGAAAGATTATTTGCATCTCTCGCCGCAAGGGCCGGAGTCTGCGGCGCCGGGCACGGGTAATGTCACGGCCATCGATCGTCACCGTGCCGCTCGTCAGCGGGAGCAGGCGCAGTATGAGTCGAGCGAGCGTTGACTTGCCGCAGCCAGTCTCGCCGACTACGGCCAGCGTTTCGCCGCGGACAACTTCTAACGAAACTCCCTCCACCGCCCTCACGACCCGACCCCGAACTCGCAGACCTCCCCGAGGAGAGAAATGCTTCGTCACTTTGTCGAGGGAAACAAGCACTTCGGAGCCGCCCGCCGGCCCGGTGCCGTCAACCATGGCGCAGTCCGGCGCTCTTGAGACGGGCGTCCTCTCGGCTTTCGGACGTCAGATGGCAAGCCGAGAAGTGTCCCGGCTCACCGTCAACCGGTTCGTACGAAGGCTCGACCGTACGGCAGATCTCCATGACGTAAGGGCAACGCGGGTGGAAGTGGCAGCCCGAGGGCATCGATAAGGGGTTCGGCGGCGCACCGCCGATTGACTGAAGCCGCCGACTTGTCGTCTGCGCAGTGGGCGCCGTCGCTGCGTCGGCGGAATTCGGGATCGAGGACAGAAGTCCCCAAGTGTAGGGATGAGCCGAACGGTGAAAGATCTCCCACGGATTTCCGGTCTCGACGGCCCGACCGGCGTACATCACCATTACGCGGTCGGCAACCTGGGCAACGACGCCGAGGTTGTGTGTCACGAGGATCACGGCGATGCCGAGTTGCTCCTGAAGACACGCTAAAAGGTCTAGAATTTGTGCCTGAACACTGACATCAAGGGCCGTCGTCGGTTCGTCGCAGATAAGGATTGCCGGGTTGTTGGCGAGCGCCATGGCGATCATCACGCGCTGGCGCATGCCGCCCGAGAACTGGTGAGGGAAGTCATCGAGGCGCTGGGCTGGCTGGGCGATGCCAACGCTGTCGAGGAGCTCAACGGCTCGGGCGCGAGCGCGTCGGCGCGGTACTCGGTCGTGCGCCTGAATGGCTTCCACGATCTGCCACCCGACCCGATGATACGGGTTCAGACTCGCGAGCGGGTCCTGAAAGACCATGCCGATCGAGTTGCCACGTATGGCACGTAGTTCCTGGCGCGAGATCGTAAGTAAGTCTTTGCCCTGGAAAAGAACCTCTCCAGAGACTTCGGCTCCCTCGAGAAGCCCAAGGATCGCCATGCAGGTCACGCTCTTGCCAGAGCCCGATTCGCCGACGACACCGAGCGTTTCACCTTCTTCAAGACTGAAATCGATCCCATCGACCGCCAACAGTGGCCCGACCGTCATCGGGAAGGCGACGCGCAGGTTTCTTACCTCGAGGATTGGCATGGCGAGGTGATGAACGGACGAATCATTTGGTGAAATCAAATCGCGGTAGATCGGGTTGTTTTGCCGCACGTTCAGCGAGCAAACAGAGAAGCGCGAGGTCAGCGGCGGCCGATCCAACTGACTTGAAGACCGTCGGGGCGTCACCGCGGTCCACGTTGTTCTCTGAGAGCTCACCGAGTTCGCGGACCGACGATTGGTCAAGCTGTCCAGCCGCGATGGCTGCCATGAGATCGCCGGCCTCCTGAAGCGCCCCGCCAAGGTCGTCGACGCACACGATACTGGCACCGGCGAAGAGAGAGGTGCCAACCTCCTTCATGTCAGAACGGTAGGCACCGACGGCATTCACGTGAACGTAGGCGGGGACGTCAGCGAGCTCAACAAGGGCAGCGCGGGCTGTCGTGGCGAGACAGACGACGTCGGCCCCCTGGACGGCCGACGCAATATCACGAGTGACGACCGCGTTGAGTTGAGGGAATCGCTGGAGGATCTCTACACGGAGGCGCTCAGAGGACTCGGGGTGTTCGCTCACCAGCCGGACTTCTTTGATCGGGCGCACGGCCAGAACTGACTCGACCTGGGCGAGGGCCTGCCCGCCCGCACCGACCATCGCGAGGCAGGACGCCTCCGGGCGGGCAAGGGCTCGGGTGGCTATCCCACTTAGCGCTCCAGTTCGCAACGACGTGATCGTGGTGGCATCCGCCAACAAGAGCGGTCGCCGGGTGACGTAATCAATCCAGATGGCGAGTCCCTGGATTGACGCGAGGCCTTGCGCCCGATTTGCAGGCACGATTGAGACGAGCTTGCCGGCGACGCCACCACGGTTCTCCGAGGCGGCCGCCATAAGGAGAGTACTCCCGTGGAGGAGACTCACACGAGGTGCTGGGGAGATGAACCCGGCTACCTGCTCGCGAAGTGCCGCCGCGACAACGTCAATTGTCTCCTCGATAGTGACAAGCCCTCGTATCGTGTTGGTATCGAGCAGCGTCGTCAGGGACCTATCACCGCCCGCTTCGCATGGAAGGTCCGCCACCGGAAGGCTCATGGCGAGGCTTGGTTGGAGACTGCAATCTGAGTAAGCGAGATCGAGCCAGTTGCCTGATCGACAACGTAGCGCGTCACGTCCGGCGCCGTGATGTTCACGTAGTTACCCCACATGTAGGGGACAAAGGCGACGACATCGGTCATCATGTACTTGTCGAAGGCTACCCAGCAGTTCACCCGTGGGCCGCCAGAGAGGATTTCGCACTGGCTCAGTTTGGCGTCAACGGAGGGGACGCCATTCGACGGATAGGGGATGCCGAGACTCAAAGCCTTCGGCTTCGTAAGACCGACCCATGAGTAGTTGCAGCATCCGGTCTCTGCGAGCGCACTGCCCGCGAACGATGACTCGAAAAAGCCATAGCCGTCCGCATAGTCGGCGTAGCCGCCGCCGAGGGCACTCATGGGCACCTTATTCTTCACGGTCTCAATGGCCGTGAAGGCGGCTCCAGTCTCAAGGTCGCGGGGGATGATATCGATGCCAATCTTCGCGAGGTCCTCTTGCACGATCGGGTCGATTGCGGTGAACTGACCTTGTGCGTCGATGAAGATGATTTTCTTGCAAACTGACAAGTCGCACTTGCCGTCATGTTTCGGGTCGTAAGGTGAAAGCTTCATCTGCGCCTCGGCTGCGGAGAGATTGCCGTGCTCTCCGGGCGAAGCGTACGGGTTGTACGACGCGGTAAGTTTACCGTCGGTCATTACTGGTGGGAGCAGGTGCGTCGCGTTTTGCACAACGGTGGTCCCTCCGAGGGCGTCGACAATCGCCGCGTGGTCGAGAACGTAGGCAACGGCCTTGCGGACGTGAATATTGTTGAACGGCGGGATCGCCAGATTCATGGTAATCGCCTCGAGCGAAAGAATCGGCGTCGAGCGGAGGTACGCCTTGAGCGACGAGTTCGATTGGTAGTCGCGAATTACCACGGCTGGCGGAGTGTTGAACATCGCACCGTCGAGCTGTCCGGCCTGCACCCGATTGAAGATGTCGCTGACGTTGGTATCGAGTTCGATATCGACGCCGTTCACATAGTTCGCCCTCATTGCTGAAGTATCGGTTGCCGGGCTGTAGTTGGGGTTGCGCACGAGAATGATATGGCTTGTCGGATCAAAGCCAGAGATGGGAGTCATCTTCGAGCATGACGAGATATTCAGCTTCCCGGAGCCCTGGAGCATGTACGGCCCGGACGAGACGTAGTCGCGACCGTAGGCACCGGCCTTCGTGAAGCACTTACCAACCTCAAGTGGAACCGGCGCGGTCGCGGGAAGCGCTAAGCGGTAGAGAAAGTCACCCGTGGGCTTTGTGAGATGGAACACGATTGTGGATGCGTTCGGCGTATCGATTCCAGAAATCGGCGCCGTCATGCTTTTCGCGGTACCCGTCATCCCCTTGATGACGCCGTCGAAGTAGAAGCCGTACTGGGCGGCGAGGGAAGCATCGTTGATTCGCTGGAATGCGAACTTGATGTCCGATGAAGTGACCTCACGGCTGACCGGTGGCGCGAAGCGGATTCCCGACTTCAGGTGAAACGTGTAGGTGAGTCCGCCGTCGGTCACTGTCGGCATGGACATGGCAAGGTCTGGGTAGAGCACTGTCCCCTCGGGCCCGGAGGTCCGTCGATAGGAGACCAAAGTTCGAAGAGTAGCTGCGTACACCTCCCACGCGAAGCCACTTTGGTACTCACCGGTGGGGTCGAGATTGTCAGTCAGCCCGAAACTTGAAACAGCTGTACGATATGTGCCCCCTGGCACCGCCTTTGAACTTGAGGACGCACCTGCTATCGCGCTACCGCCCGTAGAAAATAAGTAGGTCGCCAGTAGTACCGCCAAAAGCAACAACTTCGGACTTCTTCTCATTGTTCTCCCCCTGTTCGAAGCCACTCCCGGAGAAAATTTCTCCGGGCTAACAGCCTCCATTTGTGTATGTCCATCTTGGAAAAACCGAGAAACTTGAATAAGTTCCCGGACTCATGCTGTATAATATATCACATATCAGATGAGAACAGCCCGCTTTCAGCGAATGTGCGGGGATCGTTCCCGCACCATGATGGTTGTAAATGGGTACCAGAGGGAGCAGACGGAGAGCGATGAATCAGGATTCCGATTCGGCTACGAACTTTGAGGCTGCAGAGTCGGATGGGCTCGGTCAAAGGGCGCGGCCCCACGCGATGGGTCAAGTCATCGCTGACGGCACAGGCGCTGCGGTAAACGGTTTGGCGTCTAGCGGTTTGTCGCCCATCACCGCCATGAGCCTGCGCGATCAGGCACGTCGGGCAATCCGCGCCGGTATTATTGCCGGAAATATCGAGGCCGGGGAAATTATCTCCGTCCGGACGCTGGCTACCAGTCTCGGCGTCTCTGCCACACCCGTACGCGAGGCTGTCCTCGACCTCGAAAAAGAGGGTTTACTAGTTGCGATACGCAATAAGGGCTTCCAAGTGCCGGTGCTGTCCGATCGAGACCTACAGGAGATTCTGGATCTCCGGTTGCTCCTCGAAGTCCCGGCGATGGCGCGCCTCGCCGGTCGCCTTTCCCGGGACCGCTTCGAACACTTTCGGGCGCTGGCGACAGCAATCGGGGAGTCGGCCGACGCCGGAGACATTGTGGGGTTTCTCGAAGGCGATCGAGAATTCCACCTTTCGCTCCTCAAAGAACTCGGCAACCAACGGCTGACGGACTCGGTGGCACTCCTGCGCGACCAAGTCCGGTTGTACGGCGTTCCAAACCTCGCAGAAGAGCACCAGTTGTCAGATTCAGCTGAGGAGCACGCGACACTTTTGGAGGCCGTCGAACGCGGTGACGCTCACCTAGCCGCGCAGTTGATGAACCATCACCTCCAGCACACCACAGGAATCTGGGCCGGAGCAAGCGACCGAGAGGACCGCCCATAATGTTTGCCATCATCCGGTGGCAAACAATCGAAATACCAAGAACGTCAAAACAAGGGTAGGCCCGATTCCATGAGCGACGTATTCCTTTCGTACCCGGCATTCGTCAAACCCGATTCAGTGCAAACACCAGCCGTACAACCCAACGATGAAGTTCTTATTCGCACGGAGGGCGAGTTCTCCATCATCATCGCGTAGTGATGAAAGGTCCTCAGCAAGTCCTCCGGTCGTATCAACCGATGATGTGCAGGCATGGCCACTGATCTCGTTATAACGGACGTTGTAGCGTAAAGCCCGGTAGAAGTCGTCGAGCGTGTAGTGGTCGGACGGGTTGTCCGACGTCTCTTCGTCCGAGTCAATGAAAGATTCAAGGAACTTTTGGAGGTAGGAGCAAGAGCGCCTCGTATGAGCCGCTGCGCACGAAACCGTAGGTTTCGAGGATGCGTCGACGGGAGCGGTACCCCCACCTCGCGACGAACGTCTAAAGGATTCCATTGAGGTACAGGATGTCCATTTGCCGACGGATCACGGCCGGCCGCCGACGTCGTGGAGTTGGCCTCGAGGAGTGGCGAACGCTAGGAGGCAGCGACCCACTGGTTCCGACCGGCGTAGCTCAAAGCAGTTGTGCCGAGCACGTGATTGCACCAGTCCGAGGATGCCATCGACTCAATCAGGTCAAAGGAGTCCTTCCAGTCGTTCTCTTGCACCATCCATATGTCATCGGGCTTATCATTTCCACTTTCGTCCGTCGCTAAGAACACGTAGCCGTGACGACAGCAGGCACCGGACCACAGGCCGACTCGACGCGCCAGCAGACTTCGGCGGCCATCTCCAGGCCGTCACGCATCGAGCTCGTGCTTCTAAGCATCCCGAAGCCGCTCCGACTTCGTCAGCAACGACGCAGCGCTCGAAAGAGAATGTCTAGATACAAGCGGCTTTGATGTTGGCCATGACAGCCCCTTTTGATTCGCGCACTTGGTGAGCCTCACAGAGCAGCCTCGAGAGTTGTTGAGGGTATCTAAAGATTCCGATTAGTCAGCGTAACGGATCAAAGGGAACGAGAACTGGCGAGTGTTGACCAGTGACAATGAGTTGAGCTAAGAGTTTGCCAGTAATGGGGCCCAGCGTGATGCCCCACATGCCGTGTCCTCCCGCGATGAAGACGTTCGAAGTGTCGGTAGCCCCGATTAAAGGCATTCCGTCGGCGCTGACCGGTCGCGATCCAACCCAGACATCAGTCATCTCGTCCCATCGCACGCCCGCGAGCATTGGTTGACTGGCCTCAATGAGGTTGTCGACACGATCGCGGTTGATCGGGGCGGACGCTGGCCGAAATTCCATGGTCCCGCCAATACGGAGTCCTCCGCGATACGGAGTACAGACGATACGCTTGGCGGGCAGATAGAGCGGATTGCTAACGGGATGTTCAGTGGGCACGGAGAAGCTGTAGCCTCGTCCGGCCTGGACTTGGGTCCTAACACCCACGCCGGACCCCAAATCTTTGAGCCACGTTCCGGTCGCAATGACGACAGCGTCGCAACTGTAGTCATCGCCATCGGAGCGCACGACGACACCACTCGGTGAACTAGCGACTGAGGTAACGGTGACGCCCGTTGAAATCTTTCCCCCACGCGCTCGGACCGCGTCAGCGAGTGCTTGAACGAATGCCCCTGGATCCAAGTAGCGCTGGTCTTCAATCGCGACCACGTACTTGACCTTGGATGAAATCGTCGGTTGCAACTGTCGCGCCTCCAACACGGAGAGCTCGTGAACCCGCAGTGTCTGGCCAACTCGAGCGAGTTGTTCAACTTCGTGAAAAAGCGGTCGAGCCTGCTCGGCGTTTTCGAACGCAGCCCAGATCGGCTGGGCATGCGTCGGAGACTTCACTCCTGCGTTGGTGAGCTCATCGTAAGCCTCAAGCGCCAAGGCGTTGATAGGTATGTAACTCTTCATGGCCTGATCCCATTGACGTTGCGTACAGAAGGTTGCGAAACGCAAAAGAAATCGCCACAGGCCCGGGTCAATCCGTGGCGGCACGTAGAGAGGTGAGCGCGAATCGAAGATGGACTTAATACCGTGGCGCAGGACACTTGGTTCAGGCAGCGGCGTGGCGAGTCCGGGTGAGAGCCATCCAGCATTCCCCCACGATGCCCCTAAACCGACGTCGCCACGTTCCACCACACTGACGTCGACGCCGTGTTCCTGAATGTGCCAAGCAGTACTCAGGCCAACAATGCCAGCCCCCACCACAATGACTTGACGAGGAGACGAAGGTGTCGCAGTCACGTAGTCTCCTTCACGCTCCCTCGAACGTGATCCAATTTCTCACTGGACGATGTGTAATAGACATTTTTGAAATGGTGCAACCGACACCGATGGAATGGCGTGCAAATTCATGCGAACCCGACGCTATCACTCCCACACAACCTGTGGTGACCTGAGTAGCGGGAAGGAGGACCGACGCCAAACCACTCGCACCCTCTCGCTCGACCACGAAGGCGCTGTCATAGCTCACAAGACCTTCCGTCCGAACGCTAATCACACATCCTAAAGTGCCATCAGAAGCAAAAGCCTTTCAGTCAATGAGTGAGGCTGGCAATCTGACCCTTTGTACATTCTTAAGGGATCAACCTAACCAAAGCCTTTAGCAACACCTTTAGCAACGTCGACGGTTACGTGTGGTCGCGCCTGGACGCCCATGAATTGAAGGTCCAATATTCGAACCGCCCACGGTCACTAGCGAATGTCTGCGAACTGAAAAGGGCCCGATGGCATGCAAGGGGTCACGGGCTCGAATCCCTTTACCTCCACCCATACCTCCCTTAATAACTCTCCTGATAAATGAAAGTTTTTCTGGAGAATATCGCCTCGCCGCAATGGGTGACGCCCTCCGTCAGCCCGAGTTAAAGACCACCGTCACCGTGGTCGACACGGTCTTGCGAATGGTCGTCGTGTCGTAGACGCCGCCGCTAGAGACCGAGACGGAGCCTACGGCATTGACCTGGAACGGTCCACTCTTGGCACTGCGAACCGACCCCACCGACCCGCCCGTAGCGGAAGTGAGCGCGATAGCCCTCGACTTCGCGTCGCGCACCGCCGCAGCGATGAGCCGAGGTCGGAGTTTCTGCAGGGTGCTCACGTAGTACTGCGGTCCCGAGGAGTTGATGTTTGCACCTGTCTCCAGAACCTGGCCAATGCCTTGGCTGAGCTTCTGAATGAGATAGACGTTGTCCGAGTTCACCGTGATGTCACGGCTCGCCTGATAGTTCAGGATCTTGCCCGTCGGATTGCCGTTGATGTACTGCTCGAAGTTCGTCGTCGAGACGCCACTCAGCACCAACTTCGAGACGTCGATCCCCCCACTCTTGAGGTATGTGCTGAGGGACTTCACGTCAGCGGCCACGATCGAGACGGCCCCTCGGGCGGTGGGAGCGATCTCCTGCGCCGTCAACGTCCACACCACTTGGTTGGCGGAGACGGCAGCCGACGCCTCGCCGGTGATGGTGATGCCGGTGTCGCTGCCGCGCACCGACACCCCGCGGCCGACGGCAACCAATCCAATGACGAGGGACACCGCGACGAGCAGCGAGCTGACTATCAGCGCAACGCCGGTCGGAACGCTTCGCTTCTGATCGCTCACGATGTGAGACTACCTCAACTTGAGACGCAGAATCCGAGTCGCTAGCCGACCTCCAAGAGCGAAAGTCCGGACGCGTATAGACGCGCCAACGAGTCGATAGCGTCGGGCGTCGGAGACTGGCAGCGCATCGCGATTCCAACCATCTTGAGCCGTGCGGCGATTGCCCGCGCCGCAGTATTCATTCGACCGCTCAACTTGTCTCATGGTCACGATCTACTTTCGAACCTCGGTTGTGAGATCGATCAGGCTGGCTTCTCGATGGTAAATGCGACCGGACAGACCACCGCCAAGGGAGTCTGGGCAGCGGGTCACCTAGTCGATCCTCGTGCCCAAGTGATTACCTCCACCGGAGCTGGCTCTCCGGCGGCAATTGCTATCAACGCCGATTTGGTTCACGACGACATCCAAGGCGCCGTGATTGACTTCAATGCCATTGGAGGCAATCGCTCAATGACAGCAAACCAACTTCAGCAGTACTTGAGCAACTAATGTGATTCAGCGAATGGTTGGTCCCAACCCTTTGCACCATGTGCAAAGGAATTTTCTTTAGCAACGCCGGCGGCCATGCGCGATTACCCCCGAAAGTCGACGAACTGAAAGCTCAGTATTGCAACCGAATATGGTCACCAGCGAACGTCGGCAAGCTGAAAAAGACCGCATGGCATGCAGCAGTGGACTCTCACTTGCTAACTTCCGATGTGCCACATTTTGCATGCGTCAGACTCTCATTACATCGGTGGTATCAACTACTACGCTGGCGGTACCTTTACAGATCGAAGGCCCGGCATTATGAAAGCAACGTCAATCATTCAGTTCGAAAATGAGCGCGCCATTGTCACGGAGTGGCGCTTCGCCCAAGACGAGGAGACTGGCTACCACGTGCACGCCCGCGACTACGTGGTCGTGCCATTATCAAGCGGAACCTTGCGGATGGAACAGACTGCCGATGCGAAGGAGTTTCGGTTGGAAGCGGGTGCTTCGTATGCCGGCACCGCTGGCACCGCCCACAATGTCATCAACGCAAACATTTACGAAATTCGCTTTATTGAGATTGAACTGAAATGAAGCGCGGTCATTTTTTGCGATGTGGTAGTGATTTCGGGTCGCGGACTCTCTGTTGCAGAAATCCGAGGTGCCAGTAATTCGGCTGCCATCACCCAGCCGCCAAAACGCATCTATTCGCTGCCCCCAGAATTTACGCGGAAGGAATCGCGGGACGGGCGTGCAACTTTCACTCCAAGTGGATCCGTCACGTCCGGGATAGTGATCAACGCCTCGATCGTGACCACGTGAGCCAACAACAATTTGAGGCCGACCCCCGCCTGACACAGCACTGATTCGTATGTCGCATGCACGAATCACGACGCCAGTGCGGTATCCAAACCTATCGGAGATTTGAGACAGATCGCTCTCGTGATAGAAGTAACCTCAGGAGGAACCTCCATTAGGAACCACACAGTTCACGGGTCCCGAACCTCGTCGAAGGAGTTTTGGTATGCGTGCTGTTGTCTTTTCGGGGGTTGATCAGCCCATCGAGATCATGGACGTCGACCTCGCTCCACCCGGACCAGGCGAAGTTCGAGTCAAGATTGTGGCTGCCGGCGTCTGCCACTCCGATCTTCACGTTTGCCGGGGTGAATGGAAAGTTCCGATACCGCTGGTAATTGGCCACGAAGGATCGGGCATCGTCGTCGAAGTCGGACCTGGTGTCACATCACTGCGAGAGGGAGACCACGTAATTCTCTCGTGGGTTGCACCTTGCGAGAAGTGTCGTTACTGCCTGGCGGGAAAGGAAGCGCGCTGCGAGATTGCGGCCACCGTTGTTGCCCCCGGCGGTGTGCTTCAGGACGGAACCTCTCGTCTAAGCCACAATGGCGCAGTTATCCATCACTACCTGGGCGTCTCGTCATTTGCCGAAGAAGCCGTTGTACCAGCGTCGGGAGCCATCAAGATTCGTGATGATGCGCCCCTCGACACCATGGCCCTCGTGGGCTGCGCCGTGGCCACCGGTGTGGGTGCGGTGACAAACACTGCCAACGTCGAAGCCGGCTCAACGGTCGTCGTGATTGGATGTGGCGGCGTGGGTCTCTCTGTTGTCCAGGGAGCACGCTTGGTTGGGGCTGCACGAATCATTGCCATTGACATTCGAGCTGAAAAGACGGCATTAGCCCGCGTGATGGGCGCGACCGACGTTCTCGACGTGGAAAGCACCGATGCAGTCGAGGCGTTGCGAGGGTTGCTTCCCAATGGCGCCGACTACGTCTTTGACGCAATAGGCCTCACCAAGACCACCGAACAGGCAATTGAGATGCTGGGGCTCGGAGGGGCGGCGGTCGTGGTCGGACTTCCCCCTACTGGGGCCCGAGCCAGTTTCGAACCGCTGGTCCTCGCTGAAGCCGACCAGAGGATTCTAGGTTCCAACTACGGCAGTGTCCGACCGGCGATCGACATTCCCATGCTTGTAGACCGCTACATGGCGGGCGAACTTCTCTTGGATGAACTCATCACCGACCGGCGGCCCCTAGACCGGGCGATGGCAAGTCTGGATGATCTCCAAAACGGTGAAGCGCTGCGCACCCTCTTGCTGCCATGACGGGACGGGTTCGCTCCTAAAATTGCATCACTCGAGTCATCCGATCAGTATCACCTGCAGAGTCGCGAAGGTCACGACATCCGCCTATAACGAATGGAAGTTGGCCATCGCGATAGCGCGAGCGAATTCAGATGGACCGAAAACCTCATCGTGCGCCGGGTCATGGACCTCCGCGTAGAAGACGAAACTGACGACGGCCATCACAAATAGCGAAACGTCGAGCGTCCCTCCACAGCTCTACCGTCAATTTGACACCGGCTCCAATGCCCGCCATGCGAGCGAGAAAGGGTTACATCGCGCTAAGTAGTTCGTAAATAACGTGGGCGGCGGCAATGCCAGTAATCTGCGCGTGGTCGTAGGCCGGGGCCACCTCCACCACGTCAGCGCCAACGAGATTACGCTCACTGAATGAACGTATGACCGCGAGGAGTTCACGACTCGTCAGTCCTCCCGCCTCTGGGGTTCCCGTGCCTGGTGCGTGGGCGGGGTCGAGCACGTCGATATCAATGGACACGTACATCGGGCGATTCTCCACGCGGGCCGCGATCTTTTCAATCGCTCCCTTCACGCCAATGTCGTCGAATTCAATAGACGAGAAGATCTCAAAACCGAGGTCGGTATCTTCACCTATATCTTCGGCGGTGTACAGGGGGCCACGAATTCCTACGTGCATCGAGCCCTCACGATCGATCAGGCCTTCTTCCGACGCCCGCCGAAAGGGTGTGCCGTGGGTGTAGCTCGCCCCGAAGTAGGTGTCATAGGTATCGAGGTGAGCGTCGAAGTGTACGACGCTGATCGGCCCGTGCTTGGCAGCCATGGCTCGCAAGAGCGGCAGGGCGATGGTGTGGTCACCGCCAATCGAAATCACCCGATTGGCCCGTTCGTGAAGCTCTCGACTACCCCGCTCGATATCGGTGATGGCTTCATTGAGGTCGAAGGGGTTTACCACGATGTCGCCCGCGTCAGCAACCTGGTGCTTCGCAAATGGCGAGACGTCAACGGCCGGGTTATAGGGACGAAGAAGCCGCGACGACTCACGAACGTGCGAGGGACCGAATCGCGCCCCGGGTCGATAAGTTACGCCCGAGTCAAAGGGCACGCCCACGATTGCCACGTCAACGTCACTCACATCGTCGATTTCAGGCAGGCGGGCAAAGGTGGCCGGGCCGGTGTAGCGCGGGACCTGCGTGGCGTCTACCTGTCCCACTTTTCCGTTCTGCACGAGGCGCGAGATTTTCCTTTTCTCCATGAAGCTTTCCTTTATCTAGTAATGAGTCCTTTTTAGCAAGATTCGAAACAATGCAGCTTCAAAATGTCGGATCGACACTCAGATGCTCGTGTACGCCATACCAGATACCGTCGATCCGCTGGAACACGATCGTCTCGCGCTCCCCCGTCTCAACGGTCCCGTCACCATCAGTGAGGGTCGTTCGGACAGAGTGAGTAAAGATGCCAACATCGTCACTGAGCATCTGTACTGATCCACCCAGTGACCTACAGCCGAGTACGTGAAAGCCTTCGGCCTCCCAGGCCGCCCACAGCCTTTCGTATTCTTGACGACTTCGAAGTATCTGGTCCGTGTTGTGAAAGATGAACGTGGCGCTCGGCGCGAAGGTGGTGAAGTAGGCAGCGGTGTCGTGACGTGAAAAAGCGGCGATACAGTCAGCTGCCGCCTTTTCTACTTCATCGGCCCCATTCATCGCATGACTTCGCCACTTTGAAGCGCTTGCTCGCTGCGCTCAATGGCCACTGCTTCCCCAGCAACGTCGAGGTTGCGCGTCAAAACGAAGTACAAGCCCCCAGCGATGAAGAGTCCTACGAGCCACGAAATGTCGACGCCACCTAGCCAGGTGGCTCCCGGACTCTGGTATACGTTCGGAATTGACATGAAGGGAATCTCGACGGCAAGACCTACGAGGTAGGCCACGATGCCTCGAACTCCCCAGCGTCCGTAAATGCCCGATGGCGTAAAGAAGTCGGTAATCGCGAACTTTCCGTGGCGTACAAAATAAAAGTCCATGAGGTTCACACTCGTCCAGGGCGCCAAGACGTACACCATGAAGAGCAGCGAGTCATTCAACACTGAAGTGGCATTCGTGAGGAGAGCACCGAGAATGAACCACAGTACCGTCAAGCCCACAATCGTGATAATGCGAGCCCGGGAGCCACTTCGCACCGGACGAACGGAGTCAACCATGGTGAGCACCGACAGCATGCCGCTGTACGCGTTGATGCCCATCGTGGCGACGAGGGCCGCCACCGAAACGATGAGGAGAATCGTTCCTGCGTGGGCCACGGTGTTGTTACCGGCGAGGGAAATACCCGTCAGGGCGTCGGACACCCCGAGACGAGTTGCCATCCACGCTCCCACTGGAATCAGCCACATTGGTGATCCGGCTGCGCCCATGAAGACGGCCGCCACAATGCCCCCACGCGACGAATTCTTGGGTAAGTAACGCGAATAGTCCGAGACGTACGGGGCGTACGTAATGTTGTATGAGGCCGCGGCCGTGAACATCACGAAGAAACCCACAATGTTGAAGTTGCCCGTCACAGGTCCGTGACCTCCAGATTGCCCGGCGAAGATTCCGATCGTCACAATGATCCAAAACGGAAGTGATATCCAAAACAGAGTGATAAAGACCTTGTGAATCCAGTCGTGACCGTAGATCGCGAGCAGGGCACCTATGAGGCTGATGGCGATAGCCACCAACGTCGCGTTCCAGCCGAAGACGTTCAGCAAACCTACTTTGATGATGACAACATCCACTACATTGAACGCCACGTACATGAATGTCGTCGCGATGACGGGCAGAATCACACCACGATAGCCAAATTGCGCCCGCGACTGAATCATCTGCGGCAGACCGAGCGTTGGCCCCTGGGCCGCGTGCGCGGCCATAAACATAGTCCCAAACAGGATTCCCGTAATACCGGCAACCGATGTCCACAAGCCATTCAAACCAACAACGGGGCCCAAGAAGGCAATCGCGACCGTAAAGGGTTGGAAGTTGCCGAGGAACCAGAACGGCCCTTGTCGCCAGACTTTGCCGTGGCGGTCTTGTTCTGGTACGTAGTCAAGGCTTCGACTTTCAATCGCACTCGACTTGATCACATTTGAATCCATTCAAACCCCCTCTAAATGATCGGAACTATGAGCTATGCATCAAACAAACAAATTGTGGATGAATGTCCGACAAAATATCTTCTGGACGAGGGCGATCAAGCGCCTGCACGGAGCGTGCTGTCGCGTCAATTGACCCGCAACCGTTCCACTACGGATATTTGAGAGTCCGTTCACTACATCGTGATCGTTCTCATTCAAAACTGAATTTGATGTGCCAGAATTCAACAAGGAGCCAATCCGCATGGCGCACGGAAGTGCTCCGGGGCTATCGAACGATGTTCCAGTCAGAGCGGCGGATACCGACGTTGGCGGGTCGTTGGCAATAGCGCTCTGACGTAGTTCGTGGCTCAGAGAAATCACCCTCACTTGCAACTCGCCCGTGTTGGACGCTTGCGACGTAGTCACCATCTGTCCGCCCCCCGGAACTTTCTGGCAGTACTCGAAAGACGTACTCGGCGCAACATACAGGACTCCAACGAAGCCGTCAACCACTGATTCGTCGTTAATGTTCCTTTTAAACCTACGTATAATGCTGATAGGGTCAGCAAAATGAACGAATCATTAGTTTTAAATGACGTTAGTAAGGCTCTGAGGACTGGTAATGGCAACCAGACCGACAAATCCGCTTATTTGCCGATCTTATGAACCTGGATCACATCGACACTCGTTTGTGTGAAGAGCTTCAGCACGATGGGCGAGCATCCATGGAAAAGTTGGCCGGCGTGGTTGGACTCTCTCGCGTAGCAACGAGAGCACGGGTTGCTCGTCTGATTGACAGCGGGGCTCTGCGGATCATCGGGATTGTTCACCCGAGTGCTCTTGGACTACGCGTGGCCGCCCACCTCTCCATAAGCGTGAGTGGATCCGCGCGGGCCGTCGGCCAAGCCATTGCCGCTCTCGACTCATTCCCCCTCGTGTCAGTGGTGGCGGGACGTGCCGCACTAATTGCTGAGGTGTATGCCACCAACATGACTTCTCTACGAGCACTTATACGAGTCGTAACTGGCATGGAAAACGTGGCGCACGTAGAGGCGGCCGTCTACACCGAGAGAATCAAAGATCTTTACGCCCCACCCGGCATCATCCCGCCGACCGAGATTGACAACGTTGACCGCTTGGTTCTCGAAGCATTGAAGATGAACGGTCGGGCCAGTTACGCAGAAATCGCTCGGATTACAAATTTTTCAGCGTCGGCGATTCGGGGTCGCGTGAACCAACTAACGAGCCGGGGCGTCGTGCGGATTAGTACTGTCATAACTCCCGGCATGGTGGGACTTCAACACATGTGCGGATTCGGATTGCGTCTTCAAGGAGGGACTGAAAATGAGTCCGCGTCCATCATCGGAGCCATGGAGTCGGTAAGCTACTTGAGCCTGACTCTGAGCCGTTTTGACGCCATCGGTACGATGCTGGCCAAGTCGCAAGCCGACGTCGTCACTGAACTAGATCGTATTCGTTCAACTCCTGGCGTCGAAGGGCTGGAAAGTTGGACCCACCTTGAAGTAATTAAGGAAAATCACTTGCTGACAACTTTTAAATCGAACCTGCCGATATGAAGTGCAACCACAGGGATTGCCCCCAACCTGAATCGCGATTGAGATCCTGGTCACCGGATCTTCTGACTCGACGCGCACATCGAATCGATTCGGAAATTATAAATTACTGGGGAACTTAAAATAGAATAAAGCGATAACCTCGTCGGGGCCAAGACACCTTTGCGGGATCGTGCGCTAGTGCCCGATATCTGAGTAAACGCTCCGGACCTCTGACACAAAACCTATTCTCCGCGCAATAATGCTTTTAACAACGCCCTTTGCAACACTGGCGATTGCGTGCGGTCACGCCCGAACATCGGCGGGCTGAAACCCTAATATTCCAACCAAACACAGTCACCGGCGAACGTCAGCGAACTGAAAAAGACCGTATGGCACGCAAGGGATCAGAGGTTCGAACCCCTTACCTCCGCCACACGCTCATGGGCGTGTCATTTGGGTCTCAGTTTGCTGTCACGGGAATTGGGTTCGATTGCCACACCTTCCCAGTGGACTTGCACGATCTTCACAGATCAATCAACGTCAGCAGCCTCCAAACAATCCTCTTGCCTAAATACGCGTCGGACCATCCCGTCGGACCTTCTCGACTGACTCCATAGCCTCACGGAGTTTGAGTAGCCATTCGTCGGCATTAAAGGCCACCAATCTGACGCACCAGGCCGCGGCGTCAGAGCGACTGCGAGCCACGCCGCTATCAACCAAGGTGTCCAAAACCGTCCGCTCGGGCTGGCGAAGTCGGGTCATGACAGGCACCGACAAGTTAGTGAAGATCAATGTGGTGGCGCCCGCTTGAGCTCCCCAACTGACCATCCGACCGAAGTGGTGCTGTCCTTCGCGGGCAATGGTCATGCGCTGCTCGCGGGTCTCTTCGCGGAACCTGGCAATCCTGCCGACTTCGCCGGCCGCAACGGCCACCGAATCGACGTCGTCACCCAAATCAGGTGCGGATACTCGTCCGATAATCAGAATTTCGTCGCGATCGACGGTGATGGTTGGAACTTGTTCGAACCATCCTTCGGGCAGGCGGCCGACCAGCCAGCCTGAAAGTTCCTCGGGAGTCAGTACTTCGGGTTCATTTGACGACCGAAAGTGTCGCTCTGCTCTGACTCCTCCCTGCGTCTGTCTGGCAGATTTCCCTGATTCCATCGGATACCCCCTTACAATTAATTACTTAATTACACCTTAACACTCTTTTGAGGCGAACCGAACAAAGTAATCCGGACCGTCAATTCACCAATTCATCATTAGCGCTACCGCGAAGAAGTGATGCAGCAGTCGGGCGCCTTTTCAATAGGAAGAAGAGCGGTTCGCTCGATTGTGGCTCCAAGCTGCGCACGGTGCCAGGCTGGAAACTCGGTCCCAGAGTCCAGAACACGTTCTTGAGACCGGTGCTTCTGTCGGCCACTTGGCACGATTGCAGCACTGTCGCAATGCAACCATTCATGCCAGTGCTCGCCAACAGGCTCCATCGTCTGGTCAGACTGCCACCGGAGATGTTAAGTCCTTGGATATCAGGAAGGTTTGAATCAACGACGGAGTTTTTGGGCTCAACCTGATTTCACACGATATTGATCCTCGCGCTGCCGGAATCGTCCAGACCATATGCAGTGGTGAATCTGACCTGTCACTTTTGATCTGCATTTCTAACGGATCAGAGAGCCCGCCGAGTTCACTTACGAGTCCTTGAATTTGTTGCTTTCTCTCACTGTAGGGAATGTCTAGAGCAACATTCTCCTCAAATACCTGAGCCGCCAATTCATCGTCCCACTTTCGAATTAGTGAGTTCGCTTGTTCCGCCTTCTGCGCGGTCATTGTCCATACATCAACGTTCGGTAACCGGAAGTCCATGTCTTCTAACACCTGCTCCAAGAGACGAGTCGCCGTTCCCCAAGCACCTGAGTAGGTCGCATTCTCGAGGACTACCACCCCCAGGCCAGTGGGAACGTGCCAACGCATATGAGAACTGAAACCCGGATAGCCGCCCGAGTGAGAGACGAAATGTCCGTAACGCTTGTCGTACTCCGAAAACAATCCAAGGCCGTATCCGTAATACCGGTCCGAGTTGCTCCGAGTGGCAGCGAGATCATCTCCGTGGTCGATCACCGTCACGATTTGCTGCATCTCGCGCCGGGAGGCAACGCAGAGCGGGCCGGTCACAATGAATTCGTCATCGTTCACACCAGCAAGCCACCGAACCCATTGCGCGAGGTCGCGACCACAACTGAACAGACCACCAATGCAAGAAAATGCCCCCGGACCCGAATACTCCAACTCCACCCAACCGTCGGCACCTTTGCGGTACCCGCGAGCGAGTTGATCGTCTTTCACAATCTCCTTTTCGTAGCCCGTTTCGTGGAGTTCCAGGGGCAGCAGAACCTCCTCTTTCACCACTTCACGGAATGACCTTCCCGTGACCACCTCAACGACCTGGCCCAGCAGGGCGTAACCGAGATTTGAGTATTGGAATTTCGTTCCGGGTGCGGCGGTGAGGTACACGCCATTGGAGGCAATACTTCGTAGAACCCCGTTCGAAATGGATTCCTGGCGATCCGCCCACGGGTCGTCAGAGGGAAGTCCACCGGACATGGACATCAGCATGCGAATGCTGGGTGGTTCGTAGACATGTTCAGCACTAGCTTGCGTGAATTCAGGAACGAAGTTGGATATTGGGGAATCAAGATCCAATAAACCGCGGTCGCGCAGGATCATGAGCACGGTCGCAGTGAAACTCTTGCTGCACGAAGCGATTCGAAAGATGGTCTCGGGACCGGGCGGACCGGCACCGATCCTTGATTCGCCGAAGCCCACTTGCAACAAACTTTCTTGATCCTGGAACAATGTGGCAAATACCGAGGGACAGTGCTGCTCAGTAACGCGGTCACTCAGAATCTCATCAAGTCTTGACTTCAGTTCTGGGTTGAACCCGCTGATTCGATGCTTGTCCATCTTCCTCCTCCAAAATTATTTACGATCAGACCGTCTCTGCCTGGCTCGCGCGACATCTTTTAGTCTCCCAAATTGAGAACACCGGTTCGGACCGCTTTGCGCCTTAACCGACGTAGGGACCGAGCAACACGTTGGTGAGAAGACCATCCAACAACTGAACTCTTTGCGTCAACGACGACAACAACACGTATTCGCCGACGGCGTGAGCGTGATTGCCGCGTGGTCCTAGCCCATCCAGCGTGGGTATTCCAATTGACCCAGTGAAATTGGTGTCGCCGGCACCGCCCGCTGGGCGTGCGCCAACTTGATCGCCTAAGGCACGAGAAGAGTCGATAACTAGCTTGGTAAGCCACGAGGTGGGGTCCTCGGGCCAGGCCGGTCGATGCGACAAGGTCACGACCGTGAGGCTGGTCCCGTCACGGTGAACGCGCAAACCATCAAAAAGATCGAGCAGGGATTGTTCGCTCGCGGGTTCGCTAAAACGAAGGCCCACTTCCGCCTCGGCCACACCGGCCACCACGTTGGCTCGGGTTCCACCACTAATGCGGCCGATGTTAATGGCCACGTCGTCCAATTGAGGGGCTTCGCGTCGCACGTCAAGCAGAAGATCGATGAGTTCGTCGATGGCGGAGACTCCCTGTTGAGCGGCGAGTCCAGAGTGAGACTCCCGCCCAGTCACCTGCAGCAACAACCGAGCCACACCACGTCTTCCACTCTTAAAGGCCCCGTCGAGATGGGCCGGTTCCATGCCCAGAACGGCGACGGCGCCTTGAGCGGCTGCCTCGATGACACGGCGGCCGTCGATGCTGGAGACCTCCTCGTCAGCAATGCAGGCAATGCGCACCGTGCGTGACGGTGTTCGACCGCTGTCGCGAAGCTGTTCGAGAGCGAGTTCAATGGCGACGATACCGGACTTCATGTCAAAAACCCCCGGACCACTCACGCGGTCGCCGTCAATCGCAAAGGGCTGGCGCTTCAGTTCGCCGACCGACCACACCGTGTCGTAGTGGGTGACCAGCAACACGTGACCTTCGCTCTTCGGAACGATCCACTCCGCCACCAGGTGATCACCGGCTACCCCTGGCGTGATGCTCACGTGAAGTCCCAACTCGCGCCATCGCGTGGCGAGCGCGTCGCGCAGGACGTTGAGGTGAACAACGTCGCCCGACGGTGATTCCATTTCCGTCAGATATCGCAAGCGTGCCAGCGCTCGCGAGGCGAGGTCGCCATCAACCTCGCTCATCCGTACTCGGGTTCGGTCGAGGCACTCGCCATGACCGACACGGCCTTGAAGCAGCGAATGGCTTCTCGCATGGTCGGCAATGTGAAGGTCACGCTCGTCTCGCTGGTCGCGTGCACGCCAGGCACTGCGGTCGAAGCCATGACGGGATTGGCGGCGTCAAAGAACACCTCGTAGGTGAAGGGTCCGATTGGCGTCGTCGAAGGATGAACAAGTGCGAGCGAGTCACGAGCCGCATCTCGGATCATGGTCGCCGTAATCGAAGGCACGAGACAGCGTGCGGTGTAGCGATCAATGCACTGCTTCACGGCCACCATTTTGCTCTCGGGAACGTAGGTTGCGGCTTCGTCGCAGGTGAGATCGTCGCCGGTGACGAGTACCACCGGTACGTTGAATTCGCCCGCCACGAGTGCATTCATTCTGCCTTCACTGGTGGACACACCGTTGACGTGCACGTCGCGAATCGTTTCGCCAATATAAGTATGCGCGAGAATTCCCTGGTGTCCGGCGCCAGTGTGGTACCCAACGAACGCCACGGCGTCCGAGTCCTCAATACCCTGAAGCATGCCCCACTGCTTATGGGTTCCAATGATGGCCAAGGCCCGCGGGTCGAGATCGGCGAGGATCAGATTGCGCTTATTGGAATGGGCGTCATTGACGACAACCTCGCTCGCCCCGCCGTCGTAGAAGCCCGCGACGGCTGCGTTGACGTCACTCATCATGAGGTGGCGCGCGCTCTCCCATCGCGGCGCGCCGTACTCACAGTCCTCGGGGCACGTGACGCCCGTGAGACCTTCCATGTCGACCGAGATCAATACTCGCATTGTGTTCCTCTTCTCTTGTTATGACCGCGTCGTGTTCAAAACCAAGACATCGATGGCGTCAGCTCGCACGCGGTCTTCGAGTACGTCAAGACCGAGACCGCTGCGACCTCGCGGAACCGTCACCAGTCCGTCGTGGGCCGTGATAACTGGGTCAACGACATCGGTCTCGTAGTACTTCTTAGAACCGGAAAGATCGCTGGGATAGGTAAAACCCGCCAGGCTGGCCACGGCCAGATTGGCGGCACGGCCGACTCCAAATTCGTGCATGCCGCCGCACCATACCGGCACGCCGGCGTCGAAGCAGGCGTCGTGCACCTCGCGGGCTGCCCCTACGCCGCCCAAGCGTGACACCTTGATATTGATGACCCGCGCGGCTTGGAGAACGAATGCGGTACGCAACATCGCCAGCGACGTGATGCTCTCATCAAGACAGATCGGCGTCTCGAGTCGCTGCTGGAGCGCAGCGTGGGCGAGCAACTCCTCACTGGCGAAAGGTTGTTCGATCATGAGCAGGTCCAACCGGTCAAGGTCCGTGAAGAGTGGGTTGTCGACATCGCTCGCGTCGAAGATGCCATTGGCGTCGACCTGGACCGCGACGTCGGGGAAGGCTTCGCGCACGGCCTTGGCCGGCTCGTAGGCCCACACTGGGCTGATCTTGAGTTTGACGCGGCGATACCCGTCGGCCACGTGTTGGGCCGCCACCTCGAGAAGATCGTCAATTGTCTTTTCGATGCCGAGGCTTACCCCGGCCTTCACTTCACGCTGGATGCCACCAAGAGCGTCGGCCAAAGGAAGTCCCTGTTGCTGGCTAAAGAGATCCCACATAACGATGTCGCTCGCGGCATGAGCGAAGGGGTGCCCGGTGACCGGCGAGGCGGCCAGGGCCTCGGCGGGCGTTTCGAATGCACCCGCCAACAGAGTGGGAACGAGATAGTGGCGAAGTACGTGCCAGCAGCTGTCGGTGCTTTCGTAGCAGTAAAAAGGATCGGACGGCGACGCGGCCTCACCCCAACCCGCCAGTCCGTCAACAGTGGTGGCCTTCACGAGGACGTGCTCGATGTAGTTCTTACGGTGCGAACTCGTCTCGAACTCGCGCACCAAGTCCTTGCGGACCCGAAACAGGGTCACCTCGTGAATGTCGATGCTCACGGAGCGCCGAGCATTTCAAAGGAGTAAACGGCCTGCTCATCGGACTCGAGGTCACAGCTCACGGCCAAGAACCCTTCGGCGAAGATGTCGTCGAAAGCGACAAGTATCTCTTCGCGCCGGCGACGTTCCTGCTCGTCGGGTTGACGGGACCACGTGGCGGTCATGTCCAGAGTTTTAGAAACGTCAGTCACCTTGGCCACGGTGCGAGCACCAGTGAGGTCCCACTCCGCGATTAGTCGATCGGTCGCTTTCTCAACGTCGAGGCCGTGAGCATGCGTACCGTACAGATTTCGTTCCAACCTGAAAGCCTGGGCCCCGAGCACGTTCAGATTGAAATGGGCGTTGCGCACTTTAAAGGGATCGAAGGACCAGCGCATGGTTGATATTCCCATGGCCTGGGCTGCATCACGCTGGGCCTCCTTGAGTTGACGGCCCACGCCCAGTCCCTGTGCCCTTTCGGCGACCACGGCCAACTGCGAGTACTGGTACATCAGTTGTTGCGCACGATCAAAGGCCAGAAAACTGAGGGCAAATCCGATCATCTCGGTACCATCAAAAGCCCCGACGACAATGCCGGAATTGCGCACCATGCCTACCAGCAAACGGGTGTTGAGGGAACCGTCACCGGGGCCGAGGCGAAAGACCTCTTCGTACAGGCGCACGCAGAGACTTAACTCGTCGGGTGCGGTGACGTCACGCACGACCAATTCAAACGGAGGAAGCGCGCCCAACGTAGGCCTCCAGGTCGTTCGCGTAGTGACAGGCCGCCTGATGCAACGAGTTGGCCGCGCCCGACGTCACTGCTATGAGTTCAGGCTCCTCGCTGGCGCACTTCTCGGTCGCGAAGGGGCAGCGACTGCGGAAGCGACAGCCCGACGGCAGTCGGGTCAGGCTGGGCGGCTCGCCCTCGGGCGCCACCACTTCTTCGTGGGCGCCGGGCTGGAGTCGCGGAATGGAGTCGAGCAACGCCCGGGTATAGGGATGGCGAGGGTTAGCGAACAGTTCACTGGTCACTCCCTCTTCGACGATCTTTCCCATGTACATGACCGCCACCCGGTCACAGAGATGGCGAACCACGGCGAGGTCGTGGGCGATGAAAAAAATGGTCACGCTGAGTCGGCTGCGCAGGTCCGCGAAGAGCTGGACGATCCCGGCCTGTATCGACACGTCGAGGGCCGAGACAGGCTCGTCGGCCACCAGCAATTCTGGCGACAGCAGCAGCGCCCGGGCGATGGCCACGCGCTGGCGCTGGCCGCCGGACATTTGACGGGGCCGTGCGGCGAGCAGCGAGGGCGATAGTTCGACCTGGGCGAAGATCTTCTCGCAGTGGGCTTTTCGGTCTGCGCCCGGCACCGCGTCGTGGACCTTGAGAATCTCCATGAGCTGCTGGCGCACCGTCATGCGCGGATCGAGCGACGAATAGGGGTCCTGGAAGACCATCTGGATGCGTTGGCGCAGCGAACGCGGTCGTTTCTTGTTCGCGAGGACTTCGCCGTCAAAGACCACCGTGCCGCTGGCCGCCGAGTTGAGGCCAAGGATGAGACGGGCCAGGGTTGACTTGCCCGAGCCCGATTCGCCGACGAGCCCGAAGATCTCGCCGCGGCGAACGCTCAGGGTGACGTGATCGGCCGCGTTGACGGGAGTCTTGGTGCCGCCGCGACGGGCCATGAACGAAACCGTGACGTCGTTGAGGTCCAAAATGGTCTCGTTCATCGAGCCCCGTCCTTGACCGACTCGTGCAGGCGGTCAACGTGAATACAGGCGCTAGCGCGTCCACCGCCGGTGTCGAGCAACGGGAACTCACCCGTGAGGCACTCCTCGGACGCGAAGTCACATCGCGGATTAAAGGCGCAGCCCTCGGGCCAGTTGCCCAGGGTCGGCGCGTTGCCCCGGATACCAGTGAGCAGATCGACCACGGCGTCCACGTCGGGCGTCGCGTTCACCAGTCCCTGAGTGTAGGGATGGTTGGGCTGGCGAAACAGGTCGACGACCAGTCCGCTCTCCACGATGGATCCCGCGTACATCACCTCGAGGCGCTGGCACAGTTGCGCCACCACCGCGAGGTCGTGAGTCACGTAGAGCATGCTCATGCCCAGTTCGTCCTTGAGCTCTAGGAGCAGGCGAATGATCTGCGCCTGAATGGTGACGTCCAGCGCCGTGGTCGGTTCGTCACAGAGCACCAACTTGGGCCGGCAGGCCAGGGCGGCCGCGATCATGACCCGTTGGCGTAGACCACCGGACAGTTCGTGTGGGTAGAGCGAGAGCACGTTCTCGGCGTCGGGTATGCCCATGTGGCGCGCGAGACGTAACGCGTGGTCTCGGGCGTCTGCCTTGGACCACGAATGCTTGGCCCGGGCGGCATCTATAATCTGCTCGCCCACTTTGGCGATGGGATTGAGCGACGTCATCGGTTCTTGGAAGATCATGGTGACGCCAGTGCCCCGTAGGTTTTTCATGGTCTTCTTCGACGCGTGCAAGAGGTCAACGCCCTCGAAGAGCACTCGCCCACCGGTGGCCTCGACCCCGGCCGGCAGGAGTCCCAGAATCGTTCGTAGCGTGAGACTCTTGCCGCTGCCCGATTCGCCCACCAGACCCACGGCCTCGCCGGCCCCCACCTGGAACGTGACGTTGCGCACCGCGGGCACGGTCTTTTTGCCACCAACCGGGGTCACGTCGATGCAGAGGTCCTCCACCACCAGGAGCGGCTCGGTCAATGATGTCGTGGTCATCAGTTGCGCCCCAAGAGCTCATTAAGTCCGTCGCCGAGCAGCGAGAGGCCAAGCCCCGTTATCACCACGGCGAAGCCAGGAATCGTGGACAATTCCCAGTGCGTCGTGAGGAACTGCTGGCCGCTGGCCATCATTTCACCCCAGTCGGGGGCCGGCGGCGGAATACCGAGTCCGAGGTAGCCAAGCGTCACGATCGCCAAGATGTCGTTGACGATGTCGGACATGGCGAACACGATGGCCTGGGAAATCACGTTCGGCAAGATGTGGCGCATGATGATACGTAGCGTCGAAAATCCCTGTAACTGGGCCGCCATCACGTACTCCTGATTCTTGGCCACCAGGGTCGAACCGCGGATGATGCGGGCGTAGGAGATCCAGCTGACAATAGTGATGGCGATGTAGATGCTGCTGGTTCCGGGTCCGAGCAGGAACACGAGCAGGATGACCAGAACGTAGAACGGGAAGGCCACCACCACGTCGGCGAGTCGCATGATCACATTGTCGAGCCAACCGCCGAGGTAACCGGCAAACGCTCCCGCCACGGTGCCGATGGCGAAGGGCGCCAGGACCGCGATGAAGGCCACGGTCAAGTCGGTGCGGGCGCCGTAGACCAGACGGGTCCAGATGTCACGACCTAGTTGGTCAGTGCCTAGCCAGTGGGCGGTGCTCGGACCTTGCAACGGCGCGAGCAAGTTGATCGTCGTCGGGTCGTAGGACGTGACCAAGGGAGCGAAGATGGCCAACAGCACGATGACGCCAACGATGGAGCCACCGACAATCAACGTCGTGGGCGGACGGCGAAACGTGCGGCGAAGCTTGAGTTCCGGGGCTGCCACCAGATCGGTCATCAGAGTCGCACACGCGGGTCGAGCAAGGCGTAGGCCACATCAGTCATCAGATAGACGAGGATGACGATCACTGAGAAGACCAGCGTGATCCCCTGGACAATGGGAAAGTCCCGGTCGAGGATTGAAGTAATCATGAGTTGACCGAGCCCGGGCAACGCAAAGACGTTCTCGATGATCACCGTGCCACCGACCAAGAAGCCGATGTTGATGCCCAGCACGCTGACCGCGGAAATGGTGGCGTTGCGAAAACCGTACTTGTACAACACGCTTCGTGCACTCACGCCCTTGGCACGCGCGAAGGCCACGTAGTCCGACCCCAACGCGTCAATGAGGCTGGTACGCAAACTTCGCAGCAGCACCGGAGCGATAGAGATGGCAATGGTGAGGCACGGCAGGAACATGGAGTCAACGTGACCCCACAGCCCGGTGCCGTAACCGCCGACGGGAAAGAGCGGGAACACCAAACCGAGCAGGATAATCAGCGTCGTACCAATCCAAAAACTTGGCATGCCCAGTCCGGCGGTGCTGGTGAAACGAATGACCTGGTCAATGAGCGTGCCCGAGTGCACGGCGGCAAAGGCGGCCAGCGGCACGGCGATGATGACCGACAAGAGGGCTCCGCCGATGAGCAACGTCAAGGTCACCGGCACCCGCGTGGCAATCAAGTTGCTCACCGATGACTGATAGAAGAGAGACTCGCCAAGATTCCCGTGGATGAGTCGATCGAGGAAAAGCCAGTACTGCACCGGCACCGATCGGTTGAGTCCCCACTCCTGGTTGAAGGCGGCGACGGCCGTCTTGGTGGCGTGAGGTCCCAGGAACGTGTAGGCCGGACTTCCGGGCACCATGTGAATGGAGAAGAAGACCAGCAGGGACACTCCGAGAGCCACGGGGACCATCAGCAACAATCGCCGACCCACGTAGCGAAACAACATAGGCGCCTAATCCCCTTCTGGTCGAAACAAGAAATTCAGTGTCGGGTGGGAGCACTCCCCCACCCGACACTTTGAAATTACTTACTGAGCCAGACGTTCTCGAAGTGGTAGTTGCCCGTGGGGTATACGGCAAAGCCGTGCACTTTGTTCGAGTACGCGTAGGCAAACGGCTGGTAGAAGAGGTACGCCATCGGCGGATTCTGGTCCAAGATCAACTGGATCTTGTTGTACAGCGTCTGACGGGCCGCCTGGGGGAAAACGTGCTCGGCCTGAGTAATCAAGCTGTTCACTTCGGCGTTGTCGTAGTTGGTGAATTCGGCGTGCGTGCCCTGCGCCCCGCTACCGCCCGCGGCGGCGAAGGTCATGAGCTCGTCGGGGTCGATGATGTCCGTCGTGTCATAAAGGAACGACATCTGGAACTGTGAGCCATCCTGCAACGTGGTCTCCTGGGCGCCGTTGACTTCCTGCAAGGTCACCTTGATGCCGAGTGGCACCAATTCGGACTGCACGATCTGTCCCATGGTCAGCTCGTTCTGGTTGCCCGATCCCACGAGCAGCTTGACCGCGAATCCCTTGGGATACTTCGACAGCGCCATTTGCTTCTTGGCGCTGGCCAGGTTGAACTGAACCCCCGGACTCTTGGGGTTGTAATCCCACAGGGCCGGCGTCACCTGCGAATTAGCCACCGTTCCGTGGCCGAAGAGCACTGCCTTGACAATGGCCGCGCGGTCAATGGCGTACGAGATCGCGAGGCGTACGTGCACATCCTTGAAGTACGAGACCTGCTCATTGAATCCCAAAAACTGAGTCCAACTCGACGGGAACAGCGTCATGGTGACGCCGGCCTTGCTTTGCAGCTCGCTGACCTGGGACCAAGCCGGGAACTCGTCAATTTGCGCCGAACCCGATTCGAGTTGCAGCAAGCGGGTGTTGTCATCCGGGACGGAGACGAAGTTCACGCCGTCGAGATAAGGCTTGCCCTTCTGCCAGTAGTGCGTATTCTTCACCAGCTCCAAGTCGTTGCCCTTGATCCACTGCTTGACCATGAAGGGGCCGGTGCCGATCGGGTGCGCCCAGAAGACTGCGGGCGTCTCGCCCGCGAGGTTGTTGGGAATAACGCCGTTAGCGAACAGGGCCATGTCGGCCTGGAGGGGTGACCAGGGCGTCTTGGTGGTGACGACGACCTGGAACTTGCTCGGCGTAGCGATGCCCTTGATGTCGGCGTTGATGAAAGTCCAGGGGTTACTCGCCTTGGCCGCGACACGAATAATCGAGTACTTAACGTCGGCCGACGTCATTTCTTTACCGTTGCTGAACAACACGCCTTGGCGAAGGTTGAACGTCCACACCAAGTGGTTGGACGACACCGTGTAGCTGGTGGCCATGTCCGGCACGAGCGACTTGCCATTCGGAGTGGCTGCGTACAGCGGCTCGAAGATGCACTCGTCGGCCCAAATGCTCTCGTTGTCCGAGACCTGGGTTGGGTCGAGCGAGATGATATCAGCGCCTCGATCAAAGGTTATGGTGCCGCCGCGTTGAATACTGCTGTGGGCGACCTTCTTGGTGCTGGTTGCGGGGCCTCTTCCCGCGGCTCCCGCGATGGTCGTGGTGGCGAGCGCCAAAACCGCCGCTGACACGATCGCAAGTGTGGACCGATTAATCCTCATGCATCCCTCCCATTGGATTGCGCGCCACCACCGTTTTGCCATGGCCCGGTAGTTCTTACTATCACAAAATCGCCCCTATCAGTTTTCGCCAAAGGAGGGAACCGTCGTGCGGAGTCAATGATATGAACGGCCTTTCGACGAGGCGCTCCATGAAGTACGAGATTCGAAGGTGCTAAACAACAAATACGGCGATCACAACGGTTGCCCCAGAGGGCAGGGGAAGCATGAAGGAGAACACGACGCCGTTTTCGCGTTGGGTCGAGTTAGGCCAGAACGACGCGGCGAAGGGTCGCTTGGAAATGGGTATTGCGATGCGCGATGGCGTGGAGCTCGCCGCCGACGTGTACATGCCCTTCGGGCACGAAAATGAGGTGCTGCCGGCAATTGTCGAAGTGACGCCCTATAACAAGGACAATGTGGTCCTAGTCTCGGGTGACATCACGTTGTACCAAAACAACGGTTACGTCTTCGTCGCCGTTGACTGCCGTGGCCGCGGCAAGTCCGAAGGCGACTGGAGCGGCTTCGCGGACGACGTGCCCGACACGCACGATGTCATCGAGTGGGTCGCGGCCCAGCCCTGGTGCAATGGCAAGGTGGGCACGACCGGTCTTAGTTACATGGGATGGGTGCAGTGGGCCGGGGCGTCGGCACAACCGCCGCACCTCGAGGCCATGATCTCGACGTCGGCGGCGGGACGCTGGCAGCAGGAGATCCCTTACACCAACGGCATCTTCCAGCTCTACTTCGCGTGGTGGGCATTTATGACTCGTCGTCGAATCGACGAGGGCTACGGTCTTCGCCAAATCGACTGGGACGAGGCGCTTCGCATCTTGCCGTTCAAGGACATCGGACGCATCATCGACACGCCCACTAACACCTGGGACAATCTGGCCGACCGCGACACGCTGGACGACTACTGGAAGAACCTTCGTTTTGATGATCACTACGACCGCATCGACGTGCCCTGCCTGCACGTCACCGGATGGTACGACCAGGAGGACCTACTCGGTGCGTTCCACCACTACGAGATGATGATGGCCAACTCACCCGCCCGCGACAAGCAGTACTTGATCGTGGGACCCTGGAGCCACGTGAAGTCGCGTCACCCCGATCGTTTCTACGCGGACATCGATCACGGTGCGTCCGCCGCAATGGACATGAACACGGAACACTTGGCGTTTTTCGATTACTGGCTCAAAGGAATGGACAACGGCGTCGGCGAACTCGACCGGGTGCGACTCTTCGAGCCGGGCCGCAACGCGTGGCGCAGCACCGAGCGCTGGCCGACCGCGAACTCGACGCGCGAACTGTTCCTCGGCGACGGTTCGCTCAGCGACGCCCCGAGCGAAACCGCGGGTTCGGTTGAATACGACTTCGACCCATTGGACCCAGTGCCCACGGGCATCGACGTGCGGCTGTACCCGTTCGAGGACGTGCCGCTCGACCAGACCTCTAATGAGGCGCGGGCTGACGTGGTCTCTTTCACCTGTGCACCGGAAACCGGCGAGGTCGTACTCTCGGGCTGGCCTCATCTGGTGTTCTACGCCTCCACGGACGGCGACGACACCGACTGGCACGTCAAGATCACTGACGTCGACCCCGACGGCGTGTCGAGGCGTGTCACGCAGGGTTGCCTGCGCGCGGCCTGTCGAACCTCGCTGGAGCAGCCCAGTGCGGTCGCGCCCAACGAGGTACTCGAGTACGACGTTGAACTTTGGCCGACGCACCACGTTTTCAGGCCCGGCCATTCGATTCGCGTCACGGTCACGAGCAGTGACTTCCCCTGGTACGCGCGCTCCATGAACCAGTTCGGTCCGATGCGGTTGCAGAGTGAGCCGCGCGTGGCGCGCAACACGGTGTACTTCGGTGGGAGCTACCCTTCAAAGTGCATTTTGCCAGTCGAATCGTTAGCCTCCGGTTCATGAGCGATTACCCTCTCGCGTACCCCGCCTTCCTCATACCTGACTCGGTGGAAACGCCGGCGGTCTGCGTCGTCGAATCCACCATGCAGCACAACATCGACACCATGGTGGCGGCCCTTGGCAACCGCGACGTTACCTGTCGACCCCACACCAAGAGTCACAAGAGCGTGGAGATCGGACGACGCCAAATAGAGGCGGGTTGCGTGGGCCTCACAACGGCCACCATCGGAGAGGCCGAGGTCTTCGTCGCCGGTGGTATCGACGACGTCTTCATTGCCTACCCACTCTGGTTCAGCGCCGAGAAGGCCCGTCGAGTCCGTCAGCTCCTCGAGCGAGCCGTCATCACCGTCGGCGTGAGTTCAGAGGCCGGCGCCGAAAATCTGGTGCACTTCATGGGTGGCAGTGCGCTCAAGGTCGCGGTGGAGGTGGGATGCGGCGAAGTGCGTACGGGCGTGGCCACGCCCGCCCAGGCGGTAGCCGTGGCCACCGTAGTTCGAAGCGGCGGCCTGCGCGTCGTCGGGACCTTCGCCCACGGCGGCCACTCCTACGCCGGCGGCGCCATGATCCAGACGGCGGCCAACGAGGAGTCGGGCGCACTCTTAGAGAGTTCGCGGGCACTGCAACAAGCGGGCTTTGAGGTCACCGTGGTCAGCGCCGGCTCCACGCCAACGGCGTTGCTCAGTGCGGTGCCCGGCGTGAGCGAAGAGCGTCCGGGCACCTACGTCTTCGGTGACCATCAACAAGCCACCATCGGTACGCAGCGACCCGAGGACGTCGCGCTCTTTGTCGCGGGCACGGTGGTGCAAGTGTCGCCGCCATACTTCGTGGTCGACGTCGGAGCCAAGGTGCTCACCAAGGATTTACCCAAGACCGTCGAAGGCTACGGCGCCGTGGCCGCCTACCCCGAGGCCGTTATCGAACGGCTCTACGATCACCACGGCGTGATCCACGCCCGCGGGGGGGCCCTGCCCGTGGCGGGCGAGCGTCTCGCCATCATCCCCAATCACGTGTGTCCCATCACGAACCTGTCCCGCGAATTCATCGTGCTCAACGACGACGGCGACGAGACGGCTCGCTGGCCGGTCGACGCCGGACTACGAAACAGCTGAGGCGACGATTCTCATGCGCATCAACCCTCGGTTGGCAGAACCAGTCGCGAAGGAAACTCGCCACCGAATCGCACGGTATTGACAGCTATCTTGGGTTCACTCTGCAGGTGGACCGGTCCGAACTGGTTCAGGCTACGTGCGAACCAGGGGAAGTCACTGCTGGTCACGCTCACGCGCACCGAATGACCGGGCTTTAAAACGTGGTGGGTGGGCCAGAGTTCGATGGAGAACTGAAAAGTATCGCCCGGGATCAGCGGTTCGAGGAATTCGAGCGAGTTGCGACAGGCCGCGCGCAGGCAGCCTTGGCTAAGACGCAACGATCGGCCGTCGGGATTAACGTCAGTGACCTTGACGTGCCAATCCGTGTCATCGCAGTCGGACGACGCGAAGAGTTCCAGACGCGGCCAGCCCGAAATTACCACTTCGCGCTCGAGCGGCTCACTGGTGAAGCACAGCACGTCGTTACGTTGCTCGGTTTTCGTCTGGTCGAGCGGCACGTCCTCGTAGAGGGGGTAGCGACTGATGGTGAGACCAGTTGGTACAGGGTCGAGCGGGTCATAGCGATAGCTACGCTCGCCGGACTCGGCGGAGACCTGAGGCGACAGGGTCGCGTCCCCGAGGTGCATCGTGAGGTTCGTTGTCGACGTCGGCCACACGCCGGCGTCGCGCCACGTATTGCGACCGGGCTCGAAAAGACGGACTCGATCGAGCAAGGTAAGACCATTGTCCTCCCCCTTCAACCAGTAGTCAAAGAAGCGCAGGTGCTCGGCCTCGATGTCCATGGGAGCCTCCGGTCCAAAATCTATGCCGCTGTAGACGCGGCTGGGATTACGCGAACCCACGTGACTCCACGGACCAACGATGAGGTACTGGTCGGACCGGGCCGGCGAGTTATTCATCATCATTTCGTAGTGGTGAAAGGCCCCGAGCAGGTCTTCCTGGTCGTACCAGCCAGTGACGTGCAGGCACGGCACATTGATCTGGTCGTAGCGGTCGTCGTAGCGCAAGGCCCGATAAAAATCGTCGAGCGTGTATCGATCAGCGAGATTGTCCCACGTGGGACTGTCCGAGTCGATGAAGTCCTCGAGCGACTTAAAGGGCAACGTCGAAAGCTTCTCGTACCAGTCGGTGCGCACAAAGCCGTAGGTTTCGAGGATGCGCCGACGGGTGCGGTAACTCCACCACGCGAAGAATAGTTGAAAGACGCCATTGGTGTACGGGATCTCCTGTTGCCAGCGCCCAGCGGCCGACGTTGAAATCATGGCCTTGAGGTGCGCCGGACGCTCCGAGGCGGCCGCCCACTGAATCCAACCGCCGTAGCTCAGTCCGGTCGTGCCGACCATGCCGTTGCGCCATGTCTGAGACGCCACCCACTCGATGAGGTCATGCGTGTCTTTCGCGTCGTTCACGTGCGCGTCCCAGAGTCCTTCGGACTTGCCCCTTCCACGAACGTCCGCGGCCACGAAGCCGTAGCCGTGGTGACGCCAGAGGTCGCGATCGGCTACCTGCGCTTCCTTCCCGTAAGGAGTTGCCGTCACTACGACGGGGACCGGACCATCGGGCGATTCGGCGGGCAGATAAACGTCGGCGGCTAACTCCAGGCCGTCGCGCATGGGGACTCCTGCCTCGAAGTAACCCAACGCCGCTCGGGCTTCGGCCGCGGCGACGTGGCGCTCAAAGGGGATGGTCGAATTGTGATCTTCTTTGGCGTCGTCCAAAGCAACTCCCTGGGTTCCGTGCATCTCGCGACTACCCGAACGTGGTCTAGCAGGTTGTTACGACGCGCTCACACCCTGCTGTACGCGCCGTCGATCAGAATATTCGAGCCCGTGAGAAACGGTGCCACGCCACTGCAAAGGAACGCCGCACTTTCGGCGATCTCTTCGACGGTGCCGAAACGTCCGATTGGATGGCGCGAGAGCAACACTCTTTCAAAGGCGCGCCCGTCGTTCATTCCCTCCATGACGTTCTCGTGTAACGCGGTCCTCACCACGCCCGGCATCAGGGTATTGGAGATAATTCCCCTCGATCCGTACTCCACCGCAATGTGGTCCGACAGCATGTTGAGGGCGGCTTTGGATATGTCGTAGGCGCAGTCACCCGCCCACACGGTCACCGCACATACTGAACTGATGTGCAGCATCGATCCCCCTCCTGCGGCTAAGAGGTGCGGGATTGCGAACTTGGAAACGAGAAAAGGGCCGCGAGTGTTGACGGCCATGATCTCATCGAAGCTCTCGATCGGCCAGTCCGCGACGTCGTGCCACGCGTTGGCGTCTATGCCCGCGTTATTGACCACGATGTCCAACCCGCCCAGCGCTTCGACCGTCCTCGCCACCACGCTCTCGGCCTGGTCGGCCTTGGCGACGTCGCCTATCACCGCAACGGCTCTACCGCCCCCCTCTTCAATCTGACGGCACGTCAGGCCGACCCGCTCCGTATCTCGACCTCCAACGGCGATAGCGACACCCTCGCTCGCCAGTTTGAGCGCAATTGCCTGACCGATGCCGCTCGACGCGCCGGTGACGAGGGCTCGCTTGCCCGCAAGATTTTCCACTTCGTTCCTCTCTCTCGTACTACGCCCGTGCGACCAAACTTCGCTGGACGCCGAGTCCGTCAATCGCCAACTCAACCACGTCACCGAGCTCGTCCGGGAGCCTCAAGATATCCCCGTGTGGTCCCAAAACACCCGCACTTTCACTACCTTTCTCACCTACCCTCACGAACTTCACTGTCCACCTCCCCTCCGCCCGATGGTGACCATTGTTCCTCGTGGTCTGATGCCAGTGTCAATGTGCTTCTCCACTACGACGCCCCCACCCCGCTGACGCTAATTTTTATGTTCCAATGCTTGGCAAGTCCGGGCGGAACCGTCCAGGACTGGCCAGCCAATGATGACGCTTCCAATGAATCGTCCGGTGCGCAGGTCGGTTCGATCGCCGCCACTGGACGTCGTGAAAGAGAACAGTTGTCAAGCCATAGCCCGATCCACGGTATCTGCGACGCTCGCCAACCGAGCGTGAGTTGAGCTCCGTCAGGATCGGTCAATGACGCCGCGACGCTTTCATTTAGAGCGCTCGTAAAGAATTTCTGTCCGTGGCCTACATCCGCGACGTCGGCGATGACGACACCGCTGGGGGGCCACGTCACCGCCGTTCTCGCGCCGTCTTCGTGCACCTGCTCGAAACTGCTCGATCCGCCGTCGAGGACCAGCCTGGTTCCCGGTTGCAGCGCAAAGAGCGGGTGCGCCGCCCAGAGAAACGTGAGATCATCGTCGCCAGTGGTTGACACGCGGTACTCCATTCGCACACGACGCGGATCCAAGGTCAACGTTCTCTCAAAGACGTACGGGAGAATGTGGCCCGGCACGCGCGTCGACACCGAAAATGAGGATTGTCGCGTCACTTCCCACGGCACTCGCCAGAGTTCGCCGTGATCGGGCAGTTCGATGGCGGCGCCAGGGTACCGACAGGCAGAGATCGTCGGCATCATTTCGTCCCACCCGCTCATGTCGCCCTCATCAAAGGAATTCTCGACGTCCGGGGGCCCGACCAGCACGTCGGCGGCCTGCTCGAGCCACTCGCGATCGCGATCGGTATCGACGAGACTGGTGATCTTACCCCCGCGTTCGGGCATCATCGTAAGGGCGATTCCCTCGGCCTCCAGGTGGATCACCGGGGGCGAACCGTGATCTGATGACTCACGATTCGACGGCCTTCTGGCTCTCGGGATCGAAGAAGTGCATTCGCTCGGGGAAGATAGTGAAGAGTGCCTCATCACCCACGCGCACGTCCGCGCGCGGTTCGACGCGCGCGACGCCCTCGCCCACGATGTCGATCGCGGTGGAGTCCAATTCGTCGCCCTTGACCTCACTCTGGATGTCGCCGCCCACGCGCGTCGCATCAATGGAAAAGTGCACCAACAACTCCGCCCCCAGCGCTTCAATCTCTTCGACGTGAGCCTTCATTACCCGGCCCGGCACGTACTCGCCGTCCACGACCGGAAGGTCCTCGGCGCGGATTCCGACGATAAGTTTGCATCCGCGAAACGCGGCCAAGCCAGGACGGCGCTGATGGACCGTCTCGCCAATTAGAAGCGACTGCGATCCGAGCTGCAATGAGGTTCCGTCGTTGCTTAAGACCGCCTCAAAGAGATTCATGGCCGGCGACCCGATGAACGCCGCGACGAAGAGGTTGGTGGGATTGGAATAGAGAACCTGGGGATGTTCGCATTGCTGCAGCACGCCCAGGCGCATGACGGCGACCCGATCGCCCATGGTCATGGCCTCGGTTTGGTCGTGGGTAACGTACAGGGTCGCCACGCCAATTCGCCGCTGAATCCGGCGAACTTCGGTGCGCATTTGTACGCGCAACTTGGCGTCCAAGTTCGACAACGGCTCGTCCATGAGGAAGACCTTGGGATCGCGGACGATGGCCCGTCCCATCGCGACTCGCTGTCGCTGGCCGCCCGACAGTAATCCCGGCTTCTGATGAAGCAGTTCGGTGAGACCGAGGATCTCGGCGGCGATCGCTACCTTCTTCTTGATCACGTCCCTTGGTATCTTCCTTAGGCTCAGACCGAAGGCAATGTTCTCGGCGACCGACATGTGGGGGTAGAGGGCGTAGTTCTGAAAGACCATGGCCACGTCACGCTCTTTTGAAGTGAGTTTGTTCGCGATCCGATTGTCGATGCGTAGCGTGCCCGACGTAATCTCCTCTAAGCCCGCGACCATGCGCAGCGCCGTGGTCTTGCCGCACCCCGATGGTCCAACCAACACCATGAACTCGCCTTCGGCGACCGCAATGTCGAGCTCGTGCACCGCCTTAAACCCGTTTGGGTAGATCTTGGACACCTTTTCAATCGAGATCGACGCCATCGTGCCCTCTCTCTATCAAGGTTGGAGTCGCGAAACGCGTGTTCGTCATGAGAGGCTCTAGCCCTTGACCGTACGTCGCTCAACCTCGTCGTCGTCGAGCACGATACCGAGACCCGGTCCGCCGGGCAGGCGAAGCATTCCCTGTTGCGGCACGAACGGCGTCTTAAGTATCGAACCGGCGCGCTTGGACGCCGTGACCGGGTATTCAATGAGACGCTCGCCGGGCAGCGAGGCAACGAACTGCAACGTGGCAGCCAACAGGACGTCGGTGGAGAAACAGTGTGGAATCACCACGGCGCTCGCGCTGTACTCGCGGCACATCGCGGCGAGATCACGGGCGCTGGTGAAGCCGCCACATCGACCGAGGTCGGGCTGGAGGATACTCACGCCCGCGTCGACCAGGGCGCGAAAGGTCGCCACGTTGGAGTGCGCTTCACCGCAGGCCACCCTCACCCCTACGCTGGCGGTGAGTCGTTCGTACGAACGAAGGTCGTCAGCCAGAAATGGCTCTTCGAACCAGAAGAGTCCGTATGGTTCGGTCCGTCGACAGAACTCCTGGGCACTGCGTAACGAATAGGCCATTCCGCCGTCGATCATGAGTTTGCGGCTCGGCCCGAGGGCCGCGCGCGCGGCGGCGACCAGCTCTTCGTCGCCCCCAAGGTCTCGCCCGAGCGGCCCCCAACCGAGCTTGAGGGCGCTGAAGCCCTCGTCGACGACACGCGTGGCGATTCTCGTAACCTCCTCGACGGTTTCGGGCATGACCTCGCTCGCGTAGACCTCGATCTCGCTCGACGCCTCGCCGCCCAGCAGTTGGGTAACCGAGAGACCGGACACTTTTCCCAACAGGTCCCAGAGCGCCATGTCGACGGCGCTCATCGCGTGCAGGGCGGCGCCGTCACGACCGTAGTGATAGCTGCTTAAGAACATCTGGTCCCAGAGCGGGCGAATCCGAAGCGGGTCCTCGCCCACGAGCACGTCTTTGAGACTGCGAGCCAGTGAATGCGACGACGACATGTTCACGATCTCACGCGCCACGTAGGGCGAGGTGTCGCCTTCGCCCACCCCGACCAGACCGTCGTCGATGTGCACCCGTACGACGAAGGCGTCCTGCGTGCCGTCGGCCCGCGACGTGTCAATCTCGCCTGCTTGCAGCACGAGTGCCTCTACGTGCGTGATCTTCACTTCATTACCTCCCCCAGATGCTCGCGAATCATCTCGCGGGCCTCGTCAACGGACGATTCGAGTTTCTCGAGCGGAAAGCGCTGGGCGACCGCGGTAACGCTCACCGCGCCGTCGGGCACTGACTTCGACGTCAAGAACAGTGGAATGGCGAGACAGTTGATGCCCGGTTCATTCTCTTCGTGGTCCAGCGCGTAACCCTCTTCGCGAATGAGGGCCAGTTCCTTGTGGAGTTTCTTGGCCGTCGTAATCGTGTGGTCGGTGTGTCGAACGAGCGGCGGCTCGTGATGAGCGACAAAGTCATTGACAGCCTGCTCGTCCTTCAACGAGTAGGCCAGCAGCGCCTTGCCCACCCCGGTGCAATAGGCGGGGTTACGGCCGCCGATCACCGAGGTCAATTGGTAGCGCGACGTCGCGGGCTGGACCTTGGCGAGATAGACCACCTCGGACCGGTCCAGGATGGCGAAGTGCGTCGTTTCACCGAAGCGTTCGGCCAATGCGGTGAGCACCGGACGGATGCGCCCTACCTCGTCAATCTCCTCGTAGTAGGAAAAGGCCAGCTTCAAGAGCCCGTAACCGAGGCGGTAACGACTGTCGCGGTCCTGCTCGATCAGGTCGGCGCGGCGCAGTGCGCCCAGCGCCCGGTGCACGCTCGAGCGCGGCGAGTTCATGAGCCGGGCCAGGTCGTTGAGTCCAATTCCCTCGGGGTAGGACCCGAGCTGATTGAGCGTGGCGAGGACGCGATCGGCGCCATTGAGAGCCTTTGCCTCGTCCAACGGGTTCGCGTCGCGCTGCTCAGTAACCTTCACCTGCCCCCTTCCCGCACGTTCAAATCGCAACTATAGTCACTCAGTATCGATTGGGAACACTGTTCCAATAATCGAAACCTGTTCAGGAGGAAGAATGGAAGCGCTCGTATGGCTCGGGGGAGATCGTCTCGAAATTGAGGACCTGCCCAGTGAAGTTCCCAAGTCCGACGAAACATTGTTCACGGTTTCACTCGCGGGGATTTGCGGATCCGACCTGCACGCCTACCGCGGATCCGGCGGCAAGCGTGTACCTCCCCTCATCCTCGGACACGAGGCCGTCGGCCGGATTCCGGGCGACGAACGCCTCTTCGTGGTCCTGCCGCTGGAGGGATGTCACCACTGCGCGCTCTGTGCGAGCGGACAAGAGAATCTCTGCAACGAACGTCAGTTGCTCGGACTCGACCGACCCGGAACCTTCGCCCAAGAGGTCGTCGTGCCGACGTCGGCACTGGTCGCGGTGCCCGAGGGCCTTTCGGCGGACGTGGCCGCGTTGACCGAGCCGCTGGCCACGTCTCTCGCGGCCTTCAAAGGACTTGAGCTCGGACCCGACACGAAGATCGCCGTCATTGGCTGCGGATCCATTGGTCTGCTCGCCATCTACGCGGCCGCGTTCGCGGGTGCTCAAGCCGTCGCCACGGATCCTATGGTTGAGCGACGCGTGACCGCCCTGGAGCTCGGTGCGACGAGCGTAGTGGCATCGGCCGATGATTTTCCGGCCGGATCAATGGACATCGTGATCGATGCGGTGGGAATCGAGGCGACCTGGGGCGCGGGCATGCGGGCCGTACGCAACGGCGGCGCCGTGGTGATCGTCGGTCTCGGACAGTTGAGCGGCAACATGGAGATCGGCGACCTCGTTCGCCGAGGTATCAGTGTTCGCGGCACGTACGCCTACACCCGAGCGGACTTCGAAGCGGCTCTCGCCCTGCTCGCCAAGTCGCCGCCGACGGTTGGCTGGCTGGAACGGCTCCCGTTACGAGAGGGCGCCAGCGCGTTCGCGGATCTCGCTGGTCAGCGCACGAACGCGGTGAAGATACTGTTGCAGCCCGTGGGAAGCAACGACTGAGCGCTGGCGCAACACGAGCCAATCAGAAGGTCACCGATAGTCCGCCGTCAATGCGAATCACCTGACCGGTCACGTAGGAGTTATCGGCCGAACAGAGCCACGCGACGAGACCACTGATCTCGTGCGGCTGACCCGATCGCGCCAGCGGAATTTTTCCGCCCTCTACGTAGATGCGACGAAAATCGTCGGTGGTGGTCTCCAGCACGCCGTTCACCATGGCCATGTCCGTTTCAATGAAACCTGGCGCTACCGCGTTGACGAGCACACCGCGATCGCCGTACTCGAGGGCCAAGGTGCGCGTCGCCTGGTTCAGCCCTCCCTTGGCCACGTCGTAAGCGAGGCCACCGCGTTCTGCGAACTCACCGTGAATGCTGGTCACGTTCACGATCCGTCCGAAGCCCCGCTGGGCCATACGCCCGCCGGCCGCGACCGCGAGAAGGATGGGCGCGTCGAGGTTCACGGCGAGCACGCGCCGATAATCGTCCAACGAGAAGTCCGCCGGGTCGATCCGTTCGTAGATGCCGGCCACGTTGACGAGGGCGTCCACCGGGCCGTGCTCGCTCTCGATGCCGTCCACCAAACCCGCAATCCTGGACGTCGCCGACAGATCGAAGCTCAGCAGCGGATATGCGAGCGGCGCCGGCGGTTCCAAAACATCAACGCCCACTACCCGGCGACCGTCCTCAAAGAGGCGCTGGGCGATGGCCCGGCCAATCCCCTTCGCCGCTCCCGTGACGACGACGACGACCTCGTCGTTCATCGGTGCTGAACCCCGTCCGGGGTACTTGGCGGTGCGGCGTTCACGTTGACCAGACTGCCACGAAAACGCCCCTCTTAGAGAGCGGCAGCGACGCACTCTCCTGCTGGTTCATTATCGAACGGCGCCCGAGAGCATGCCACGGATGAAGACGCGCGCGGTGACGGCGTACAAGAGCAAGGTGGGCAGGGCCCCGAGCAGGAGTCCCGCCATGAGCACGGGTATGTCCGACGTGAACTTGCCGCTCAACTGGGCCAGCGTGGGCGTCACCATTTCGGTATTGGGAGCGTGCAGTAGGACCAGGCTGATGAAGAGGTCGTTCCAGATGTTAAGGAACGTCAAGATACCGACCGTGATCATCCCAGGCTTGCCGATCGGCAGGATCACCCGCCAGTAGACCTTGATCCAACTGGCTCCGTCCACCCGAGCCGCCTCCACCACGGAGTTGGGAATCGCGCGGAAATTGGAACGCAGCAGGTACGTCCCGTAGGGAATGTTGATGGCGGTGTAGATGAGGATGGCCGGTGCGAAGTTATTGGCGAGCCCGGTACGGGCCACTTCCACGTACAGCGGCAGCAGCACCACGATGCCCGGCATGAACATGATCATCAACATCGTCCAGAACAAGACGTTGCCCAGCTTGATGGGCACTTTGGTGAAGACGAACGCCGCCAGCGACGACGCGAAGGTGGCGAGAATGACTGCGGGCACGACGACAAACAGGGAGTGCAAGATGCTCTGGAGGAAGGGGACCTGCGAAAACAGGGCCGTGTAACTGCTCAAACTCCAATGGGTGGGTAAGGCGAACGGATTGACCTCGAATGCCTGGGCCGTGCGCATGCTGTTAAGCGCCATGAAGATCAACGGATAGACCGTCGATGCGCCCACCAGCGAGAGCGCCGTGAAGACCAAGCCGCGCGAAATTCTCGACTTCATCGCTACGAGCCCTGCTGGACTTCTCGATTGGGGAACAGCTTGACCTGGGCAATCGTGAGCGTCAGCACGATCAAAAAGAGCAACAGGGCGAGCGCGGCCCCGTAACCGAACTGGCCGTTCTCGAAGGTCGTTATATAGGTGTAGTAGTCAACGGTCGTCGTCGCGAACCCCGGTCCGCCGGCGGTGATGACGAAGACGAACGCGAACAACGAGGTAAAGGTGTAGATGACGTTGATCACGCTCAAGAACTGCAGCGATCCCGAGATCATGGGAATGGTGATGGACCGCAGTCGCCTCCACCACGACGCGCCGTCGATCGCCGCGGCGTCATAGAGCGCGACGTCCACCGTCGCCATCGCCGAAAGTATCACCACCATGCCGAAACCGAACGAAGCCCACACCAGGGCCAGTATCACCACCCACCTCGCCGCCCAAGGATTGCCGAGCCACGAGAAGTTACCCAGTCCCAAGGGCTTGAGAATTTGATCAACCGCGCCGCCGGGCAGGAAGAACGTGCTGAAGAGGACGCCCACTATGACCGGCGACAGCACCATCGGTATGAAGAAGAGGAATCGAAAGACCCTCCATCCGAGCACCTTCTCGTAGACGAGTACGGCGGTCACCAGCGACGCCGCCAGGATCAGCGGCACCGAGATGAGGAAAATCAAAGAATTGACGAACACCTGGCGAATAATGGCGTCGTGGAAAATCAGATCGAAGTTTCGCAGTCCGATGAACTTGCTGGTGACGCCGTCCCAGTTGGTGAAACTGTGATACATCGTCTCGCCGATCGGCAACACCATGAGTCCGAGCACCAGGATGGCCGCCGGTAGCAGGGCGACGAACGAAAAGACGTTTCGCCGCTTGCGGGTCCTCTCCGGTTCGTCGAGCGAGGGAGTACCGTCCTCGTTTGACACGGCGGGGCCACTCCTAGATCCCATGAACCACCTCTTCAATCCCCCGCAAAGTTAACCCGATTTCCCTTCGGAGCGCCACGGCCCCTACGGGATCAACCCGTAGCGGCGGTAGCGAGGTAGCTCTTCATTTGCGACTGCATGCTCGACGCCGCACTCTGTGGGCTCAAGGCTCCGGAGAAGACGCCGTTATTGGTCTGATACCAGTACGAGTCGATGCTGCCCGGCATGACGTTGTCGAAGGCCTCGTCCAAGGCGTAGTGATCGGTCTTGATGTACGTGTTCAGTTCCGTCAGCAGCGGCTGCGCCGCAGCGAAGGCGGCCGAGGTCGTGAACGACACGTTGTTCGGAAGCTGCCCGAGTTCCTGCACGGAAAGGGACTGCACCTTCACGGTGGTGAGGAACTTGATCAACTTCACGTCGTCGGCCACGTTCTTGGAGTTCTTGAAGATCACGTACGAGTTGTTCGGACCGCCGGACAGTGATTTGGGGAACTTGGAACCGCTCAGCGCGGGCACCGGGAACAGCCCCACGTTCGTGCCGAGGCCCTTGGAGATCTGGGTGTCGTAATACTGACCCGTGATCGTCATTGCGGCCTTACCGGCGGCGAAGTTGGCCACGCCCGTGGTGTACGTCAACGTCGCCGCGTCGGAGTTCGTGAGCCCGTCGGCGAAGAGAGCGTGCCAAGCCTCGTAGGGCTTAGTCAGTTCGTTGGTGTCCAACGACGCCTTGCCGTTGTACATCGCCAGCACTCCTTGGTTGCCGCCGTAGGCCGACATCAAAGCGTCCATTGACCAGGCGCCGAAGTACCCTTCCTTCTCGCCGAACTCGAAGGGGGTGACTCCCTTCGCCTTCAGTTTCTTCGCCAGCGTCACCAAAGCGTTCCACGTCGTAGGCAGAGGCCCGGAGATACCGGCCTTCGCGAACAACTTCTTGTTATAGTAGACGGTGTAGTAATAGCCCGCACCGTAGGGAACGGCGTAGATTTTGCCTCCCGTTTTGTAGTTCTGCGTAACGAACTGCCAGCCCGTGAGCGAATTGATGTAAGGCTGGCCGAGCAGCGAATTGAGCGGATCCAGGAACTTCGCATTCTGGATGACCTGTCCCCCCACGTAGAGCTGACCGATATCCGGTGTTGTACCCGCCAGTTCCGAAGACTGCAGCAGGGTGTTAAACGCCGTGGTCGAACCCATCGGCTCTTGAAGAATCTTGACCTGAATATTCGGATTCGCCTTCTCGAACAGATCAACGCCCTTGGTGAGGAACGACTGGGATGCCGGCACTCCGACGGAGCCCGCCGCCAGCGGATCGTTCCACACGGTCAACACCGTCTTTGCGCTGGCGCCCGAAGTGCTCGCCACCAGGGCCACGCTCGACACCATGGCCACCACGATTCCCACCGCGAGTACCCGATATTGCCGTGAAGACCTTCGACCATCCCCATCGATACGAAACATGTCATCCCCCATATTTTGTAGTTCCAATAATTGGAACTGAGTTCCAATTTACTTTTGGTACCTTATGTTAATGAATCGATTTTGTCAAGTGCAGAGCGCTACTTTTCAATGCTCACGCGAGTCGAGAGTCAACTACGACTGCTCGGTCGCCTGGACACCACTTCGAGGTTGCACTCGACGTGGTCGTCACGGGCGGTACGCCAAGAGTGGCGTGCCCGCGACGCCCACGTCCACCGCGAAGAGTCGCCCCGCATCGGCTTCTCGCTCGAGCAGTTCGTCGCTCATGTCTTCACGAGCAGTCGTCACGTACAGCGTCGTGCCGTTGGCTCCCCCAATCGCGCAGCACGACGGCTGGGCCGTGGCGATCTGCACGCGAGCCAATTGTTCGCCGCTCGGCGAATAGCGACGTACTTCGTAGCCTCCCCACACCGCTAACCACAACGCGCCTTCTGCGTCCACGCACAGGCCATCGGGTGAGCCTTCGTGGGCGACGTCGAACTGCACGAGGACACGTTGGTTCGACACACCGCCGTTCGCGTCCACTTCAAAAGCGCAGACCGTTCCCGGCCCACTGTCGACGTAGTACATGGTTCGCGCGTCCCCGCTCCAAGCCAACCCATTAGAGATGGTGACGTTCGCCTTCATGGTCTCAGTACCCGAGGACTCGTGGAAGCGATAGAGACTCCCCCGGCCGACTTCTTCGTTGAACGCCATTGAACCAATCCAGAATCGGCCCCACGGATCGGCGGACCCGTCGTTCAGCCGAACTTCCGCGGCTTGGTGGCCTTCGGGGCTCGCCAGCAGCGTTAACTCTCCGGACTCTTCGAGTCGGTAAATTGACTGATCGAGCGCCACTATCCAACCGTCGGTGCGGTCCTCAAATGGCGCTAAGGCGGTCAGCATGCCGGGCAACTCGTACGTTCTTTGAATGTCCACGTGCTGCGCGTCGACGAGAGCACGAAAGAAACGACCGGTCAGAATGTCAACCCAGTATAGTTCGCCCCGCACGTCATCCCAACGACAGCCTTCACCGAGTTCATAGAGTTCGGTGGTGCAGGCAGTGGCTACGAACTCTTGCACGTCGCCTCCTCTCATGGTGATCGCTACCCACGATAACCGTGCGCGGCGATTTCTCATATGAGGTTCGCTCACGTGGAAGGGCTCAATAGCCCGTTTTCCTCAACTCGCGCGGTAGAGCTGTGTGTGCAACCATTCGACCATGGGAAATTTGAACGAGCCGTTGCTGAAGAATATTCGTTCTCACTGCCTGTCGCTGCCCGAAGTCAACGAGCGGGCAAGTCATGGCGCCCCGACGTTTTTCATCCGCGACAAGCGCAGCTTTGCCACGGTGTGGATAGAAGGTCACCACGAAGTTCATTTTCCTCAGTTGTGGGCCGCGAGCGATCCCGACTTCCGGGCGTTTCTGATTGAAGAGCGGCCGGAAATATTCTTCCTACCGGCTTACGTAGCCCATCGCGGATGGGTGGGCGTGCGATTGGACCTTGATCTCAAGTTCGAAGAGCTCGCTGACCTCTTGGACGACGCGTACCGCCTCATCGCTCCGCCGTCCCTCGTGCAACTGATGGACGAGACCGAAACATCCTGAATCTCTGAATATTCTCGATCCGCCATGCTGCAACGTACTAACTCGTCGAAACCTCTTCGCGCACTTTCGACAGGAATTTCGTTGCCATGATTCGTGGAGAGGCTACGAGATTGAAGGTCACAGCAGTGCGTCGATTTGCGAGACCGCCAACGTCATCCCCTCCTGCATGCCCATGCTCATATACATCTCCATCGCCTCGAGTGAAGGAAACGTACCTTCGATCGCCATGCGCGTGACACCCTCGGGCTGCTCACTCAAGACGACTCGAATAATCATCGATGGCGCGTTTGGAGTGGGATCGCCAGAATCGTCAGCGAGGCCGTTCTCGAAAGAGAGCCCCTGGGGCGCGTCGACTTCGAGCATTCTCCAGTAGCCGTGGTGCTTGTCACCTTCGGGTCCGGTCATGAAGTACGAAACGTCGCCGCCCGGTGTCAGTTCATGGGCCGTGACGGTGGCCGGATACGTCGGCGGCCCCCACCAGCGCTCGAGTTGGCGCGGATCCTCCCAGAGCTGCCACACTCGCTTGATCGGAGCGTCAAACTCTGCGGTGATGGTCATAGTTAAGGTCTCACTGTCCTTTTGAACGTTTACGACGGTCATTTCGTTGCTCCTTTTTTCGGGTCTTGGGCGAGAATCTCATCCATTCGGTCAATGCGGCCGGGCCACACCTCTTCAATTTGTTCCAGTAATTCGAGGGCCTCTCGAACGGCGAGCACGTTGCCGCGAACCAACTGCTCACGTCCGCTTCGCCGCTTCGTGACTAACTCGGCTCGCTCCAATATGGCGACGTGCTTCTGCACGGCCGCAAAACTCATGGGATAGAACCGGGCGAGGTCCGAAACCGAGTGTTCCCTCTCAAATGTGCGGCGAATGATGCTTCGACGAGTGGAGTCGGCCAACGCATGGAACAGATCATCAGACTTCTTCTGGTGAGTGCTATCTACAACCATATGGTTGTAGATTAACGCCAACGAGATGACATGTGAAGTGAAATTTGGCGGGTTTCGGCCCCATCACTAAATCTCGTTCCAGTCCAACCCCACGAGGATCTTCGACCGCCTCGGCTCTACGCGCGAGCCAGTTTGTAACGCGATTGACAATCGCCGAGACTGTGTGTATGTCGAATCTGGACGACTTACTGGCCGTCAATCCGGTGGCCCCGTAAGTGAAAGTAGACGAGAGGTTCTAAGTCACGCGCAGCGAGGGCGGACGGGCCGAGTAAAGACCAAGGAGCTGTTGTGAACGACCACTATGAAAAGAGCCAGGAAACAGTTTCCCAACTCACCACCCGCCAGTTCCACGTTACCCAGGAGCGCGGCACCGAGCCGGCGTTCGACAACGAGTTCTGGGACAAGAAGGACGCGGGACTCTACGTGGACGTGGTGTCGGGCGAGCCCCTCTTCGCCTCCACCAAGAAATACGACAGCGGATGCGGTTGGCCTAGTTTCACTGCTCCGCTTGAGCCGCAAAACGTGGTCGAGAACAGTGACGTCAGCTTCGGCATGGTGAGAACAGAGGTCCGCTCCGCCCACGGTGACAGCCACCTGGGCCACGTCTTTACCGACGGACCGGCCGACGAGGGCGGCCTGCGTTACTGCATCAATTCCGCCGCCCTACGCTTTGTTCCGTACGAGGAACTTGAAGCAGAGGGCTACGGCGAGTATCGAAAGTTATTTGACGAGAAGCCAAATGAGGAAGGAACGGCGTAATGAGCGACACGACAGAAAAGGCGGTACTCGCCGGAGGGTGCTTCTGGGGAATGCAAGACCTGATCCGCAAACAGCCCGGGGTCATTTCAACGCGCGTCGGCTACGCCGGGGGCGACTTCGCGAACGCGACCTATCGCCACCACGGCAACCACGCCGAGTCGATTGAGATCGTGTTCGACCCGACGAAGACGTCGTACAGACAGATCCTCGAGTTCTTCTTCCAGATTCACGATCCGACCACGAAAGATCGACAAGGGAACGACCGCGGATCGAGCTACCGATCGGCGATCTTCTACGTCGACGAAGATCAGCGCCGTGTCGCGCAAGACACTATTGCCGACGTAGAGGCGGCCGGACTTTGGCCCGGTACTGTAGTGACCGAAGTCAGCCCGGCCGGTCCGTTCTGGGAGGCGGAGCCCGAACACCAGGACTATCTCGAGCACTATCCCAACGGTTACACCTGTCATTTCCCACGGCCTAACTGGATACTGCCCCGCCGGAGCGGCGACGTTACGCACTCTCCCACGTCCGATCTCAGAACGTAACGAACGCTCGGGGTCCCCACGGGGAACCCTCCAGCATGAGACCCCAATTTGAAAGAGGATCTGGGTGGTGCGAATAAACGTGTAGATCTTGTGAATAGGGTTGCCTATAGTGTCACGTTGCCAAAATCTCATGTTCATCGGTGCGGCCGTCGCCCTTCTCACCGGCATCGTTGCGCCGGGAATTGCGGAAGCCGCCAATCCGACGCTCAGCGCGCGAGCAACCAATACGGCGACGTACGTAGCGTTGGGCGATTCGTACTCTTCGGGCGAAGGGCTCCCCGGTCCGAAACCTGATCAGTGGCTTTCCACCTTGGGCGTCCCTTGGTCGAGCACGGATCGGTGTGACCGCTCGGCGCTCGCCTATCCGTCGTTAGTGGCCAACGACGAAGGTAACGCGTCAAATTACCGATTCGTGGCCTGCTCCGGCGCGGTGACGGGATCAACCGCGGACGCGTCGCCCTACACGAGCGGAGCAACATCGCTCCTCTTGGGAAAGCGTGGCGGCGAATCCTCTCAACTGGGCGCGCTGACGACTGACACCAAGGTTGTCTCGGTCACCGTAGGTGGTGACGACCTCGGTTTCGTAAAGGTCTTGGCGGCCTGTATCGGTCTAATGGTGAACGTGGGTCCCTTGCACCACTTCTACTCGTCCAGGGCTCCCGGCGCCTCCGCCGCCAAGTGCAATAGTGACTTGGCGCAGTCCAAAACCATCGCCACGTCAGGCGCCGGCACAGTCCCTTCCCTAGAGGGCGCGCTGGTTGACACCTATACGAAGATCCTCGATGCGGCGCCGAATGCCACGTTGTACGTGTTGAACTATCCGCAACTCTTTTCTGTGTCGAAGGTATCGACGTTTTGTCCCCTCACCAGCGCCATCAAATTTGGCCCCGCTTCGGTGTACCTTGGCGTCGGTCCTTCCCAATTGACCGCCATCAACGGACTCGAAATAGATCTGAACGCAGACATTGCCACAGCCGTACAGCAAGTAAGCGCAACGTTGGGAACTAGTCGAATTGAGGTGGTCGACGTCAACTCCCTAACGACGTCGGAGGGTCAAACGTGCAACACAAGAACCTCGTCGAAGTCCATCATCAACGGCGTAATATTCTCGCTACCCAATTCGACCGCGGCGCTCTACGCCGACTGCTTTAAAAAGGGCGGACTGCTTCCGAACTGCAGTGGAGCATTGTCCGCCGCCGAAAGCAACATCGTCGCCAAGGGTTCCGTCCACCCAAAGCCAACTGGTCAAGCCATAATGGCGAAGGCCCTTGAATCAGCCATCCAAGGTTCGGCCACGTCGGCGGCGGCGGTCCGGAAATAGTCAAAAGTTGACGCTAACCATCTCATAGAACGAAGCTCACCAGCGCGGAGTGACATCTTGGTTTTACGTGAAAACACGCGGGAGAAAACCAAGCCAGCCATCGGGAAGATGTCTGTCATCGCATCAGCCTCATTCGGGTCTCTGCCATCCCACCTATGCAATGTTCTTGAACTTAAATTTCTACCATGAACAGTAGAAGAAGTAACGACCTGCGAAGTGCCGCGTATTTCTTTAGCATCGTTTTGCGGGGCCTATCTCTCGCATCTGTTGTCGGTACAATTTTCGTTACATACAAGGTGAGTCAACTAAACACCACTTTGGGAATCACAAACTCCCAAGATCCCGCAACGTGGATTGTCTTAGTGAGCGGATCCGCCATTGCTGTGATATTTGCCGCAGGGGGATATGCACTAGGAATTTTGTGCGCAATTTATGACCGGCAATCATTGACTTCCAAGGAAGTCGGAGCACTTGCATTACAGTTTTCAAGTGATTTCGAAACGCAGAGTGGTCGTAATCATGGAGTGCGGGGCCACGTTGTCCAAAAAGAGGTCGTTGAACCTTCAACTCCGAAACAAAATGTAAAACTGCCGCCACTAATCGAAACTGAATCGTTCGCACGTTCGACCCTTGGCAATATTCCAGCGGGTGATTCCAATGAGCCAAGAGGCGTCCTCTGGGCTCGGATGACTCGCGAACGACACGTTTTTCGAAAACGTGAGAACTAAAAGTTAACCGGATACGACGTGACGTTTCAATCGCCTTTAGCGCGCGAAAGTGTACTGTCGTTAAATGAGCCAACGCCAAACTCCACCGTTCCGCGCCGATCTCGTCGGCAGTTTTCTCCGGCCGCCGGAATTGTTAGAAGCCAGACGATGCTACGCAGATGGCCAGTTGGACGCCGACGCCCTCAGGGAAGCCGAGGACAAAGCCATTCGAGAAGTCGTCATACTCCAGGAAGAACTCGGCTTCCAGGCCGCCACTGACGGCGAGTTTCGCCGTACCTCGTGGCATATGGACTTCATCTACCAGCTCGGTGGCATCACTCGAACCGACGAGCAGCTGCAGGTCGCCTTCAAGAACGCGGAGGGCACCACCTCGTTCACGTCGGCCGCGTTGCGGGTGAACGACCGCGTGCGCATCGACGACACGATCTTCGCTGACGCGTTCAAATTTCTCCAGTCCATGGTAAAGACGGCCATCCCCAAACTCACGATCCCCTCGCCGAGCATGGTCCACTACCGCGGCGGGGCGGCCGCCATCGACCCCGCGGTCTACCCCGACGTGGAGGAGTTCTGGAACGACCTGAGCGCCGCCTACGCCGAGGAGATCCGCCGTCTCGGCGACTTGGGCTGCACGTACCTCCAGCTCGACGACACCTCACTCGCTTACCTGAACGACCCGGCGCAACGCCAGATGATCGCTGAACGCGGCGAGGACGCCGAGCACCAGCACCTGCGCTATATCAAGCAGATCAACGCGGCCTTGGCGTCACGGCCCGAGGGTATGGCAGTGACCACGCACTCGTGCCGGGGTAATTTCCAGTCCTATTGGGCAGCCGAGGGCGGCTACGACTTCGTGGCCGAGGCCCTCTTCGGTGAGCTTGACGTGGACGGGTTCTTCCTCGAGTACGACGACGTGCGTTCCGGTGGCTTCGAACCCTTGCGCTTCGTGCCCAAGGGGAAAATGGTGGTCCTCGGACTGGTCACCACCAAGCGCGGCGCCCTCGAGACAAAGGACCAACTCAAGCGACGCATTGACGAGGCCAGCCAATACGTTCCGCTCGATCAGCTTTGCCTGTCGCCGCAGTGCGGATTTTCCTCGACGGTGGAGGGCAACAGCATCACCTTCGACGACCAGGTCGCCAAGCTGCGTCTCGTCAAGGAGACGGCCAACGAAGTCTGGGGCTGATCGACTCGGCGATCGATGTCCTGAGTAGCCGCGACTACTCAGCCACGCCGAATTGCTGCAGGAGTGCCCGCCGGATCGCCGGTCGACTGCCAAAGGTGAGCAACAGCGCCGCTTCGCGCACGCTGCGCTCGGCGATGCCGCCCGAAATCACCGACGAACTCCCTCGTTCTACGGCGAGGGCCAGCGAAGCGCGTACCGCCAATTCGCAAGCTCCCGCGCGGGCCAGAGCCATGGTCTCGGCGTTGGCGGCATCCAACCTGTCACGACATTCACGAAGTTCGTCGTCAAGCGACGTGGGTCCGAGCAGCGTGCAGCATCGACGGGCCACCCCAAGCGCCAGTGAACCGTTGACTCGAAGACCCTCTGGGCCTTCCTGTGACGGATCGAAGGGACTCTGGCCGATCATCTGGCTGCGTGGCACGACCAGCGCATTGAAGTCCAAGCGAACCGTGACGCTGGCGTTGAGGGCCGAAAGCCGGTGACGGGTGGCGACGAGCCCCGGTTGTTCCGTCGGCGCAATGAGCAAGTTGACAACGGTGTTGTCGGGACCGCGCGCGGCGACAAATAACTCGTCGACGAGTCCCCAGCCACTTACCCAGGGCGCGTCACCGTCGAGTGACCACCCCTGCGCAGTGGGCGTCGCCGTCAACCTGGCCGGACCCGGCTGAAGCCCGCGGAGGGCAACGCCCCCCTTCGTCTCGCCACCAATGACCTTTGACTTAAGGCTGCCCAGCAGCGGTGGCCCCGTCGGGTCAAGCACGGCCGCGAGCAGGCGAAAGTGCTGAATCCACACGAACGCCGTGGTCAAGCACGCCGCGGCCAATATTGCAACGACGTCGCACAACTCACTGAGACCAAGTCCGAGTCCGCCGTCCGCGACGGGGGCAAACGGTCCGTACAGTCCTAGCGCGGCGAGTTCGTCGAGGTGATCGGTGCGCAGCGAGTCCGCTCTATCCACCTCGGCGGCGTCATCGGTGAAACGCGCGACGACGTTTTGCAACTTCGTGGCGAACTCGCTCACTGCGTATCGGCCCCTTCCGAGGAATATTCATCGAGCCTGGATTTCGAATCCAATACGCCAAACCTAATTGCCGGCCGGTGAGCGACGAAGATCTGACGGCGAGCGTCTAGTTATTGACGAGCTCGAACTCGCCGGCTGACGTCGGCGGCGACGAATTCGCGCCTTCGCCTTCGTCCAGTCCAATTCTCGCGTGCAACCGGCGGAGCGGCGCGGGGGCCCACCAGTTGGCTGGCCCCATCAACTTCATGGTGGCGGGAACCAGTACGACGCGGATGATCGTGGCGTCCACGACGAGCGCCACGATCATGCCCACGCCCATGAGTTTGGTGAACGAGACGCTCGACAATGAGAACGGACCGATCACAATGACGAGCAGCGCCGCCGCGCTGGTGATGATGCCGCCCGTGCGCTGCAGGCCCACGGCGATCGCGGACTGGTTGTCACCGGTGGCGAGGTAGTGCTCCCTAATCCGAGAGAGCAGGAACACTTCATAGTCCATCGAAAGCCCGAACATGATGGCGAACATCAAGATGGGTGTCGACGGATTGAGCGTGCCGCTGGCCGTGAAGTGAAGAACGCTGGAGAGGTGGCCCTCCTGGAAGATCCACACCAACACCCCGTACATAACCGACAGGGAAAGAATGTTCATGACAATGGCTTTGAGCGGCAAGACCACTGATTCGAAGGCGAGGAAGAGCATCGCGAAGGTAGCGAGCACCATGATGAGCAGCATCCAGGGCAGCACGCTGCCCATGCTGGCCAACGTATCGACCAAGTTGGCCGTCTGTCCGCCGACGTAGACCTGCGCTCCGGGCGGGTTGGCAATGGAGCGCACTTCCTTGAAGATTTTCTCGGCCCGGGGCGAATTGGTGTTGACGGCGTAGCCCAGGTCCAGCCTCGCGACGTCGTCGCGTACGCCGGTGACCACGGCGCCGGTGACGCCGGCGACACCGGCCAACTGCTTCTGGTAACTGGCGAGCTGCGCGGTTCGTACGCCCGAACCTTTGACTGGTCCGTTGAACTTCACCAGCACCTCAATCGGCGCGCTGGGATTGTTGGGAAAGTCGCGGCTCAGCGTCTCAGTCACGACTCGCGAGGCAGTTCCCTTGGGCAGCGCAGTCGCCTCGGCTCCGCCCCAGACGGCGTGCAGGAAGGGTGAACCGAGCGCGAGCAGGATGACGACGATGACGGCCATGTAGGCCACCGGTCGGCGCATGACCTGCGTCGCCATCTTGTACCAACGACCGCTCTCGACGGCGACCGGCGGTTTGGTGACCGCCCTTCGAATTCGCAGCGAGTTGACCTTGGGCCCGAGCAAGGACAACAGGGCGGGCATGACGGTGAGTGCGGCGAGCATGTCAACGAGCACCGTGAGCACGCCGCCGTAGCCCATGGAGCGCAGGAACGATTCCGGGAACAGCATCAAACTGGCAATGGAGATTGCGACGGTGAGGCCGGAGAACATGACGGTGCGCCCGGCCGTGGCGACGGTGCGCGCGACGGCGTCTTCGACCGAGCCCTGGCGATGGAGCTCCTCTCGGAACCGGCTCACCATGAACAGGCCGTAGTCAATGGCCAGCCCCAGCCCCATGATCGTCGTGATATTGGCCGAGAAGATGGAGATCGGCGTGAAGAGGGTCAGTACGCGTAGCGCCGTGAACGAGCCCAAAATCCCGACGATGCCAATCGCCAGCGGCAACCCGGCCGCCGTCAGACTGCCGAAGATCAGCAGCAGTAGGACGAGCAGTATCGGAAACGAGAGGGTCTCCGCACGCTTGATGTCCTTCGTGGTCTGGTTGCTTAACGCCTCGTCGGTGGGCACGAGACCGCCGACGCTCGTGTGCAGCCCATGCGCGTTGAGATCAGCCTTGATGGCGTCGAAACTGTTCTGTCGATCGTCGTCGCTGGAGCCCTTCATCTCTAAGACCGCAAACGTGTCGTGTCCGTTGGAACTGACGAACTGCGCCGAACCGCTGGACCAGTACGTCGTTGCCGACAAGACGTCCGAGGACGGAAGCTTGGCCAGGGTGGAAGTTACGGCACTGCGAAAGGCGGCCGACTGCACTGAGAGGGTCGGACTCGAGTACAGCACCACCACGTCACCGGCGTCTCGACCGAACGCTGCGGTCGCCAGACTGCTCTCCAGTTGGCTCTGGCTACTGGGAGCATTGAATCCCCCGGCACCCTGTAACTGGCCGATGACCCCAGTCCCCCACACCAGACCAATCAGCACGCCGATAAGCGCGACCACGAGGATGCTGCGACGCCGACGATTTACCAGTCTGCCCCAACGCTCAAACAGATTACCGTTGCTCATTTTTTTCCTCTGACCCCAAGCCCCACAACGTTCGGGACCCGCATCGCAAGATTCGCAGTTGCTGGCCCGTCATTCACAAAAAGACTACAAAGAAAATTCCGTTCTCACGACCCCACTGGCACTATTCGAGAATTTCGTGGTAGCCCCGTGCCCCCTTGGTCTGCGCCTGGCGGCTCGACGCGGCCGAGTGGTCTTTTGAGCACGTAAAGTGGCGAATGTTACAGTGCTCGATCAGAAGACCGCCAACATTCGCCGACGTGTCTCAGCGCCGCACATCGCACGTTCAACTTTTAGACAAGGACCGAAAGGATCTCAATGGATGACAACACCGTTCTAGTGCGCATCAGCCAGTTAGCCGACGAGGAGCTGGAGCTGGAGGAGTCCCACGCGGATATGCCGGCCTCCAAGGAAGATCTCGCTCGCCTAAAGACTATTGAGGTGGAACTCGACCAGTGTTGGGACTTACTGCGCCAGCGTCGGGCACGTCGCCACGCCGGACTCGACCCGGATGGCGCCAGCCTGCGATCCGAAGAGGTAGTGGAGAAATACCTTCAGTAAGCCGCACTGACGATTCGGCAATTCGAGCGTCATGCTTCATTGCGGGAGCCCGGAGAGTTTGAATCCCGCACGTTGCTGCCACAACGTGAATCGATTGGTCCTACTCAGACCGGTGCGGACAGCCCCACCAGGTGGGCCGCTGTGTCGACGGCGTTGACCAATTCGTCTAGGTACAGGCTGATCGACGGCGCGACACCGTGAACAACGAGGGGTTGCTCAAGGGCGACGTAGAGCATTCTCAGTTGGGGCATCTGCGCGACCCCTCCTTCGGAGAATGAGCGGGTGAGATCGTCGAGGCCCTCGAGTAGTCCGACCACCACGGCGTCGAATTCGCCGAAGGGTTTCAGCGTGGCGCCGCGCTCGGCGTCAATCCAGAGCGCCTGGGTGGCGCGCACGATTCGTTGCGCGGCGGCGAGCAGTCCCCTACTCTGCGAAGGATCAACCCGAGTCGCCGCTGGCTCCTGAATCGAGCGGTCCACCGCCGCTTCGGTGTTGGCCCAGGCCAGACGCGTCGCTTTGGAGCAGTCCATCATTCGACTACCTTCCGTCGGCCTTTCTTCAACGACGTCCATGACCGCGGCCAGGTACCGGCGCAACGACGAGAAGAGCGCGGACTGCGCCTCTTCGACGCCCGCCCGGGGTGAGGTCGGCCACACGAGATACGCCACTACGGCGATTACTGCCCCCAGTGATACGTCGATCAATCGGTCGACGGCCGTGCCCACCGAGTCGTGCAGCGACGTGCTGAGCAGAATCAGCACCAGCGCGGTGACGAATCCCATGGCCACCGAAAAGCTCGCCGCCCAGAAGGAATAGACGGCCCAAGCCATCAGAGCCACCAACAAGGTGGTGAACACTAAATCTGGATGGATCTCACCGACCCCTACCGCCGCGAGGGCGGCGCCGGCCAATGTTCCCACCACCCGGCCGAGTCCGCGGTCAAAGAGCGTGCTGTAGTCCGGCTTCAAGATGACGGCGACGGAAAAGGCCAGCCAGTAACCACGCGGCAGGGATAGCCACGACGCCACGAACAGCGACGCCGGCACCGCGATTGCCAGGCGAACGGCGTGTCGAAAGGCGGGCGAATCAAGGCGAAGGTTGGCCCGCACGATGTCCAGATCACCCCGAAGACTGCGGGCGTCGCCGCCGCGAAGTTTCGCCAGGTGGGGCCGCCACGCTTGGCGGTTACCGGGGTCGCGAGACTTCTCCATGAGATTGCCGGCCGCGCGAATCTGACCACCGAGCGCCGCCAGATAGGACAGGCACTGGCGCGCAATGACGCCGGAGTTTGACTCAACCATCACCAATTCTTTCTCGAGACGGGCCAACTCGTCTCGGAATTCGCTCGCGGGGCCCCGCCAGTCGCTTGACTCACGGGGCCGTCGAAGCCCCATGCCTATGTCGTCCAGTGCCACGGCCGCCCCGTGCAGACAGTCGGTAATTTCCGATTGCGTGGTATTGGCACCCTCGCCCGAGATTCGCACTCGCAACCCGTTGAGGGTCGTGAGTTCGAAGCGCATCCGCCGAGCTTGGTCGAGCGCCGCGCGAAGGTCGCGCACATCGGTGCGCCCGAAGAGCGACGGCGCCGAAAGCGTACCCTCGACGTCGTCCAGGGTGGTGGCCACGTCGTGGGTCGAGATGCTCGGATCGCGTCGGACCAGTTCGGCCAGCGCCTCGAAACCGTCAGCCAAACGTCCCCGCTGGTAGCGAAGACTCGCGGGAAGTCGAAGTATGAACAGGGCCGCCACTTCCACCAGGGCACCCGCAATCACGAGTAGACCGAGGTTGAGCGCGTTGATCGGCGTGCCCGAGAAACGTCCCAACACAACGAAGGCAATGATCGCTTGGGTTCCGATCGTGGCCAGGGTTTTACCGAACGCCACCAGCATCCCGGAGGCGAAGCACCAGGGAATGAGCACGACCGAGTGCAACCAGGGGTAGGGGCCGGTCGCCGATCCAAGGAAGACCGACAAGCCCATAGCGATTGCATCGCAGATGGCGAGGCCAATCGACAGTCTCGGTGCGCCGACCAGGGACACGATGGCAATCAGGTTGGCGCCGACGGCCAATGAGATTGCGGCCCGAGTGCTGCCCAGTGCCAGCCCGAGCACGAACACGCTGACGAGCGGCAGCGCGGTTATGGCGCCGGTGACCGGCGTGACGAGTCTCAGGTCCACCCTGAGCGAACTTGGCATGACCCATCGCTCACTCACAATCGGAAACCTAACACTGAGGGCCCGTTACTTCCTTCTGCAACGAGGAAGCCCCCACGTCATCGATGACTACGTCACGACGTCAAAACTTGTGCCCTGCGAGCGCGACCCGTTCACCTGCAACTCAATCGTGTGACGACCGGCGTAGTGCCTGCGGGTGCTTATGGGCTTAAACGAGTGGCGCTTTTGGATGCGCAGCCGCTCCCCCGGCGCCAGCGTCTTGGTGCTGAGCTTGAAGACCTTAGGGGACTGCGTGCCGTTGGCCTTTTGGTAGTGCACGACGTAATCAATCACCAGGCGTATCTCGCTCGTGCCCTGATTGACGACGACGCTCTCAAAGACCAATTCGCCACCCAGTGGCACCACCTTCGCCTGGACCTTCGGCCGGCCGATCGAGACGGTTTCGCTCGCAGCGAAACCCATCAAGGACAGGGCACCCGGGTGGGCCTGCTTGATCAGCGTGCGCATGGCGTGACGAACCAGCCGTGGTGTATTCGCGTCGGGCCTCTTGAGCCATCGCGTCGCCGTTCGAACCGCGAGGTCGGGATCGGCCCGGCTGATGTCGTTGAGGTGATTGGCGACGGATCGGCGAACAGTCTCCGACTCGTCGCGGTACAGCCGAGTGAGGATCTCGATTGCCGCGGCGGGCTGGGCACGAAAGGCGGGCACCTGCTTGGCCCACGGCAGGCGGGGTCGTGTCCCCTCACTCGCCAGTCGTCGCACGGCCTCGTCGCGATCCCGGGTCCAGCTGACCGCGGCGTCGAGTGTTCGTTGAAGGTCGGCGTTGAGAAAGGAACGGATGGCGAACTCACTGGAGAATCGACCCGTGAGCTGCGCCAACAACCTGAGGCCGTCCTCAAAATCGTCGGACTTTGTCGAGGTCAACGCCTTGAGCGCCGCTGCCTCTCCGACCGGCCAGATCATCCAGCTGGTGAACGCCTCGTTCTTCAGCATCGTACGGACGATCTTGGCGGTCGCCGCGTACGAAGCGGGCAGATCGGTTAGTAGCGCGTCGCGCACCACGACGGAGCGTTCGCCGAGGGCCAGACCATCGAAGTTCTTCGTGCTCGCGCGAACGCGGGCCCAGCCCTGGTTGGGGGCGGCGAGGCGCAAGCATTCGGCCAACTCGATGACCGCCGGGGCACTGAGCAGTTCGTCGGCTGTGGGCACGGTGACTTCCTTCACTCTGGTCGCAGACATCCGATGGATCGTGGGCCACACCCTATCGTTGCGAGATCACCGCAGGATCTCTGTCCGACACGGTGCATCGAGAGGTCGGTGAAGACCGTGTGAACGAAAGTGCACTAGCGCGACGTCGTTCGAAGATCTTGGACGACTGGGCCCGATTGCGTCGCTGCGGCGAAGGTAGGGAGCGTGAACTCAATTTTGACGAATCGGCATATGTGCCAAAGTTGATGTCGTGAGCGCATTAGAAAAAGACCGTAGTGGCATCGTCCTGACGAACCTCAGTAAGTCATTCGGCGAGGTCCAGGCGGTGCGAGCCATTGACGTGAACATTGCGCCCGGCGAAATTGTGGCGCTGCTCGGACCGAACGGAGCCGGCAAGACCACCACCATCGACATGGTGCTGGGTCTTACGCGACCCGATAAGGGCACGGTGACGTTATTCGGTCACTCGCCAGGCGATGCCGTGAAGGCTGGCCTGGTCGGTGGCATGCTCCAGACCGGTTCACCCCCGCAATACCTCAACGTGCGCGAACTGATCACCTTGGTGGCGTCGCTTTATCCTCACCCCCTCGACGTCGATGAGGTGTTGCGCCTCACCGGCACGACCGAGATCGCCAAGCGATCAACGGTCAAGCTCTCGGGCGGCCAGACGCAGCGGGTACGTTTCGCGATCGCCCTCGTCGCCGATCCCGAACTGCTGGTACTGGACGAACCGACCGCGGCCATCGACGTAGAGGGTCGCCGCGACTTCTGGAACATCATGCGCTCAGTGGCCGCCGAGGGCAAGACGGTCATCTTCGCGACGCACTACTTGGAAGAGGCCGACTCGTACGCCGACCGGATCATCTTGATGGCGCGGGGTCGCATCGTCGCGGACGGTCCCCCCACTGAGATCAAGGCCAAGGTTGGCGGACGCGTCATCAGAGCCACCCTCGAGGACGTCGCCGTGGCCGAACTATCCCAACTCCCCGGAGTATCCAACGCGGAACGTCGCGGCGAAGGCGTGACCCTCTCGTGCAGCAACTCAGAGGCATCCGACAAGGTACTGCGCGAACTCCTCACTCGCTACCCCGGCGCGCGTGACCTTGAGGTTCGCGGCGTGGGACTGGAAGAGGCCTTCCTGGAGTTGACGGCCGATGATCAAGACCAAGCGGACGCGATGAGCACGTCATTCGACCTCAACCAGGGTCAGGAACTGCAATGAAGGACCTCACCTACTTGCGCTTCGAAATTCTCCGCACCCTTCGCAACCGTCGGTTTCTGATCTTCTCGCTGATTTTCCCACTGGTCCTGTTCTTTGCCATCGCGGGGCCCAACAAGAACATCATCGTGCTGGGCATCCCCTTCCCGCTGTACTACATGACGGGCATGGCGGCCTGGGGCTCGATGACGGCGATGCTCTCGAGTGGCGCGCGCATCGCCGCCGAGCGCCAGATCGGCTGGACGCGTCAAATGAAGATCACGCCGCTCTCGACGTGGAGTTACTTCACCGCCAAAGTCTTGAGTGGCTACATGATGGCGCTCTTCGCCATCATCGGACTGGGCATTGCGGGAAGCACGTTGGGCGTGATTCTCAGCGCGGTCCAGTGGCTGACCATGCTGGTCCTGTTACTGGTCGGACTCATTCCTTTCGCCGCTATTGGCATTCTGCTCGGACACTTGATGAAGGTCGATTCCCTCGGACCGGCGTTGGGCGGCGTCACGTCGCTCTTTGCCTTGTTGGGCGGGTCGTTTGGGCCAATCTTCACGTCGGGCGTGATGTTAAAGATCGTCAAGGACGTTCCCTCCTACTGGCTGGTGCAGGCTTCTCGATCGGTCCTGAGTCCGAGCGGCTGGCCGCCGGCGCAGGCCTGGATCGTCATCGCGGTGTGGTCAATCGTGATGGCGCGGATCGCCGCGCGCGTCTATCAGCGCGATTCACAGCGCGTCAGTTAGCCTCCGAGCCCACTTCCGATTCAACGCCGTGACCACGAAGGTCACATATCGAGGCCACCGTTGACGGGGATTACCGCCCCAGTTATGTAGCTCGCGCGATCATCGAGCAGACCCATGACGGCAAAGGCAATTTCTTCCGGCGCGCCGAGGCGCCCGACGGGAATGCGTGCCACAATTTCGTCGAGAATCTTCTCCGGCACCGACGCCATCATGTCGGTACTGATGAACCCCGGGGCCACGCAGTTGACGGTGATGCCCTTGCCGGCCAACTCCAACGCGAGCGTCTTGGAAAGACCAAACATGCCCGACTTCGCCGTGGCGTAGTTGGCCTGGCCCACGTTGCCCGTCTGACCGATGATCGAGCTGATGTTGACAATTCGTCCCGACTTGCGCGAGATCATGTGCTCGATAACGGCCTTGACCATGTAGAAGCATCCCGAGATGTTGATACGCATGACCGAGTGCCATTCCTCGACGGTCATGCGCCGCACGGTGCGGTCAATATTGATCCCGGCGTTGTTGATGAGGTAGTCAATGCGACCGTACGCCTCGATGACCTCGTTGGCGTACTTGAGACAGTCATCGGGGTCGCCGATGTCCACTTGGTGCAGGCTGAGCGAGCCCCCGCTGTCCGTCACCAAGGCCTTCGTTTCTTCGGCAGCCTCAGCATTGGACAGATAGCCCGCGGCAACGTGCACACCGCTCTCGGCCAGGGCCAGCGTGATGGCCCGACCAATTCCCCGCGTACCGCCCGTGACCATCGCAACTTTTGGATCCGACATTGCAATCACCCCCTGGACTCACCATAGCCAGCGGGACAATGAGTAACGGAAGTGGAAACGTTCACATGAGATCGCCGAATTGTTGTCCACGAAAACCTGCTCGTGCGAGTTGAGCATGACGTTGACGTTAAGGGTGCAAATTATTTCAAGCGCACGCGTGGTTGCAGCGTTAAGAGATCTCGGACAGCGCTTTGGCGATGATCGTGGTCTCGCTGTCGAGCGATGATGGCTCGTGCAATCGAGTCACGTCCACTTCATCGATTTGGGACAACTGCGCTTGAATGGCTTCGGCGGTGTTCTCTTTCAAGACCACCCCGGACGTTTCGGCGACGAATATTCGCGCGATGCGCCCTCCCGCGACGGAGTAGATGTTGCCATTGACAGCGCACTCCTCGTTGGTGAGGTAGGCGACCAGGGGGCTCACCGATTCGGCCGAGACTTTGGACGCGAGTTCGCCGAGGATTCCTTCGGTCATTCGCGTCAGGGCGATCGGCGCGATCGCGTTGACTTTGATGTCGTGATCGGCGCCCTCGAGCGCCAGGACGCGCGTCAGGCCGGCCAAGCCGGCCTTAGCCGCGCCGTAGTTGGCCTGTCCGAAGTTGCCGAACAGACCCGACGCCGAACTGGTGTTGACAATACGACCGTAACCCTGCTCGCGCATCAGACGAAAGGCGGGCTGGCTGACGTAGAAGGCACCCTTCAGGTGCACGTCAATCACCTGATCGATCAGGTCGGTGCCCATCCGGTGAAAGGCCTTGTCGCGCAGGATGCCGGCGTTGTTGATGAGCACGTCGACTCGCCCGAACACGTCGAGCGCACATTGCACGATCGCTTCGCCACCCTGCGCGCTCGCCACGCTGTCGTCGTTCGCCGCCGCGACGCCGCCCGCGGCAGTGATCTCGTCGACCACTCGCTGGGCGGCCGAGGCCGAGGAGCCACTGCCGTCGAGCGCGCCGCCCAGGTCGTTCACGAGGACCCACGCGCCGCGTCGGGCCAACTCGAGCGCGTGGCTGCGACCTAGGCCGCCGCCGGCGCCGGTAATGATGGCAACCCGTCCGTCAAAGCGCAGTTCTGTCATGTCTCTTTCCTTTGTTGTCGTGACGTTGTTTGGTGGCGCAATTTCAATGTGCGATGAGAGATGGCGAGGCCTAGAGCGCACCTTCGAGGAAGTTGTCGACGACGCGGGCCAAGGAGTCGGCCGAGTGGGTGTCTTGCAGATCATGTCCGCCCGGCACCATGACCAGCGCGGCGCCACGAATGCGTCCGGCCAGCATTCGACTGTTGGCGGGTGGCGTAACCGTGTCATCGGACCCGCAGATAACGAGGGTGGAAGCGTCTATCGCGCCGAGGAACAGCAGGCTCGACCAACTGGCGACGGCCATTGAATGCCACAAGGCAGTCGCCACTTCGGGCCAGGCGCGCGCGCCCGACTCCGTGGTCAAGTCAGTGAGCGCGTTCAAATTGCCCGGCGCCGAACCCACGCCACACGACGTCGCAACGAGGACCAACCGATTCAACCTCGCGGGGTAGGTGACGGCGAACTGCTGGGCCACGGCGCCGCCGTGCGAGATGCCCAGGACGTCAACACAGTCGAGACCCACTTCATCGAGCACCGTTTGAGCGACGGTGGCCAGCATCTTTATCGTCAGCGGCACGATTGGCTCGGGGCTCTCACCAATGCCGGGCGCGTCAAAGGTGACGACGGTGCGCTCGCTCAGCGCGGCGACGAACGGCTCCCAACTCTCGAGGGGACGGGTAAGTCCATTGAGCAACAACAACGCGGGGCCGCTACCCTGCACGCGAACACGCAGCGTCCGCTTTGCGACGTTGACCTGGCGGGTGTCGCAAGACCTCGGTGACGCCGCGATCACGAGCGTGCACGCACGTAACTGCCGGGCGCCGCCTCGAGTAACGGATAGTCCTTGCTGCCGAGCCGTTCGGGCGGCGCAACTTGGGAGCCAGCGCGCTGCCCGATCCACTCGGTCCAGTCCTCCCACCAGGTGCTCTCACGCAACTGCGCCGCACGGCGCCACTCCTGAGGATCGGCCGGGCGCTCGTCGTTGGTCCAGTACTTGGCCTTGGGACTCGGCGGGTTGACCACCCCGGCGATGTGGCCGGCGGTGCTCAGTACGAACCGGTTGTGGCCGCCAAAGATCTGTGCGGTCTTGTAGCCCGAGAACCACGGAACGATGTGGTCGTTGATGGCTGAGACCACGTACGTGTCGACGTTGACCTGGTGGGGATCTAGTTTGTGCCCGCCCATCTCGAACTCTCCACGAGCGAAGTCATTGTTGAGATAGAAACTGCGCAAATACTCCGAGTGCATCTTGGCCGGCATGCGGGTGCTGTCCTTGTTCCATACCAGCAGGTCGAAGGCCGGGGGCTGCTGGCCGAGCAGCCAGTTATTCGATACGTACTGGAAGATCAGGTCGTTGGCCCGCAGCGCGTCAAAGACGTGAGCCATGGTGTCGGCCTCGAGGTAGCCGTCCTTGGCCATTTGCTTTTCCATGCCCGCGATCGTTGCCTCGTCGGTGAAGACGCCCAGCACACCGGGCACCGAGAAATCAGTGTTGGTGTTGAGCAGGGTGGCCGACTTGATCGACTCGTCGCCGATCGACGCGTTATAGGCCAAGCCAATCGCGCTCAAGGTACCACCGAGGCAGAGCGAGACCGTGTTTACCTCGGACGCACCGGTGATCTCGCGCACCACGCGCACCGCGTCCAGGAGGCCCAGGCGTAGGTAGTCCTCCAGGCTCAGTTCGGCCATGGCGGCGTCGGGGTTGCGATAACTGATCACGAAGCAGGTGTGCCCGTGCTGAACCGCCCACTCGATCAGGCTCTTGCCGGGGGCCAGGTCCATGATGTAGTACTTGTTGATCCACGGCGGACAGAACAGCAGCGGCACCGCGTGCACCTGCTCGGTCTGCGCCTGGTACTGGATCAGCTCGATCAGCTCGTTGCGGTAGACCACCGCGCCCGGGGTGGCCGCCATGTTGATACCCATCACGAAACCGGAACTGTCGACCTGCGAGGGCCAGCCCCGGTGATGTCGCAGGTCGCTCAGGAGGTTCTTCGCGCCGCGCACCAGACTCTTGCCGCCCGTATCGAAGGCCTCCTTCAACGCCGCCGGATTGCCGAGCAGCGTGTTGGTGGGTGAAAGAGCGTCCAGTACGAACTGTGCCGCGAAGCGGGCCTTGGCGTCCTGGGCCTCTTCTAATTGAGCCGCGTCGAGCAGCTCGCTCACCAATTGGCAGCCGAGCAGGTACTGCTGTTCGAGCAGAAAGAAAAACGGGTTCTCGGCGTAGGCCCGGTCGGCGAAGCGCTTGTCCCCGGCAGCCGGCGACAGGGGCGCCGTTGTCTTGACGCCCAACGCGCACTTGGCCGTTTCGCGCAGGGCCGCGCCCATGCCGACCACCAGGCGGACGTTGGCGGCGGCCACTTCGGCCGGCTTCTTGATCAGCGACGCCCCGGCTCCGCCGAGCGAACTCACAAAGGAGATTGGATCTTTGCGGGCCAACAGGTCCCCGACGTACTTCTGCTGTGCACTCACCATTTGTCGAGTGAACTCGACCATCTCACTGGGTTTGGTGACGGCCGGCAGCGTGGGCTTGGGGGCCTCGGCGACCTTGGTGACCAATTTCGCGACACCGTCGAACCAGGCGCTCATGAACTGCAGGGTGACGTCCTGGGTGAACTTGAGCCCGCTCAGGATTTGGTCTTCGAAACGCGACGTCCCGTTGCTGTCACGGGTCTCCTCGGTGTCCACAGTGTCCATCGTAAAACCCTCGAATCTCAGGTTGCCCGGTGCCACGCGACACTGTACATACCAAATGCTTGACATGTCAAGCATACCGACAACGGGGCCGGGACTTTAGTCAGGGTCTTGTTGTTTCGCGACATCGGGGTGACGACAACATTTGAAGATATTTTGTCGATCCCCGAAATTGGGGACCAGGAGAAAGGATTAACGCACTCTCTCAGGTCTTGTCGCGGTTGGTCTCCACGTAGCTGCGGTAGACGCCGAGCAGCGCGTGGCGCTGGGCTTCGCTCAACCGGCTATCGGCGCGGATGGCCGACTCGGTGGCGTCGTCGCCCAGCTTGTCGGGGCTGGTGATCAGTCCCGCCTGCTCGAAGAGCATCTCGGCCGACACGTTGAGCGCGTCGGCGATCGACTTGAGCACGCGGATGGACGGCTCGTGCAGCCCGCGCTCCACCTGGCTCAGGTAGGGATTGGAAATCTCGGTGAGCGCAGAGAGCTGACGCAGCGACAGATTTGCCATCTGTCGCTGCATCCGGATGAATCCACCCAGCACTTGGCGGGGGTCACCCTTTATAACTGTCTCTGGCTCTTCCGTGTACTGCATCGTAGTGGAATCCGAAAAACGGACTAGGCCACCTTGTCAGTCACGAGCACGCTCGCGAGTTGCAATGCAAATTCGCGCTGCGCCTTCAAAAGGTCAGTGGCGAAGTCGAACGTGAACTTAGTCACGGCCTCGGCACCGGGTAGCGCAGGCATGCCGGGAATGGTGGGCAAGTCCGCGACGGGCAGGACCGAAACGGCCTTGATCCAGGTCTCGGCGGCGTCGAGCAACAGTTGCTGACTCTGCTTGACCGTCGAAATCATCTGCTCGCGAATCTTTACCGCAACATCGGGCACGTCAGTCGTGTGTGTGGTCTTGGTAGTAGTTACCATGTGAACTCCTCGGAGTTTCAATCCGTGCACGGCTTTTCCGGCACGAGCACACTATACACCCCAAGTGCTTGATATGTCAAGCACTCCCTCTAAGAACCCCTCTCGGTGCATCCACGGTGTGGACCGTGCATGAAATTCTGGTTCGTTGTCGGGAGAATTCGTCAGTTGCTGGCCGCACCGTGCCCGGGCAACGTCTCGATCAATTTCTGCACGAACTCCTGCTGGGAGTTCATCAGCTTCTGGGCGAAGTCGAAGAACTGATCGGAGAGTTCTGCGGGCTTGGGCAGTGAGTCGACCAGCGGCAGCGTCGGCATGTCCGGGAGATTCGTCGCCAACTTGGCCACGCTCTCGGACCAGGTGCCCACGATCTTCAGGGTGGCGTCCTGGCTGCGCTTGATGGCGTCGAGCACTTGGTCTTGGATGCCCGCCGTCTCGTCGCTCGCTTTCGTGTTCTTGGTGCTCTTCGTGTTCTTCGTGTCGTCAGCGGCCATCTCGATACCTCGGGTCCGTTTTAGGTGCCCAGCTCGTCTGGCACTACACCATTTTACCTTGGTTGCGCGGGGCCGGCTCAGCGAACTTGGCTGGCGCTCGTGGCCAGGCGGCGATCGGGCACCAACCACATGAGTGACACCGCGGTGTAACAGGCGTAGGCGAGGTACGGCTGGCGAAGGCGAGACCACACCCGGCGACGTAGATAACGGGCGACGCCATTCCCTTGACGTCGCGACCGATGGCGGCCACGATGACGTCGTCATCGACGTTGGCGCGCAGGATGGCTCGCACGAGGGCAAAGTACGCGAGGGCGGCCCCGAGGGCGACCACGCCGTAGGTCGCGGCCGGCAGCACCCGGGCGTGGTTGGCCCCCACCCACTTCGTGGCGAAGGGAATGAGCGACAATCAGAAGAGCAGGTGCAGGTTGGTCCACATCACGCCGGCACTGATGCGATGGGTCGCGCGCAACAGGTGATGGTGGTTGTTCCAGTGGATGCCGATGACGGTGAAGCTCAAGATGTACACGAGCAGCAGCGGGATCCGACCCTGGAGGAGTGCCAGTTTGCGGTGGCCGGCGTCTTGAGCTCAAAGGCCATGATGGTGATGATGACGGCCATCACGCCGTCGCTGAAGGCCTCCAGTCGCCGCGGGTCCAGCGCGTTGGCGCTCTGCGCATCGTCCGCCTCGCTGTATGACTCACTCATGGAGCGGCGGCCCTAGGTTCCGTCGCCGTCGCCACGAAACTGGCGAAAGAGTTCGGTGAGCTCGTCGAGGGCCTGGGGATCGAGATCGTCCGGTCGCACGGCGCCGCTCGCGGCGATGGTGGCGCGCATCTGATCGAGGTAGGTCGAACAGTGTTCGCACGCCGCCAGGTGCTTTTCTAATCGACGGCGATCGCGTCGCGAGAGCGAGCCCTCCAGGTAGTCACTCATGAGTTCGACGGCCTGTTGGCACACGAGGGGGTGCATGGTCAGTCTCATGATCCACCTCCTCGCAGGTTGGTCTCGACGTCGCTTCGTACTCGAGCGCGGCCACGGTGAAGGATGACCCTCACGTTGGCCACGGAAAGTTCCAACAACTCGGCCACTTCCATAGTAGATAGTCCCTCCACGTCGCGAAGCGTTACGACGGCGCGTTGGGGCTCGCCCAGACGGGCAATCGCGTCGTGGACCAAACCAATAATTTTCTCGTTGGCGACGGCGCGGTCGATGGCGTCGGTGAAGGGCTCGGGCGCCGCGCGCCACGCGCCGCCTTCGTCGAATCGGTTGGCGGCGACCGAGGTGTCGTTGCCCAAGGGGTCAATGGAGATCGAACGATGCTCGCGCACGCCGGTCGAACGGGCCCGGTTGACGAGAATACGAAAGAGCCAGGTCTTAAAGGACGACCGGCCCTCGAATTTGTCGACACCCCGCAAGACCGCGATCCAGGTGTCCTGGGCCACGTCTTCGGCGCTGGCCTGATTGTTGACGTAGTAGAGGGCGATGCGGATGAGGGTCGCGTTGTAACGCACGACCAGTTCGGTGAAGGCTTTTTCGTCACCCCCGAGCAGCCGGCGAAGCAGTTCGGCGTCGTCCACCGGCCCATGGTACTCATCGAGAATTAATCCTTGGCAAAGAAATCTGTAACGCCTTGAGCGCGAAGGACTGTTCTTCGGCAACCCTGCCGACTAGAAGGAGAATCCCATGAAACTGAAGACCTGCATCCGGGCCGCCGCGGCGGGCTCGCTCATCGCTGGCCTCGGCCTTACCGCCAGCGCCCTCGGCGCTGGGGCCGCGACGCGCAACCGCGACTTTCAACCATTCCAAGAGAGTCACGCCCTGTTCGTCGAAACTGAATCGCCCACTGGCAACCACGTGCTCAGTTACTCGCGCGCGAGTGACGGCACCATCTCCTTCGCCGGCAGTTACGCGACCGGTGGCGTCGGCGCCACCGCCGTGGGCGCGACGGCCGACCCGATCGCCAGCCAGGACGGCCTCACCCTGATCAACAACAACACTGAACTAGTCGCCACCAACGCCGGTAGCAACACCGTGACGGTCTTCGCCGTCGACGGCACTCGTTTGTTCTGGCTCCAGCAAGTTGCCTCGCTGGGAGAGTTTCCCGTCTCGGTCGCCTCCCACGGTGACCTGGTATCGGTCGTCAACGCGGGCGGCGTCGGATCGCTCGCGCAGTTCCGGCTGTTCGGTGACTTTCTCGTGGCCCAGGGCGTCCAGGTTCGCTCGCTCGGCCTCGCCAACACCAACCCGCCGGACTTCCACCACGGCGTCGGTGAAGTGGCCTATACGCCCAACGGCCAGCACCTGATCATCGCGACCAAGCTGTCAACGAACTCCTTCGACGTCTTCTCGGTGGGCTTTAACGGCTTGCTCGGCGCCACACCGGTCGTGACGGCCGCCGACAACCCACTGCCGTTCTCCTTCACCTTCGACAGCGCCGGCCGGGTCGTGTCGGCCGAGGCGGGCACCAGCTCGGTGAGCACGTACAGCGTCAACGCCAACGGCAGCCTCACGTCCGTGGGCACGGTGAGCGACGGCCAGAGCGCCCTGTGCTGGATCTCCGGCGCCAACGGCTACTTCTTTGGATCGAACGCGGGTAGCGGCAACGTCAGCTCCTTTGACGAAAACGCTGGCGGTGCACCCCAGCTGGTGAACGACACTGCCGCGATCGCACACGCGGGCACGATTGACTCAGTGGTCTCGCCCGACGGCCAGACGCTCTACGTCGAGAGTGGCGGGGCCGGCACGGTCGACGCCTACAGCATCGGCGCGGGGGGATCGCTCACCCAGATCGAGACGATCTTCAACATCCCGGTGGCCTCCGAGGGAATCGCTGCCAGCTGACCACCAGCACCGAAGGTGTCCCGCACGCCGGGACACCTTCGGTGCTCGTCAGAAAATCATCAAATAGATTGAAGCCATGAGCACATCAGTACCCTCCGACGTCGCCCCCATCGTCATCTACGGCGCCAGTTGGTGCCCCGACTGTCGACGGGCCAAGCAGTTCCTCGCCTCGCACCGCATTGCGTACAAGTGGATTGACTTAGAGACCGAACCCGACCAGGTGGCCGAAGTCGAAGCGCGCAACGATGGCAAGCGCATCATCCCCACCATTGTTTTTCCCGACGGATCGTTCCTGGCCGAACCCAGCAACGACGAGCTGGCCGACCGGATCGGTCTATCGCGCGCCGGCGACGTCCGGGCCGGCTCCACCAAGCAGATTGCCTCGGCGGTGGGCGAAGGAGCGGCCGCGGCCATCCAGATCCGCTACTTCTTGGAGAAATTCCAAGAAATGGTGGCGCTGCACTCCTGAGAGCGAGCGAGATCGGTTGGTGCGCGGGGCCCTTACCTCGGGCGAATAACGCCTCTCGCGGGAGACGGCGCCAAGGACCCCTCGAAGTGCGCCCACGAGGCGTTGAGGGATGCCCCAAGACCCCAAAACCTGGGCCTTAAACACCCTGAACTTCACCGGCGATGATAGATATAGTTGCTGAGATGCAAGGGACTTCGGTTATGACCAGCGACAATATCGGTGACGCGCTGCTGGCGAGACGAAAGCAACGACGACTGGACCAGGGCCGGGCCGCCGCGGAGATCGGCGTGAGCCCTTCCACGTACCGCTCGTACGAGAAAAACACACAACGCCCTTCGGTGAACGTCTTCCCGTCACTGGCCAAATTTCTGGGACTGGAAATTGAGGACTTCCTCCCGCTCTATGCGGCGACCGTTATCTTTGCCCTTCGGCCCGCTCTGGAGAAGGAACTGGCGGGCCAGAGCAACCTTTCGAACGGCGAGGTTCCACCTAATGGTGAGGTCGAACGGATGGTGGTGACCACGCCCGCAAATATTGACCGCGCGCCAGAGGATTGGGCGACAAACAACAGTGTGACCAGCGATGACGAGGTCGAGGTCGAGGTCGAGGTCGAGGATTTCGAAGATGTCGAAGATGACGAAGATGACGAGGTCGAGGATGACGTCGAGGCCGAGGAAGAAGAGTTGGTCGATCTGAGTTCATCGGACGAACAGTTCTTCTCGGTGACCAAGGAGCCCGCGACCTACCAGAGTTTCGCGAGTGAAGTCGTCACAGTTGATCCAGTTGTTGAAGATGACGTCGGCGATGAGGCTGAAGACGACGAAGACGAAGACGAAGACGAAGACGAAGACGAAGACGATGAATTCGAAATGGCGGAAGTTATGGTCGTCGAAACTGACGACCACCGCTCGATGCCCAAGCCCGACGTCTCGCAATTCACGTCGATTCCCGCAAATTTCCAAAAGTCGTCCGAGAAAAAGAAGAAGAAAAAGAAGAGCAAGAAGCGCTAGTCATCGCGCTAACGTCGCGTCATCTCGCCCCGCGGACGGTGCCACTTCTCCTTGAGCAGTATCGAGTCACAGGTCGCAACCTGGGGGGTTAGGACAGTGCGCCTTCACGGTCATGGACCAACCACGAGGCACCGGACGAATGGTTTTCCATTGTTGGTTCGCGTCGTCCTCGCGAGCGCCCTCGCGCTCTCGGGACTCGCCTTCAACCTTCCCGCGGCGGAGGCGTCGACCTTAAGTATTCGCGTTGTGGGCAATCACTTTGTCAATCAGGCGGGCCAGACAGTTCGCCTGCTCGGGGTCGATCGCTCGGGCGCGGAGTACGAGTGCGTGGACAACCATCGAGTATTCGACGGACCGTCCAACGCCGCCTCGGTCAAGACCATGACCTCGTGGCACATCAACGCCGTTCGGTTGCCGCTCAACGAAGACTGTTGGCTCGGGATCAACGGGGTAACGACGAGTCGCACGAAGTACCGCAACGCCATCATCCACTACGTCGCAGCCCTGCAGTCATTCGGGCTCTACGTGATCCTCGACCTACACCTGGCCGCCCCCGCGACGAACATCCCCATCACACAGTGGCCAATGGCCGACGCGGATCATTCGCCCCGTTTTTGGAAATCGGTCGCCGCAACCTTCAAGTCCAACCGCGCGGTCCTGTTCGACCTCTACAACGAGCCGTACATCTCTACGTGGCCGTGCTGGCTGCACGGCTGCCAGGCCGTCTACGACAACAACGGCACGAATGTCACCTACCAAACGGCGGGGATGCAGGAACTCGTCAACGCCGTGCGCTCGACCGGCGCCACGACACCGCTCATGCTGGGCGGGCTGGCGTGGTCCAACGACGAGACCAGCTGGCAAACCTACGAGCCGGTGGACCGAGTTCACCAGCTCGTTGTCAGCTTTCACACCTACAACTGGAACGGTTGTAACAACGTGACGTGCTGGAACAGCACCATCGCTCCGCTCGCCAAGGTGGTGCCGGTGGTGACGGGCGAGTTCGGCGAGAGCGGGTGCGCGGACAGTTACGATCTCACTTACATGCCCTGGGCCGACCAGAACGGCGTGTCCTATTTGGGCTGGACCTGGGACGCCACTGACGAGAACTGGAACTGCAGCGGCGGTCCGGCGCTCATCACCAACTACAACGGAGCGCCCACTGCGTATGGCGTCGGCCTGCGTAACCACCTGGCCATGCTGGCCGCCGCCGATTAGCGTCCACACGTCTTTACTCGTTCGTGCGAAGTTACGTCAACCCAGTCACTCGCATGGTGATGTTGATGCGACCGAGAGCCAGTCCGCACTCCGCGTGAACGGTGCCCGGGTGCACCTTGGTGACCCCGTGAAAGGCCAGACGCGACGGCCCCGCGAACACGAACGCGTCGCCCGAGGCCAGCACGACGTCGCGGTAGGGCTTGTTGCGGTTGTCGACGTTGCCGAAGCGAAAAGTACAGCTGTCGCCGACGCTCAAGGACACCACTGGTTCGTTGACCGATTCGTCCTTGTCCTGGTGCATGCCCATCTTGGCCGCGTCGTCGTAGAAGTTAATGAGGGCCGCGTCGGGCTGGTACGCGGATGCGGCATCCGCGCCGTAGGCGTCGGCGACCACCGCTCGAGCGATGTCACCGAGCCAGCGCGGGAACGGGGCAACCTCTTGCCCATTGACGTCACTCGCCACGCGCGTGTAGCGATACGGCTGCCAGTGCCATCCCAGGCTCACTGTCTTGACCGACATGGGATATCCGCTGCGCACCTTCGGCGACCTCATCGGCACCGGTGCGACTGACCACTCTGCGAAAGACGAGACCAATCGTTGCTGTTGTGCCACGGAGAGCCAACCCGGCAGATGGACGGCCTGGGGGGCCACCTCGACGCGGTTGCGCGATTCGTCAAAGAGCGTCACGGCCATCCTCTCTGTTCGAGCGTAAGGGTAATCCCCACCGCCAATTTTTCGCACGCTTGCTAGCATCGGCCGATGACTAGCGAGGTGGACGAATTGATGGCCACCCTCTGGCCGGGCCGAGCGGTGCGAGTCGAGCGCCTGACCGGTGGTATGACCAACGCGAATTATCTGGCCGATTTTGGCGACGAGCAAGTGGTGGTGCGTATCCCCGGTCGCGACACGGCGTTGCTCGGCATCGACCGCCGCCACGAAGCGGCCGCCAATAAATTGGCGGCTTCCATCGGCGTGGCGCCCGACGTGCTCGTCGAGTCCGACTCCCAGGAGTACCTCGTGACGCGTTTCCTCGACGCTCGCCCGGTCCCACCGGTCGAACTGGCGGCCGAGCCAATGCTGGGCGAAGTGGCAGCGACACTGCAACGGGTCCACTCGGCCGGGACCATCGACGCCATGTTCAATCCCTTTAGCGTGATTCACGACTACCACGAGATTGCGCTGTCCAAAGGGGTGGTCGAGCCCTTCGACTACCGCCAGAGCCTTTCAATCGTCGAGCGCATCCACGTCGCCCGGTCCTTTCGTCCGACGGCCTTTTGCCACAACGACCTGCTCAACGAGAACTTCCTCTTCGACGACCACCTACGCATCCTCGATTGGGAGTACGCGGGCATGGGCGATCCACTCTTCGACCTCGCCAATTTCTCCATCAACCACAAACTGTCAACCCTGGCCGACCAGAACTTGCTGGCTCACTATTTCGGTTCCGTTGACACCGAGTTGCTCGCGGTGCTCGATTTGATGAAGCTCGTGTCCGAACTTCGTGAGGCAATGTGGGGCGTGGTCCAATTGGCGGTCTCGACCCTGGACATCGACTTCGCGGCCTACACCCAGGGCAAGGCGAACCGATTGATCTTGTTGTACGAAGCCATGGACTTCGAGGAATCGATTGCCCGGGCCGAACAACTAAGCCAGCGCCTCGACGCGCGAGAGGACAACGGAGGCCCGTCCAAATAATCAGCTTCGAACCCGCTCGTTGGTCGGGTCGTACAACGGCTCGGCCATGACCTCGGCGCCGACCGCTGCACCGAAGACCACCACCTCCACCCGTTGTCCGACGACGCTCGCGGCGGCCGGCAAATAAGCGTAGGCAATGGAGCGCTGCACGCTGTAGCCGTAGCCGCCGCAGGTGATGCGTCCAACGGCCTGACCGTTGACGCGCACGGGCTCGGAACCCAGGGCAACGACCCGCGAGTCGTCCAGGGTAAGACAGACCAGTCGACGCGTCGGTGGCCCCGCGGCTTCCAACGCCTCGCGGCCAATGAAGTCACCCTTGTCCATTCGCACGGCGGAACCGAGTCCCGCTTCGAATGGCGTGTCGATGGAGGTGACGTCACTGCCCCAGACGCGGTAGCCCTTCTCCAGGCGCAATGATTCGATGGCCTTGTAACCGCCCGGCACCAGACCGTGAGGCAGGCCCGCCTCCATCAGCGAATCCCACAGCACCGTCGCGTACTCGCCGGGACAATAGATCTCCCAGCCCATCTCGCCCACGAAGGTCACGCGCTGGGCCAGACACGGCACCGGCCCGACATTTATCTCGCGCGCCTTCAGGTACCCGAAGGCCCCGTTCGAACAGTCCGAATCGGTCCTCGATTGCAGGATCTCGCGGGCCATCGGTCCCCACAACGCGAAGCACGCGTACTTAGAGGTGACGTCCTCGATCACCACCCGGTCATCGGCGACCAGGTGCGAGCCAATCCACGAGCGATCGTGATTGCCGAAGGCCGTACCCGTAACGATACGAAAACGATCCTCCGCCAGTCGCGCGACGGTGAGGTCGCACTCCACGCCGCCGCGGGGGTTGAGCAACTGGGTGTAGGTCAGCGAGCCCACGGCCCGGGCCACCCGGTTGGCGCAGAGCCGTTCGAGGAACGTGGCCGCGTCGGGCCCCACCACGTCGAGCTTGGAAAAGGACGTCTCGTCAAAGAGGGCGGCCCGCTCGCGACAGGCCCGGTGCTCGGCGCCGATGGCCGGCGACCAGAGCCGCCCGGCCCAGCCATCGGGCCGCTGGGACTCGTCGCCGCTCTTGACGTTGGACTCAAACCAGTTGACCCGCTCCCAGCCACCCTTCTCGCCGAAGACCGCGCCCAGCTCGACCAGTCGGTCGTACGCCGGAGAAAGGCGAAGGGGCCGGCCAGCAAGGCGCTCGTGACCGGGGTACTTCACGTCGTAGTAGGTCGCGTAGACCTCGTCAGTGCGCGCCAGCGCGTAGGCGCGACTGCGATAGTGCGGGCCGAAGCGGCGCGAGTCCATCTCCCACGTGTCGAGTTCGGGCTGACCTGCGACAATCCATTCGGCCATCAAGCGACCCATGCCGCCCGAGCCAGCGATCCCGTGCGCGCAGAATCCCGCGGCCACCCAGAATCCGCGCACGTCGCTCGGACCGAGGATGAATTCGCCGTCGGGCGTAAAGGCCTCGGGACCGTTGATCAACTGGACGATCTCGGCGTTGGCGAGGTCGGGCACGCGTTGGGTCGCGGCCTCAAAAATTGGCGCGAACCGTTCCCAGTCCTCGCCCAGTAGTTGATTGTTGAATGTCGCGGGAATGCCACCGAGCCCCCAGGGTGCCGGGTTGCGCTCGTAGCCTCCGCTCACCAGTCCCCCGCTTTCGCCGCGGTAGTAGACCAACAGCGAGGGGTCGCGCATGGTCGCCATGTCGCGCGGCAGGCCGGCGTCCTTGGTGATGACGTACTGGTGGGCCATCGGAATGATCGGCACGTGCACGCCCACCATCTGGCCGATCTCGTAGGCGTAGATTCCCCCGGCGTTGACCACCACTTCGCACTCGATGGTGCCGCGACTCGTCTCGACGCCGCTCACTCGACCGCCCTCGACGTTGATGGCCGTCACGCGGGTGTCGGTGAAGATCGTCGCACCGCGTTGGCGGGCCCCTTTGGCCAAGGCCAGGGTCAGCTGGCTCGGATCGACGAACCCGTCGGTCGGCAAGAAGGCCGCCCCGTAGACGCCGTCGGTCGTCATGACCGGAAATCGCTCCTGGGCTTCGTGCGCCGATATGAGGTACAGGGGCAGACCAAAGGTTTCGGCCCAGTCGGCTTGGCGCTGCAGTTCTTCCATCCGTTCACGCGACGAGGCGAGTCGCAGCGATCCCACTTCTCGCCAGCCCGTCTCGAGGTCGACCTCGTCGCCGAGGGAGCGGTAGAGCTCGACCGAGTTCATCATCATTCTCGTGAGCGTCAATGATTGTCGTAGCTGACCCACCAGACCGGCCGAATGGAACGTCGATCCGCTGGTCAGCTGCGAGCGTTCGACCAACACGGCGTCGCTCAGACCAAGCCGGGCCAACCAGTAAAGGATTGAGCAACCGCCGACACCTCCCCCGATGACGACGACCTGAGCGCGCGATGGCATCGATCCGGGGGCCAGTTCGGACATCATCTACTCCTTGGTCTTCGGAAGTGTCGCGTTACACCGGTGAAAATGGCTACCAAAAAGTAACATGCGCCACCGTTCGACCGTAGCCGCTTCGGTCTGGCCGTCACGGCGTGGCGCCGCGCGCGAGTCTCCCGGCACGGGTGCCAGCGACGAGGTCCACCAGAACCAGTGCCCACGGTAAAGTTGGTCGTAACACGGTCAGTCCGCGACCGCCAAACGAAAGACGTCGACGTGTCCAGCTTCCAGCGTTTTGATACCGACGCGACCGTACCGCTTTCCGAGCGCGACCTCCGACTTCGTTGGTTCGTTTTTCACAAAGCCATTCGCGATATGTCGGGCAAGAAATGGCAGCGCGTCCTAGGACGGATGCTGGGCATCAACACCGTGCGCTACAAGGTGGCGCGCTTTTTCGGACGCCCCCTCCTGCAGTTGGTGCGCCTCGTACGGGGCGGCCCGCGCGAAGTGGATCGGATAGTGGCGCCGCTCATCGGTCCCGCGGTGTTCCCGCATAATTTTCGACCACCGACCGCGTTGCCTCCAGACGCGGTGGTCGCCAGCGAGGATCACTCATCGCTCGTCACGGTCTTCGTCCTCGACGAATCCAATGACTCGGCGGCGGCGGTCATCACGTCAATCAACGAGTTGGTGGCCAACACCGACGTCACGTGGCTGTTCCTCGCCGACCGTTCGGTGAGCGACGCTGATCAACGCTCCGCGGTGGCGGCCCTGCTGACGCGGGCCAACGACGATGACGACGTGGTCTTCGCCGACGAGTTCGGCCCCATTCTGGACGCGCCGATCTTCAAGAGTCCCGCCGTCGCTCCGCATACATTGTGGAGCTACAACACCGTGGGTCGTCCGGCGCTGGTGCGCGTGACCGCGCTGCGCGGCGTGGGCGGACTTTCACTCGAGGCCGGGTGGGCCTTCGAACACGACCTCTACCTGCGACTGCGCGAACGCGATACCCGTTTCCATCACGTGGCCCTACTGCTGCGCGCTGGGCGACCGGCCGTCGGGTTTACTGCCCCGCACATCAGCGAAGACAGTTGCCGAGTGGTCCGGTCCGCACTCGAACGACGCGGTCTTGTCGCCACGGTGGCTCCCGGCGCGCTCGGTGGATTGGTGACGTGGGAACTCGCGCCACCGTCGCCGGCACCGTCGATCGACATCATCATCCCGACGCGTGACCGTCTCGACCTGTTGCATCGGTGCCTGCAGGCGGTGGAATCAAAGACGACGTACGCGAACTACAACATCATCATTCTCGACAACGACTCCAAGGACGCCGCCACGCTCGAGTTCTTCGCCACGACGAAGTATCAAGTCGTTCCTTGCCCGGGCGTCTTTAACTACGCGCGCATCATCAATCGCGGCGTCCGCCAATCGAGCGCCGACTTCATCGTCACACTCAACAACGACACCGTGCTCGACACCCCGGACTGGCTGGAGCGGATGGTGGGCCTCGCCTCGCTGGGCGACGTCAGCTTCGTGGGGGCCTGCCTGCTCGATTCAGACGGACGACGCGAACACGAGAGCATCGTGATCGCGCCCTACCCTCAGCACCTGCGCACCGACTCGAACTATCCGCACGTCGACCACTTCATCAGCGCGACGCGTGACGTGGCGGCCGTCACCGGCGCCGTGCAGATGGTGCGGCGCGAGCTGTGGGAGTCGATCGGCGGCATGGACGAAGAGTTAAGGGTCACCATGAACGACGTCGATATCTGTCTTCGCAGTCAACTCGACGGCCACTTCGTCATCTACACACCCGACGTGCGCCTCTACCACCACGTCGGTTCGTCCAGGGGCAAGCTCGATCCACTGGAGGACCGCAACCGATTCATCCAGCGCTGGGACATCTTTGGTTCGTTTCGCGACCCCTTCTTTCCCGCGTCATTGCAACTCTTGGGCGAGACGATGTTCTACCTGCCTCGTTAAGTCGCCAAGAAGGACCGAACGAATCCACGCCAACTTGTAGCCTTGGCAGGTGGATTCAACGTGGGAGCGAGGCGTGGCCTTCTATCGGCGCCTGCCTCCTTCGCTAGTTCCCATCCTGCTCATAATTTTCGCGGTCTTCCTCGGTAATTTCATCTTCCTCTCGGGATTAGAGATCGACGATCCCATTACCTGGACCGCGGGGATCTCGCACTTCTTGTGCCACGTGACCTGCGGGCGACCGATGATCGACCCGAACGTGGGCTACATCACCCAGGCGCTGGGCCACCGTTCCGCCGTCGACCTGCTGCACGGCCACCTACCCTGGTGGAACTACTTCGAGGGCCTCGGCCAACCGCTCGCCGGCGAGATGCAGGCGGCGTCGCTCTTCCCGTTGACGCTGCTCTTCGCCCTGTCCAGCGGGCTCTTGTGGTTCCACATCTGCCTCGAGGTCATCGCCGGCGTCTCGACCTACTTCCTCGCTCGCCGTCTCTCGATTCCCGTCGTGATCGCCACCGCCGCGGGAGCGCTCTTCGCGCTCAACGGCACGTTCGCGTGGCTGGGCAACGCGGTACTCAACCCCATTGCCTTCCTGCCCATGTTGCTGCTGGGCATCGAGATGATCTATGACGGCGCGCGCACGCGAACCAACAAGGGCTGGTACGTGGCGGCGCTCGCCATCGCACTCTCGTTGTACGCCGGGTTCCCCGAGGTGGCGTACCTCGACGGTCTGTTCTGCGTTGGTTGGGCCATCGTGCGGTTTTTCTCGCTGGAGCGCGACGTGCGCCTGCTCGCGGCGAAGCGGATCGGGCTGGCCGGGCTGGTCGGCGGGGTTCTCTCGATGCCGGGCCTCATACCGTTCTACGACTTTTACAAGGTCGCCAACCTCGGCAGCCACAACACCGCCGGCCAGGCCGTCGAGAGTTTGCCGGTGCACGCGTTGCCGATGTTCTTTGACCCGTACGTCTACGGCACGATCTTCTCGAACCCCAACGTGGGCACCATCTGGGGCGGCATCGGCGGCTACTTCACCATCAGCGTGTGCGCGCTCGCCTTCCTGGGACTGTTCGGAGCGACCCACCGGCCGCTGCGCATCTTCCTCGCCGTGTGGACCTTCGTCGGCGTGCTCGGGGCGCTCAACATCTTCAAGGTGCGCCTCTTATGGAACGTGATCCCGCTACTCAAGAACGCGGGCTTCGCGCGTTACATCATGCCCAGTTGCGAGATTGCCCTGATCTTGCTGGCGGTCTTGGGCATCATGGACTTCGCCGCCAGCAAACGGGCCCAGCGCCTCTTCACCACCACGACGTCGGTGGCCCTACTCGTCTTGATCTGGAGCGCTCTCGAGGCGCGGGCCCTCAACCGCGGCGTCCCCCTCACCCACGCGGCCAGCATCATCCTCATGGGTCTGGACATACTGCCCTTCTTGGCGGTGCTGTTCCTGCTCATCATCGGTCGCTTCGCCAAGTACAAGGTGGCGCCCTTACTGGTGGCCCTCGTGCTGGTGGGCGAATCGCTGCTGATGTTCTTCGTGCCCACCGCCGAATCACCCAAGCAGATCACCATCGACCAGACCCCCATCACTTACCTGCAACAGAATGAGGGCCAGTACCGCTTCCTCGACTTTGCGGTGCTCTACCCCAACTGGGGTTCGCAGTACGGGCTGAACGAAATGAGTGCCGTCGACCTGCCGTTCCCCGAGGCCTTCACCAAGTTGCTCGAGTCCCAGCTCTACCCGGGACTGACCCCCGGCAACCAGTTCACGATCCACCACGGCCTCACGGGCATTGAATTACTCGAGCGCGAACTGCTCAAGCACTTCAAGGCCTACGAGGGCGCGTCGCTTAAGTATCTGTTGATGCCCAGTTCGGTCGTGATACTGCCCCAACTCACCAAACTGGGCGTGAAGCAGGTCTATAAGGACAGCCTCGCTGAAATCTTCGAGATGCCCAGTCCCCGTCCGTTCTTCTCCACCACGTCGAGCGCGTGCGCATTGGGCTCCAGCGGGGTCAACATTGCCAAGGTCGTCTGTTCGGGCAGCGGCACCACCCTCATTCGCACCGAACTCGACATGGCCGGTTGGAAGGCCCACGTCAACGGAAAGTCGGTCCCCATCACGGTGTCCGACGGCGTCTACCAAGCGGTCTCGTTGCCCGCCGGTACGTCGATCGTCACCTACACCTTCCTGCCGCCGCACGAAAAATACGCGGTGATCGCGGGACTGTTGGCCGCCCTCTTCCTGGCGGGCACGTGGCTCGACGAACGACTACGCCGGCGACGGCGACGGCGCCGCAGTGACGAACGGCCCACCACGCACCCGTGGCTGCTCGGTGATGAAGAGATCCCCGTTCCCGCGCCGCTGCTCGACGTGGCCGCCCCCGCGCCCGAATTGGTCGAACCCTCACCGTGACCAGTCGCCTCGAGACCCTCGATCTCTCCCAGTCGATCTCGCGCGAGGAGTCCGAGCGTCGCATCCAGGCGGCCCAGCGACGCCTGGTGCAGTTGCGACTCTTCACGGCCGGACTCGTGGATTCCACCGAGATCGGTCCGGGGCTGGTCGTGCTCTTCGAGGGCTTCGACGCGGCCGGCAAGGGCGGGACCATCCGCAACCTGACCGGCGGATTAGACCCGCGCCACGTACGCGTGGTGCCCATTGGCCCACCGACCGAAGAGGACCTGCGCCACCACTTTCTCTGGCGATTCCAGGAGACCATGCCGGGCCGGGGGGCCATGACGGTCTACGACCGCTCGTGGTATGGCCGGCTCTTGGTCGAGCGGGTGGAGGGCCTGATCGACACGGCGACCGCTCAGCGATCGGCCGAGGAGATCGTGGAGTTCGAGCGAGCCATGGTCTACGGCGGCGTCACCGTCGTGAAGTTCTGGCTGCAGATCTCGGACAAGGAACAACTGCGCCGCTTCAAGGATCGTGAAAGCGACGCGCTCAAGAGGTGGAAGCTCACGCCCGACGACTGGCGAAACCGCGAGAAGCGCCCGCAGTACCTAAGAGCCATCGAGTACATGATCACCAGCACCGACCAGGCCCACGCGCACTGGGATCTCATCGCCGCCGAGGACAAGCGCTACGCCCGCGCGGCCGTGCTCGAAACGCTGGTCGGGCGCTGGGTCCACGACCTCGAACGGCGCAACTACAAGGTCCCCAAGGCCCGCGGCGGCGACTACCTCAAGTAACTGTTCTTCGCGACACCGATGAACAGGTCGCTTCTCGACGCCAATCTCTGAGACACTTACTTCGTGACTTCGCGCTACGGCATCACGATCCCCTTCGACGGCGTCACCCTGGGGGCGCACAAGGAATGGTTCCACCGACTGGCCGACCTCGGCTACACCGACGTCTGGTCGGCCGAGGTGGACGGCGCCGACGGCTTCACACCCTTGACGCTGGCGGCGATCTGGGAGTCGCGCCTTAACCTCGGCGTCGCCGTGACGCCGGTCTTCACGCGCGGACCGGGACTACTGGCCATGAGCATCGCGGCGCTGGCCGAAGTGGCCGACGGACGCTTCACCATGGGACTGGGCGCGTCGAGCGAGCCGGTGGTGCATCGTTGGAACGGCATTTCCTACGACAAGCCCTACGCGCGCACCCGCGACGTCCTCAACTTCGTCAAGCGGGCCCTGGACGGCGAAAAGATCGACGAGGTATTCGAGACCTTCGAGGTCCACGGCTTCAAACTCTCACGGCCGGTCATCAACCGTCCGCCAATCCTGCTCGGCGCGCTTCGCCCGGGCATGCTGCGCCTGGCTGGGCGCGAGGCTGACGGCGCGATCCTCAACTGGCTGGCGGCAACTGACGTGGCCCAATGTCGCAGCGAAGTTGGCGAGGGCAAGACAATCGCGGCGCGCCTCTTCGTCATTCCGAATGAGGACGCCGAAACCGCACGGGCGATCGGGCGGCGCATGATCTCGTCGTACCTCACCGTTCCGGTCTACGCCGAGTTCCACCGCTGGCTCGGGCGCGGCGAAAAACTTCAGCCCATGTGGGACGCCTGGGCCGAGGGCAATCGCAAACTGGCCAACGAGCTCATCCCTGATTCGGTGGTGGACGAACTCGTCATCCACGGCTCCTACGACCAGTGCCGCGAACACGTGATGGCCTACGTCGAAGTCGGCGTGCAGATCCCCTCGATCGCAATAATCCCCTTCGGCATCGACCTGCAGGAAGCAGTCAAGGGACTCAGCCCGCGCTAAGCAAATTCGCCCCGTCTCTAGACTGAGGGCAACGGCGAAGAGGAGTTGCGTGGCCCAAGGGGTAGAAAAAATCAAGATCGGGGTGGTCGACACCATGTTCGCGCGTTTCGACATGGGCGCGGCCGCGCGGGCCGAACTGGCCGACTGTCCCGGGTACAACGAGACCTTCGAGGTCGTGTCCACGACCGTGCCGGGCTTTAAAGACCTGGCGGTGGCCGCGAAGAACCTGATCGAAAAGGACGGCTGTTCGATCGTGGTGGCCCTGGGCATGCCGGGCAAGGCGCCGATCGACAAGCAGTGCGCCCACGAGGCGGCCCTGGGGATAATGCAGGCCCAGCTCATGACCTCGACGCCCATCCTCGAGGTCTTCGTGCACGAGGACGAGTCCGACGATCCCGCGGTACTGGCCTCGGTGTTCGAGAATCGTTCGCGCAAGCACGCGCGCAACGCCTACTGGATGCTCTTTGAACCCGAGCAACTGAGCCGGCGCGCCGGCCAGGGCGTCCGCCAAGGCTTTGACGACGAGGGTCCCCTCACCCTCGCGTAGGAATCCGGTGGACCTAGTCGGTCACTATGCTCGCCATGGTTACCCGCCCAAGGAGGACGCCATGCCCGAAGCCGTCATCGTCGCCACCGGTCGCACCCCGATCGGCCGTGCCTTCAAGGGATCGCTCGTCGATATGCGCCCCGACGACCTCACCGCCCTGGTGGTGCGTGAGGTACTGGCCAAGGTGCCTGAACTCGATCCCCAGAGCGTGGAGGACCTCATCGTGGGCTGCGGCCAGCCCGCCGGTGAATCGGGCTTTAACGTCGCGCGCGTCGCCGCCCTCCTGGCCGGCCTCGACAACGTGCCCGGCGTTACGGTCAATCGCTACTGCTCCTCTTCGCTCCAGACGATCCGCATGGCGGCGCACGCCATTCGCTCGGGCGAGGGCGACGTCTTCATCGCCGCCGGCGTCGAGGCCGTCTCGCGCTTCGCCAACGGGGCCTCCGACAGTGGCAAGGCCGTCAACCCCCTCTTCGCCGAGGCCATGGCGCGCACGTTGAGCCGCACCGAGAAAGTGACCGAACCGTGGACACCAGCCCAGGGGCTGGCCGACATCTACATCGCCATGGGTCAGACCGCGGAGAACGTGGCCGAGTACGAGCACGTCTCGCGCCAGGAGATGGACGAGTTCGCCGTGCGCAGCCAGGAGCTGGCGGTCGCCAGCCAGGCCAACGGATTCTTCGAACGCGAGATCATCCCCGTCACCCTGGCCGACGGCACGGTTATTACCAAGGACGACGGTCCGCGCGCCGGCACCACGCTGGAGAAGCTCTCGACCCTGCAGCCGGTCTTTCGCGCGGGCGGTTCAATCACTGCCGGCAACGCCTGTCCGCTCAACGACGGCGCGGCCGCGGTGATCGTCATGAGCGACACGCGGGCCAAGGAACTGGGCATCACGCCACTGGCGCGCATCGTGGCGAGCGGCGTGAGCGGGCTCAACCCCGAGATCATGGGCCTGGGTCCCATCGAGGCCTGTCGCCAGACGCTCGCGCGCGCCGGCATGAGCATCGACGACATTGACTTAGTCGAGATCAACGAGGCCTTCGCCGCCCAGGTCATCCCCAGCGCCAAGCACCTGGGCATCAGCTGGGACAAGCTCAACGTCAACGGCGGCGCGATCGCCCTCGGTCACCCCTTCGGCATGACCGGCGCGCGCATCATGACCACGTTGCTCAACGGTCTCGAGGACCGCGACAAGCGGTTCGGTCTCGAATCAATGTGCGTCGGCGGCGGCCAGGGCATGGCCATGATCGTGGAGCGCCTCGGTTAGGACTACGCCGTGCCGGTGATGCGCCGCAGGGGGTTCTCGGTGAAGGCCCGGTGCTCGTCGGCGGTGACGGCGCGAGATTCGTCGGGCAGCAGCACCGGAATATTGCCGCGCACTTCGTAGGCCACGCGCAGGCGCGGGTTGTAGAGCACGTTCTCGTCGGCCAGGTAAATCAACGTGCCGTGGTCAACCGGGTCTTCGAGCAGGTTCAGAAGAAAGTCGTCGAGAGCCATTGGCGTTAATCCCCTTTGAGTTCGCTTTTCACTCCCCAGACCTTACGCCCGTCTTCGAGGACGTCTCGACGCAGCGGCGCGCGGCGCGTCCTGCGCCGACGCATCAGCGCCACCACCAAGAAGACGAGACCAACGAGGGCGGTGAACTGACTTATGTGGTCGCCCCACTCATTGGCCGGAGTACTGGTGTAGTCCAGCGAGACGTCGCGCGAGGTGGGCACCACGACCATGAGATTGGGGCTCACGCGATAGGGTCCGGTCGCGCCGCTCGCGTGCCAGCGCGGGAAGTAGGAGATCTTCACTAGTACCGGCACCCCGACTCGGTCGACGTGAAAAGAGATCGACTGCGTGCCCATCACGACGTTGGTGACCTTCACTTTGGCGACCGCGATGCGCTTCATGGAGGTCACGTTGGCGGCCCGAGGCCACGTTTTCGGCCCGCTGGCGGCGGCGAGGGTCGGCCAGAGCTTGGGGTTGAGCCACCACTGCGCGTTGGCGTCGAGCCACGGCACGCGCCCGGAAGTATTGGCGAGCACGTTGGGCAGTTCGCTCACGCCCTCGACGACGGGGCTGTTTTTGATCAAGTAGATCCGCCACGTATAACCCGGCGTCGGCCAGGCCCTGGTCTTGGCGACGAGCCGCAACTCCTTGTCGGCGTTGGCCTGGGCGACCACGACCGGCGAAAAGGCAATGTAGTACTTGACGCCCAGCATCTGCAGATGCTCGACGCCCTCGGCCACGTCGAGTGAACCGTAGTTGAGACCGGCCTGCGCGTCGCTCGGGGAGGCACTCAACTCGGCCTGATCGAGGAAGTGGTAGGGCGTGGTCGCCGAGGACTCGAAGAGCAGGCCCTCCATGGAGTCAACGCAGTCGTTCGTCCAGTAGGGCAGAAGCATCAGTGCCTCGGGCGTGCCGAAACGCTGCTGATCGGAGTTGTACTCCCACATGGCGCGCCCGCACCCGTAACGTTTCGACACCTGCTCCATAGTCGTGATGATGTTGTGGTACTCCGGCCAGGACGACTGACTCTGGTAACCCTCGTAGTTGGTCTGGGCCCAATTGGTAACCTGGTTGCCGCTCGTGGACAGGTGCAACTTGTTGGCCAAGGGCGTGATGAGGCCCGGCACGGTCGAGAGCAGGCCAACAATCGCCACGCTCACCGTGGCGGCCATGGTGCGCTTGGCCCATCGCTGATGGTCGCTCGATCGCTCCTCATCGCTCACGGCCAACGTCGCGCGCGCGACGACGGGCGGCGCAGCTCCTGGCCACGGCGGCGTCGCGGCCGCCAGGAGCTGGTGAATCAATTCATCGTCCTCGACGTCTTGAGGCGGTGGCTCGGGAGCCTTTCGCCGGGGCCGGCGGGCCCAACGCGCCAGGAAGTAGCCGAAAAGCCATCCGGCGCTCAGGTGAATGGAGATGAACCAGAACGGCACTATTCGCTCGTTCAAGATCACGCTCTGCGGATCGAGCACGTAGGCAGCCAACGACAACACCGTGAGCGTGGCGAGCACCATGCCGAGGCGGTCGCGGACCCAGAAGGCGGCCACCAGGGCAATGGCCGCCAGCACGATGACCCAGCGATCGCCGCCCGCCGTGATCACGCCAGTTTGGGGATTTCGGTAGTACCAACCCAGCTGCGCGAAGACCTGGTACAGCGTGTTGACGGGCTGGTTGATATAACCCAGAGAGTTCGTCAGGCTTTGCGTGGTGCCGAAGGGCAACAGCCACCACGCCGACAGCCCGGCCGAGAGCAGACCGGCCCCCAACGCAAATCGAAGGGGGCGCGAGTAGTCGCCGCGTACGGTGTCGAGATCGGTGGGGTCACCAATACCGAGGCGCTGCAACGACTCGAAGACCACCAGCACCCCCACCGCCGCGATGGTGAAGAACCACGGCAGGATGTGCGCCGCCAGCGTCGCACTGAGACAGATCGCGGCCCACCAGTAGCCGCGCCCGGTGCGCACCCCGCGCGCGAAGAGCCCGATCGCGAGCAGGCTGAGGGCCAGCGAAAGCGAAAAGGCGTACTCGCCGGCCATGGTCGAAAAGAGATTGCCGCCGTCGATGGTGAAAGAGGCGTCGAAGAGAAAGGGCAACGTCGCCAGCGCGAGTGCCGCTGGAATGGGACGGGGCGCCTTGAAGAGCTTGCCCATCGCGTAGGCCGTGATCGGCATGAGCACCGAGCCCATGATGGTCGCCAGTTTGAAGGCCACGGCGAAGTTAATGACGTAACTGGCCAACGAGGCAAAGAAGTCAGGCAGGATCCAGTAGTAGGTGTAGGCCGGCATGCCCGCGAACCAACCGGAATACCACGGAGTCAGGTTGAAGATGTTGCGCTGCGAATGCAGATAGGCCGGCAGGGCCAAGTGCGAGCCCGTGTCGCCACCGGTGATCGTGGTCGACGAGAACACCAACGCCGGATGCAGCGACCAGATGGTGACGTAGATCACGGCCAGCACAATCACCGCGTCCATCACGCGTAGCGGCGTCCAGTACTCTCGCAGTCGCCTCATCATCAGTGGCCCGATCGTTGGACAATGAGACCGACCATGGCGACCGCGTTAAAGGAGACGTGCGTGATCACGCTCGGAATAAGGCGCTGCGTGCGGCGAAGGACCAACGCCAGCACCACTCCGAACAAAGCCAGACCCACGAACTGCAGCGCCTCGCCGTGGGCCAACGCGAAGAGGCAGGCGCTCAGCACTACCGCACCCACCGCACCCACCCTTGGCGCGAGGCGGTTGAGACCGTCGTGGAGTGTGCGATAGAGCACGCCGCGAAAGAACCACTCCTCCATGATGGGTGCGAGCAAAGTAGTCATCACCACCAACAGCACGAAAGCGGTGCCGTGCGCTGCGCCGAAGAGGTGCTTCACGGGCTTGTTGAAATTCTTAAAATGAAACGGATAGTAGATCAGATCGATGGCGTACTGACAGGCCACGCCCAGCACCACGTAGAAAAGATCACTAGGGCGCGCTCGCCACTGATAGGGCAGGGCGCGCAGTCTGCCGTGCGCGATGGCAAAGTAGATGGCCGATCCGAAGCCGCACCACAGTCCCACCAGACCCAAGGCATTGGACCACCACGGCGGGACGCTGGCCTTGGAGAGGGCTTGAAAGCCCCCCGGAAAATGAGCGAGTTGGGCGCCCAACGCCACGAGCACACTGGCGACAATCTCGCCCGCGAGAAACCCGATGAGACAACCCATCAAGATCGGTCCCACCCGAATTCGGTCGGTAGATTCTTTGGCGATCGGAGAGCTCACTGGCTCTTACGCTAACAAGTGGGGAGTTTTGCACAGGCTGCGAGTCTCACTGTCGCAGTAGGCGCTTAGATTGTTAACCGTGAGTACTCCAGATAACGAGAAGCCCGGGGCCAACAAGTACATGCCCAGCTTCAAGAAGCCCGTCACGCCCGATTCGCGCCGGCGCATGATTACCATCGCCCTGGTGTTGTTCGTGCTGGGCATCCTGCTCATCCCCTCGCTCTTTTCACACAAGAGCGTCAAGACGATTTCGTACTCCACGCTCATCAGCGACGCGGCCCATCACCAAGTCCTTTCGGGCAGCATTAGCAACGCCAGCGGCATCATCACGGGCCAACTAACCAACGGCACCAACTACAGCACCAACGGACCGGTGCCCGTCCTCTCCAAGGAAGTGTCGTTACTGAGTTCCGACAATGTCGTCGTGACGTTCGCCAATCCGTCGAGCATCCTGGCCGAGTTCCTGCCCTACCTCATCTGGATCTTGATCTTCGCCGGATTCATGTTCTACGCGAGCCGCCAGGCCCGCGGCCAGATGAACGGCATGATGTCGGTCGGACGTTCCAAGGCCAAGCAGTTCAGTCAGGACAAGACGACCACCACGTTCGCGGACGTGGCCGGTTACCTCGGAGTCAAACAAGAGATCAGCGAAGTCGTCGAGTTCTTGAAATCGCCGGGACGATATAAGGACATCGGAGCCCTGATTCCCAAGGGCATCTTGCTGGTCGGTCCGCCCGGTACCGGCAAGACAATGCTCGCTCGCGCGGTGGCCGGAGAAGCGGGCGTGCCGTTCTTCTCGGTGTCGGGATCGGACTTCATGGAGATGTTCGTCGGCGTCGGCGCCAGTCGCGTGCGCGACCTCTTTGGCACGGCCCGCAAGCAGGCGCCGGCCATTGTCTTCATCGACGAGATTGATTCCATTGGTCGCAAGCGCGGTGCCGGCATCGGAGGCGGCCACGACGAGCGCGAACAGACGCTCAACCAAATGCTCAACGAGATGGACGGTTTCGATCCCACCGAGGGAGTGGTCGTCATTGCCGCCACCAACCGACCCGACGTGCTCGACCAGGCCCTGCTGCGGCCGGGCCGTTTCGACCGTCAAATCGTGGTGCCCCTGCCAGACCTCGATGAGAGATTGCCGATCCTTCAGGTGCACTCCAAAGATAAACCCCTCGACGCCAGCGTCGACCTGATGATGGTGGCCAGAGGCACGCCGGGCATGAGCGGCGCTGACCTAGCCAACCTCGCCAACGAGGCCGCGCTGCACGCCGTTCGTCGCGATTCAAAGACCATAGGCATGGAGGACTTCGAGTCCGCCCGCGACCGCGTCCTGATGGGACAGTTGCGCGACACGATGGTCTTGATGGATGACGAGCGCGAACGGGTCGCCTTTCACGAAAGCGGCCACGCGTTGCTGGCCTACGTCTTGGAGAAGACCGATCCCTTGCACAAGATCACCATCATCCCGCGCGGCATGGCGTTGGGCGTCACGATGACGTTGCCCGAGGAGGACCGACACATCATGTCGCGTCATCACTTGGAAGACTCGTTGTGCATGCGCATGGGCGGACGCGTCGCCGAACTACTGGTCTACGGCGACCTCTCCACGGGAGCGGCCGACGACCTGCAGCGCAACACCGAACTCGCCACGCGCATGGTGCGTGAGTGGGGCATGTCCAAGGAGATTGGGCCCATGGCCTGGGGTTCGAACAATCAGGTGTTCCTGGGCGAGGACCTGATGCACACGCGCGATTACTCGGACCACACCTCGCAGACCATCGACGACGAGATCGAGCGCATCTTGCGCGAGCAGGAAGTGCGCGCCATTGAAGTACTGACCCTGCACCGGCGCGGACTGGAATCACTGACGCGCGCCCTGCTCGAGCACGAAACCCTCGACGGCGACACGGCGGCCCAGCTCATTGACGAGGCCAACGGTGAGCCGGTGTGGCCCAAGGGATCAAAGACCGTTAGCGCGTTGAGCGGCGTCGGGGTCAAAGCCGGCTCGAATGGATCGAACGGATCAACGCCCGAAGGATCGACCAAGAAGGCGCCCGTTGACGTAGCACCGCTAGCACCCACGCCTAAGTGGGAGCCGCCGACCCTACCAGCCGTCTAGCGCCGCGACCACCGTCACGCCCGCCGGCGAACTCGGCAACGTTGTCGTCACCAGCAATGTTCGGGCTGATGACCTCACCAAGAACGTGGTGTGACTGAGCGAAGTAACGCCGCTGAAGACCGACAAGATGTTTTGGGTGCTGTGACCGGCCAGCGTGGTCGAACCGGTGTCAACATCACCGCCAAAGGTTGTGAAGCGCACCGTAATCGGATGCGACGACGTATTCGTCACGGTCGCGGCGGCAAACCCGTGGCCGGTGAAATCGGACACCAGGTACGAGCTGCTCGGCGTCTGCGGCGACCACAGTGCGATGCTCCCAGTCGTGCCGCTGGCCAGCGAGGTGAAGACCGGCTCGTCGGACGTGAGCTGCACCGCGGCGTAACCGGCCGCCGGAATCGCGGAGTTCGGGGTGATGACCAGGTCGCCGCTCGAATACGGAGGAACCGCGACACTCTGGGGCGCGATCTTGTACGGCGCCAGCGTGACGTGCACCGTGATGTTGGCGGTCAACGGGCCCGGGTTCGCGACACGAATCTCGGCCGACGCGCCATTGACCGTCGTGACGCGCGGGAACCACCATGACGTGGCGCACGACGTGGCCCCCGAACTGAGCGACACCACGGGACCGGACTGTTGGACCCCGACGATGGCGATCGTGCCGCGCAGCACCGAGACGTGCACGCCCACGTTGGTGGCGTTGACGATCTGCGTGCCGAGATTGACCTCCATTTGCGAGTGGCCCCCCACCGAGAGGCCCTGGAAGGGCGCCGGCGCCGCGTACCCGGTGGCCGAGTACGTCGCCACGTCAAAGACGGCCGGGGTCGCGGTCGGGTTATAGATGCTCAATACGCCGCTCGAGCCAACCAGGGTGTCGAACCCGGCGCCGTACCAGTTGGTGACGCCCGTCGACGTGCAGGGCACCTCGGCCATTTCGTTTCGCGTGATCTCCTGGGCCACCACCCCGCCGCCGCTTACTTGGGCCTCGACGGCGTAGCTGTGGCCCTTTAAGAGCGCGATTGGGCTCACCGAAGTGGTGGCGTGCGCCGCGATCTGCAGCGTGTCACTGGCCCGCTGACCCAAGTCGTTGACCACCTGGACGAGCACCGTTCTCACCAGGTCGGTCGTGTTGAAGAAGGCCACGTGACCCTCCTGCGGACCGACGTCGCCGCTCAGGCCGGTGCAGTAGAGCGCGGTCGATTCGGCCGTGCCCGCCACGCTGAGTCCCCCCGGCAGCGCGGAGCGATTCGACGAATGAGTGAGCGAACTCAGCGCGCCAACGACGATCAGGGCGCTCGCGAGCACCGCGAAGAGAGGTCGACGACGCGAACTATTCATCGGGATCCACCTTCGCGTGGCGCCCCATGACGGCGCGTCGACTGCTGCGCCGGGTGAAGAGCCAATCGAAACGGGCCACCCAGCCAAATCCCAGCCACACCGTTACCCACAGCGCCAGGGTGAGCAGGGCCAGCAGCCCGTTGAGCGGTAATCGACGCAGCACTAATTGGGCCGTCGGCGTCGACGTCAAATTGCCCACTTCGTACGCGGGGAACCAGCCGTCAATGGTCTGGCGCGCCACCGCGTGGCCGTTGACCAACAGGGTGAAGGCGCTCGCCGGCGCCAGGCCCGCGTCGATGGTGCCGCCCGCTTGCACGGGTGCCGCAACGCCCAGTGCGCCCAGCACGGGAGTGAAGCCGCTGGACGTTTGTTGGGCGATCAAGCCGTGAAAGAGGGAGTTGGAATAGACCTCCACGGAACTGGTGTGCAGTTCTAAGGAGAGGTCGGTCTGGCGACCGAGTGCCGTGAGCAGACTGGCCGGCACGCGGTGCTGGGGTGCCGACTGCACGCCCGAAATCTCCGGGGCGGCCGCGCTCATCACCACGATGGCGTAGATGCCAGCCGGCGCGAGCAGTTGGCCGAGGCGCACGGTGCGGCCCTCCAGGGCGAGTTGCACCGCCGAGAGCAGAACGTCCGTCGCGCCCGAATCGGGCGGCGCGAAGATCGTGGCCCCGCCCGACAGACCATTGGTCGAGGTGGCCGCCTCCAGCCCCGGGGCGACCGACCAGCCGGCCAGTGGCAGTATCGCCGGGTCACCGAGCCACAACACCCGGTGGCCGCCGCCGCCCGTCGGCGCGAGATTGCCGAGCGATCCGACCACGCTGGAGGTCGGCAGGTCAAATCGTCCGCTTTCGAAGGTGGCGAAGAACGGCAACGCGGCGACCAAGAGCACCACCACCGTCACCGCGCCAGAAATCTGACGCCAGCCGAACCCCGCCTGGCGCAGGTCGTGCTCGAGGGCGCTCACCCCCAGTCCGATGAGCAGCGCCAGCATAACGACGTACAGGGCCAGCAGCACCTGTAGATCGGGCGCGAAGGAACCCATCCAGTGACGGGCGTCGAGGGTGGCCACGACCAAGGTCAGCGTCGCGATAGTGGCCGCTTTGGTGGCGATGGCCCGGCGTTCGCCGCGACAGAGCAGTAGCCCCAGGAGGGCCGCCAGCGGCAGCAACCAGCCGAGCCAGGTCGCGCCAAAGCTACCGTCGGCGCCGCGCAGTAGATCGGCGAACGAGGGCGCGGACCACGGTCCCACGGCCAGTCCGAAGACACCGAGCGCGCGACGCCCGGCGAGGAGTACGTCCACCGTCATGGGCAGCAGGAATATGGCCACGCTCACCACCAGCGCCGACAACAGTCGCCACGGTCGCACGGCCTCGTCCAAATCGTCGCGCTCGAAGAATCGCGACAGGACAACACCGACCACTACGAGCGCCACCAAGATCAGCGTCGCGGGAGCCATCGCGCTCACCAGCGCGATCAACATCACCAAGAGTATGCGCTGACCGGACCTCGTGGCGCGCCAACCGCGGTGACCAAAGGGCACCGGATCGGGATAGGGCGCCGAACGAAAGCCGGGCACGGCCAGTAGTTCAAAGAGCCGGCGCACGATCAGGGGCAGTCCGGCCACCACGACGAGTACGTCGACGCGACCCTGGCCAATCATGTTAAGACCGAGCGGCAGCGCCATGTACGACACCGACGCGACGACGCGCGCGCGATTTGACACTCGACCGCGTAACAAGCGGCCCACGGCAATCGCCCCCAGCGGAATCGCCGCAATCAACGCCAGGCGCGGCAGGATGCCCATGCGGCCAAACACGAAGGTGCCGGCGAACGCAATCAGTCCGTAGCCCGGCATGCCCGGCGTTCCGGTGCCCACACCGTTGGGCGACCAGGAAGCGAAGAAGTGCCGCCACGTGGTCCACCACGAGTCAAGCGGCGCCAGTCGCCCGATCGACGGCAGGTGGGTGGCTACCAGATTGCGCGAGCCAAAGAGCCAGAGGATGATCACGGCGAGAATCACCGCGAGCTGCGAGCGAAACGTCGTCAGCAGGCGCGACGGTCGCCGGCGCGCTTCGATGGAATGGCTCTCGGGAATCTCGTCGAACTCTTCGCTTTCGGAAAAGGCCGCGGCGAATCCGACCCCGGTGTCCATGGCGTCGTCAATGCCAATCACGTCGTCGGGCGCGGGCAGTATGCCGCGCGCCCGGTCGAGTCCGTGACGCACCAGGGTCACCACGAAACGTCTGACGCGGCTGGCTCCGCCCACCTGAAGGCGGTGCAGTTCGTCATCCGAGAGCACCCGGGTCACGGTTCGTTGACTGCGCCGCTGTCGGATGCCCTGGCGGTTCCTCAACAGCCAGCGCCACGAACCAATAATGGCGCCCGCGCGATCAGTGTCGCCGCCGAGCAGGGCGAGCACCAGTTCCACGGAGTCGAGGACCAGCAGCAGGAGCAGCGTCGAGATGGTGGTGCGTCGCCCCCATCCGGTCGCCACCACCAGGAGTTGGTGTCGCCGTTGCAGATCCTGACGGCTCTTGCGCCGGGTCCCGTAGGCCGTGACCAATCGCTCGCCCGTGGCGATGGTCTCGCGGTGAGCCACCTTCGCCGCGGGGGCCACCACGATGCGCGCGCCCGCGATCTGCGCGCGCCAGCAAAGGTCGAGATCCTCGCCCAGCACGGAAATGAGCGGGTCGAAACCGCGCAGCGTCGCGAAAAGGTCAGAGCGTACGAGCGTCACCCCGCCGGGCGCCACGAAGACGTCGCGCTCGAGGTCCTGCTGTCCGTGGTCAATCTCGCCCAGTTCGACCCGATCTTGCACGACGCCAAATCGGTCCGACGTCTGGCCGACGTGCAGGAGCACCATCGGGTCCTCGTAGGTCACCACCTTGGGCGAGACAATGCCGGCGTTGGTGCGAAAGGCCGCCTCCACCAGCTGTTGAATGGCGTCGCTCTCCAAACGTACGTCGTCGTGGCAAAAGAGGAAGAAGGCCGAACCCTCGATCATCAGTGCGGCCTCGTTGCAGGCGGCGCCGAAGCCCTTATTCTCTTCGAGCGATCGCACGAAGGCGGTCGGCGCAATCGCGGCCACGCGAGCGGCGACGTGCTCGGTTTCCCCGTTCGCCACGACGAGCAGGCTTAGTTCCTCATAATCCTGCGCTACCAACGAAGCCAGCGTGGCTTCAAGGCCGGGCCCAGGACCGGTGGTAACGACGACGGCAACAACGGCCGGAGCACGGGATTCCATCAGTGCTTCAAGGTTAGTTGGACCTCAGTTGAGAATTCGACCGCACGGAAGCTCATTATGCTCGCGCGACGTCAGGCACCGAGCGAACCGCGCCGTGCACGCAGTTCGCCCACCACGTCGTGCAGCGAAGTCGCCAATGATATTGACGGTTCCCAACCGGTGGCTTCATGAATCTTTTCGTAGCTCCCTCGCATCACCGGCACGTCCACGGGCCGTAGCAGATCTTCATCAGTCATGAGTTTCACGTCGGGCGCGATCTGGGCCACCAAATCGTTGGCGATGTCCGTGAGCGACGCGTCGCGCCCCGAGGCCACGTTATAGATTTCACCGTCTTGGCCACGTTCAATGAGCAGTCGGTACGCGCGCACGACATCACGCACGTCGCTGAAGTCGCGTCGCGTTGACAGATCGCCCACCCGTATCTCAGATGCGCCGCGCTGCGCGGCGTCGAGGAGTCGACTGGCCAGCGCCGGCACGACGAACTTGTCGGACTGACCGGGACCAATGTGATTAAAGGGCCGCACAATCACCAGTCGCTGCGTGTTCGCGCTCGCAATGCTCAGGGCCAGCAGCTCCGCTTGGCGCTTGCTCTGCGCGTACGGATTAGCGGGTACGGCCTCGCGGGTCTCGCGAATCGGCAGTTCTTCTTCGCGCACGATGCCGTAGACGTCGGCCGAGCTGACGAAGAGTATGGATGCGTTCGGCACCGCCTTGAACGCGCACTCAATGACGTTTCGCGTGCCGAACACGTTGACGCGCACGAACTCAATCCGGTTGTTCCACGAGTCACCCACGTGAGAAAGGGCCGCCAGGTGGTAGATCGCGTCCGGTTGATGTTCGCGTAGGACCCGCTCGACCTGGCCCGCGATGGTGACGTTGCACTCGCGATCGACCGCCGCCACTTCGTCGCCACAATCGGTCAGATGCCTCGCGAGGTGGCGACCAGCAAAGCCGTCGGCCCCGGTGATGAGCGCGCGCACGACCTAGGCTCCCCGCGCGGCGAGTTCGTAGGCCTCGAGGTGCTTGGCCATTGAGTTGTCCCAGGTGAACTCCTGCGCCCGTGCGCGAGCGAGTGCCGAGCGCTGCGCACGCTCTTCGTCGCTGAGGGCCAAGGTCCGCGAGAGAGCTTCGGCCAAGGTGGCGGCGTCGCCAGCATCGACCAATATTGCCGTGTCGCCCGCGATCTCAGCCATCACCGTATGGGCGGAGGTCACGACCGGTGCTCCACAGGCCATGGCTTCGAGTACTGGTAGTCCGAATCCTTCACCCCTAGAAGGATAAACGACCGCCCTGGACCCCCGAAACAGTACGGGCAGAATTTCGTCATCCACAAAACCTAAGCGTCGAATGCGCGACGCCGCGGGATGTTTGGCCACTTCAGCCTCAAAATTCCCAAGACCCCAGCCGGCCTGACCGGCCAGCCACAGCTCCACATCCGGGTCGCTTCGCGCGACGTCGCCGAACGCGGCCAGGAGCACGTTGAGTCCTTTTCGTGGTTCAACGGTGCCGACGAAGAATACGTAGCGGGTCGTGGCCGAAAGTTGATAGGCCCGTAGGAGAGACGCGTCGTCGCGGTCGTCGGGCGTAAATCGAACGAGATCGACACCGTGGGGCGCGACCACGATCGGCGCGTGCTCGGGCACGATCTGGCCGAGTTGGCGCGCCGTGAAGTCGCTCACGCAAATGAGTACCCGAGCGTGCGACGCGGCGTAAGAGATGGCGCGGCGAAAGAAGACGGCCTTGGATCTCTCGTGCCACTCGGGATTGGTGAAATACGTCAGGTCGTGAATGGTCACGACCGTCGGCGTGCGACCTCGATGAGGCATCGTGTAGTGCGGGCTATGCCAGACGTCGGCGTTGCGAGCGGCACCGCTGGTGCCGAGCGAGACGGACTCAAAGGCCAGGCGCGCCGCGCGAGCAGTGGGCACGAGCGCGGCGATGCTCGCATCGGGTGACCATTCGCTCCAGCGCCGTGCATCACTGCGCCGACACACCAACGTCGTCGCCACCCCCGCGGGCGGCAAGCGGCGCGCCAGTTCGTAGATATAGCGGCCCGCGCCTGCCAATCGCGGTGGCGCGGCCGAGACGTCGAGCGCGACCTTCACTGCCATCCGGCCAGATGATCGAGCGCCGAATTGGCCCAGGTGAGCGTCGCCACCGAGTCGCGGCGCTGGGCGGCGCTCGTCTCGTTGTCCGTCGTCGCGAGGGCGCGCACGAGGCCATTGGCGATGGACGCCACGTCGAGGGGATCGACGCGAACCACCTCGGGATTGTTCGCGACGCTCGGCGTGGTGGTGCTGGCGACAACCCGGGTGCCGGCGTGCAGCGCCTCGACAGGCGGCAGACCCCAACCTTCGGCCCGCGCCACGTAGGCCACCAGCGTCGCTTCGCGGTAGAGACCCTTGAGCACGTTGCGCGTCACGGCGCCGAGCACCGTGGCGTCCGCGGTGTCGTCGCCACCCCAGCCGGCCGGGCCCACCAGCACCAGTGGTCCGAGGTCGGGAGTGCCGGCGCGCGCCTCGCGGTGAGCCTCGATGAGCCGAGCGAGATTCTTGCGAGGTTCACGCGTGCCGACGTAGAGAGTGAACGGTCCCGTCACGCCGTGTCGGGTCAACAACTCGCGCACCTCTAGTGCCGGGGCCGCCTCGACGCCGTCATCGTCGACCCCCAGTCGCACCGCGTGCACCCGAGCTGCATCGAACCCGTCGGCGATCAGGCGCTCACGTAGGCCAGGCGAACTGGTGAAGATGCGTAGGTCGTCTCGCCGCTTTAAGAATTGCAGCCGGTCCTCGTGAAAGCGCGCTCCGCGAGGCGTCGAGGCGCCCGGTTCATCTCGCCACAACAGATCGTGCATGGCCACCGAGTGAACAGTGCCGAGCGCTCCCCCGCCGTACGGTCCGGCCATCGACGTCGCGTGGACAATGCTGGACTGGCTGGGCACGCCGACGGGCCGGTAGCGCCAGAGACGGGTCAACGGTTCCACGCGTAGCGGCGCCGTCACGAGCGAGAGCGACAGGTCGCGCGCTTCTATGGGCACGGCGCCGCGCGGCGCGAGTGCCAGCACGTCAAGGTCGTGGTCCACTTGGCGCAACCCGAGCACCAGACCACGCACGTAGGTCGCGATGCCGCCCGGCTGGCGCCGGTACAACTGGTCAATGCTGAGCGTCAGGGTGCGCGCCACGACCATCAGCCTCGCACGACGTCGCGGTAGAGCGCCGCGTACGCCCGTGCCGCCGTCGCGGGCGCGAAATCGATGGCCCGCGACCGACCGGCGGCGATCATGATGGCCCGACGCGACTCGCTGCGCCACACTTCGTCCAACACCGCGAGCACTTCGTCGTCACTATCGACCAGCGCAGCGGCGCCCTCCAACAATTCACGATTGATCGTGGTCGAGCGCGCCATGGTGGGCACGCCCGCGGCGAGCGCGGCAATGGCGAAGGAGGGAAACCGCGCCCCGTCCGAAAAATGCATGACGACCCGGGCCTGGGTGAGCGCCGCACGGGCCTCGCTGCGTGCGCGCACGGTGACGTTGAGCCCGCTCTGGCGAATCTGCTGAGCGACGGCGGTACTCGTGAGGGCCACCAACGGCACCTCGTGCAACTGAGCGAACTGAATCAAGCCGGGCGCGAGATCGAGAAACCACTGGGCGAGGCCGGTGACATTGACGACCAAGTCGGTGCCGTGCGTCGTCAGCGCCACGCTCGGCACCGCCGGCGGCACCACCACCACCTGGCTGCGTTTGACGCCGAGCACCTGTTGGACTTCGTGAGAGGCCGTGACGCTGGAGGCGACCAGCGTCGCGCCGTGCTGGGCGGCCCGTCGCAGCTGGGTGATGCGCTGGTGGATTCTCGATTCTTCACGTAAGGGACGCAGGTCGTCGACCGAAATGATCAGCGGCGTGCGCTTGGTCGGCGGAGTGGCCAAGCCCGCGACGTGCACCACGTCCACCGGCGCCAGTAGGTCGTCCAACGGTGGTCCCAGACCGCGACGCCAGAGCGGCGCCCACAGTGAGCGAAACGCGATGCGGCTCTCGTTCTTCGCGTCACGCGACGAGAGCGTTCGAAAACGCACTAGGTCACACTCGCCGGTCTCGGTCAGCGCGTCGGCGAGGTCGGTCATGGAATTTCCCAGCGACTCGAGCGACCCGTCTAGGTCGAGACCGACCTTCAGTCTCACCGGGGCGCTCACGCTGACAGGATGCGTTGGCGCATCGCACTCGTCCACGTCGGCCACAGTTGCACGGCCCAGGGACCGAAGGGTTGCGTAGTGCTCGCCGCCAATCCAATCTGCTCATTGGCGTTGAGCAACAGCATCGTGCCGCTCTGGCCGAAGTGACCAAAACTCTCCTCGGGCCAGTCGCCCATCCAATGCTCCTTGGTGCCGCGTAACTCGGGACCCAGTCCCCAGGGGCACGGCGAGAATCGGCCGAAGCCGGGAACGATGCCACTGAGCTCGGGCAGGTAGGCCTTGATCTGTCGATCTCGAGTGTGCGCGCTCACGCCGTCGGGACGCAGCCACGCGACGCCCAGCGTGACCATATCCTCCGTCGAACCGTGCACGTCGGCGCACGGACGACCCCGCAGTTGCGTGCTCTCCATACCCAGGGGAAGAAGGATCCGATCCTCCAACCATTGCGCGGCGTCGCGGTCCTTCACCACGAAGTCCACCGCATGATCGAACCCGGCGTTGGAGTAGACCCGCTTGGTGGCGATCGCCACGCTCGGATCGCCCACTTCGAATCCCAGCCCGCTGGAGTGCGACAGGAGGTTGGCGAGCGTCGCGCCGTGAGGACCAAAGTTCTGCGTGAACTGGTGTAAGTCCCTGTCAACCTCCACGCCGAAGGCCAACGCCACCGCCATTTTCGAGACCGAGGCCCACGCACGCACCGCGTTGAGGTCACCCTCTTCGGCGATCCGTTCGACGTTGCCGTCCTTGAGGCGAAAGAGAACCACCGCCGTAGCGCCGGGCCAGCCCTGCACCAATTGGCTATCGCTCACAACACTCGATGTTATCCAAGGCCTCTAAGGTTCTCTTCGTGATAACGGTTCTCAGCGGCGGCGTAGGCGCTGCCCGACTTCTCAGTGCGCTGAGCGGCGAGACCGACCCTCGCGAGATCACCGCAATCGTGAACGTCGGTGACGACCTGGTGCTGCACGGACTCACGATCTGTCCCGATCTCGACACGATCAGCTACACCTTGGCCGGTCTTAACAACGACGAACTGGGCTGGGGCCTGCGCGGCGAATCCTGGCGGGTCATGGATGAACTGGCCGACCTGGGCGGCGCGGCCTGGTTTCGGCTGGGTGACCGTGACCTCGCGACCCACCTGTACCGCAGCCAACGATTGCGTGAGGGCGCGACCAAGAGCGACGTGACGCGAGAACTCTGCGCGCACTGGGGCGTGAAGGTCCGGCTGCTGCCGGTCACCAACGACGTCGTGTCGAGCGAATTTGAAACCGAAGTCGGTCACCTCACCTTCCAGCAGTACTTCGTAGGCCATCAACACAACGTGAAGGTTGAGCGCATCGACGTCGTCGGTGCGAGTGACGCACGAGCCACGCCCGAAGTGCTCGAAGCGCTCGAGGAGTGCTCGCGAATCATCATCGCGCCGTCCAATCCGTTGATCTCCATCGACCCAATCCTCCAGGTCCCCGGCGTACGTTCGATCCTCGAGCGCCGGCGCGACGATGTAGTGGCCGTGTCGCCAATCATTAATGGCGCCGCGCTCAAGGGTCCGGCCGATCGACTGCTCGCCGAGCTGGGCTGGGAGGTATCGAGCGTGGGCGTGGCCGACTTCTACGATGGTCTCATCGGGACACTCGTCATCGACGAGGCCGACGCTGCACTGAGCGACGTCATCCGAGCGCGCGGTATCAACGTGCGCGTGACCACCACCATCATGGCCGAACCCGCGAACGCGCAGCGACTGGCCCGGGTGGTGCTGTCGTGAATGAACTGCGCATCGTGGCGATTCACGGCGTGGGGAAAATCGAGCAGGGTGACGACCTCGTCACGCTGTTGCTCGGCGCGATTGGCCATCAGGGCGAGACGTTACGACACCACGACCTGATCGTCGTCACCAGCAAAGTGGTCTCCAAGTCCGAGGGCCAGGTGGTGGCCTTTGACGGCACCGAGGCACACAAGGTGGCGATCGTCGAACAAGAAGCGACCCGCGTGCTGCGTCGCCGTGGCCCGTTGCGTATCACCCAAACGCGCCACGGCTTTATCAACGCCAACGCGGGGGTCGACCTCTCGAACACCGCCGACGGCACTGCCGTGTTGCTGCCCAAGGAGCCGGACCGTTCGGCGCGCCGGTTTCGCGCCGAGGTCGCTCGGCGCTGCTCAATCGACGTGGCGGTCGTCATCACCGACACCTTCGGACGGGTCTGGCGCAACGGCGTCACCGACGTGGCGCTCGGCTCGGCCGGTCTCAAACCGGTGCTAGACCTGCGCGGCACGACCGACGCCAACGGTCGAACGCTCGAGGCGACCGAGGTCGCCATCGTCGACGAAATCGCGGGCGCGGCGAACCTGGTATTGGGTAAGGCGCAGGGCACGCCCTTCGCGTTGCTGCGTGGCCTTGACGACTCGTACTTCGGCGAGGGTTCGGTGGGCGAACACATCGTTCGCTCCGCGAACGATGACCTCTTTCGTTAGCTACACGCCGCCCAGGCGAACTTCACCCGACAGCACCGACTCGGGAGCCACGTGCTCCTTGGCACCGACCACGCAGGTCGCGCCGAGTCGAGAAAAGCTCCCGATGACCGCTTCGGGTCCAATGATGGACCATCGGATCTGACAGCCCTCTTCGATGACCGCGCCCGGCAAGAGGACAACGTTCTCGAGCACCACGTTGGCGCCCACGACACACTCGCGGTCGACCACCGCGTTGACGAGGGTAGCGCTCTTGTCGACCTTGCTCGACCGGTGCGACCACGATCCGTTCACTATCTTCGCCACTGAGTGGCGCACGTCGCGTCCGTTGAGAATGTCGATGTTGGCCTCCAAGTACGTCTGGGGCAGTCCGGTATCGAGCCAGTAGGCGTTGTCCGCCATGGCGTACAGCACGCCGTCGGCGGCGAGGGCCGGAAATGTATCGCGCTCGATGCTGACGCGCCCGGTGGGCGCGATGCGGTCCAACACGCTGGGCTCAAAAATGTACGTGCCTGCGTTGATGAGGTTGGTCGGCGCCTCGTCCCTGGGAGGTTTTTCCACGAAGGCAATGACCCGGCCCTGGGGCGTGGTAGGGACCACGCCAAAACGCGAGGGGTCCTCCACACGGTGCAGCGCGATTGTGGCTTCGCCGCCCTGCGTGCGGTGGAAAGCCAGAAATTTCGTGACGTCGAGGTTGGTGAGCACGTCGCCGTTGATAACGAGGAAGGTCTCGTCGAGACCCGCTTGTTCGGCCGCGAAGCGAATCGCGCCCGCGGTGTCGAGCGGTTCGGGTTCCACCGCGTAGGTGACGTTCACGCCGGCGATCACGCTGGTGGGGTAGGCCTCGGTGAAGCGGTCGGGCAGGTAGCCGAGTGAAAGAACGGCGTCCGTTACACCGTGGCTGGCCAACTCCTCGAAGACGCACTCGATCATGGGCACGCCCACCAGGGGCAGCATTTGCTTTGGCGTCTGGTACGTCAACGGGCGTAAACGCGTGCCCTCTCCGCCGACCAGAATGATCGACTTCACGATCAGCCCTTCGTGGTGGTGGTGGAGTGAACGGTGGTGGTTGTCGTGGCGCCCCCGGTCGTGGTGGTGGTTGCGGGGGCCACGGTCGTAGTGGTCGTGGCCGACGAGCCAGCGACGACCATCGCGTCCACCGTCTTCGCGCTGGGCGCCGTCGGCGTCACGCCCGTGGGCTCAAAGGCCATGGTGACGCGCATGTACTCCTTGAACTTGATGGTGGTGGGGTTGGTCGTGATGGTGGGCTTCTTCTGAGAAATCGATGACCAGTAGGCGTAGGTCACCTTGCCGGTTTGGCCGGCGTACTTTGACGTCGAGGGGCAGGCCTGACCGTTACGGTACGTGGTCTTGGCCACGGCCTGGCCCTTGCCGTTGGGCACCGCCAATTCATTCGAACTCGCGGTCAGACCGGGGTACTCGTCGGCGAACTGCGAAAGGGTTGCGTTGGCGCCGGCGTCGGCCGCGGTGGTCGGACTTATTTCGACGACGTTGGCGATCTTGACGATGAAGCCGCCCGCGGTAATCGGGTCTGGGACGAGGTCGGGCAGGGTGGTTCCGCAGGCCTGAATGGAGAGTCCGGCGTACCAGATGGTGCCAATGGCCGGGGCGGTGGCGTGTTTCGCCTTGGTCGGGTGTTGGTAGTCGTAGCGGGCCACTACCGCCGAAAGTAGGCCCAGGACCACGATGACCGCGAGCACTCCGTAGTAGTTGCCGGGTCGAGATTTCTTGTAAGCCTTGCCGCCTCCGGTCGCCCCGACCCTACTAACCATTTTCCCTGATGCACTCTTAGCCACGCGTGCCACGCTACTAAAGAAACTGAGGACGGCACCAAACGCGTGACGACGACTGACTTTCGTGTACGTACCGATACAAAGTCCCACGTAAAAATTCCGGGAACTCCGCGCGTAGGGGCGGAGGGACTCGAACCCTCACTGGAGGCGGTTTAAGCGCCTTGCCTCTGCCAATTGGGCTACGCCCCCACGCGGGAATGTCGCGCTGTAACCGTAACGCATCGCTACGAGTTGCAATACTCCTTTTTTCTTATGTTCACTAACTAGGCTGGTTTAATGATTCGCGTGCGTCGTCGGGGCACGACTCGATCAACTCCCCTCTTGGCAATCACCGCGCTGGTGCTGTCGGGCCTGATGGTGCCCTCCACGGCCGGCGCCGCCACGATCGCGCAAACCAAGGCCCAAATCACCCGACTGTCGGCCACCCTCTCCCAAGAAGAGCAGACCAGTGAGCGCACGGCCAACGAGTACGACGCCGCCAAAGTGCAACTGGCCGACATCAAGGGTCACATCACCGACCTGCAGGGCAAGGAAGCGAAAAAACGGGTGTCCATTGCCGTCACGGGCAAGGCGCTCGTCAAAGCCGTGGTCGCTGCCTACGTATTGGGTGCTTCCGAAGCCCAGATCATGGCGCTGTTCAACCAGGATGTCACTTCCAGCGACGCGCGCATGGTCTACGAGGATCAGGTCATCGGCAACCTGACCAAATTAAAGGACGCGTACGTGGCGGCCAAGGAGTCACTGGCCACCACGTTGAGTAACGTCGTCGTGCAGCGCAACAAGGCTCAGCAACAGACCCAGCACATTCAAGCGTTGCTCCAAGAGAACGTGGCGAACGAAAACGCCACGCAGGCCACGTTGACCGAGGTCACCCGAGAGCTCAGGGCGAAAATAATCGCCTACGAGATCGCGGCCGGTGCGGCGGCGGCGCGGGCTCGCAACATCGCTGGTGAAGAGGAGGCCGTCGCGGCGGCGTCCGCGGTAGGCGGCACCCCCGCGGCCAATGACGTGCTCGCGGCCATCGCGGCGGCGGCCCCGCCGATCATCACCGAAATCGCCGGCACCGCCCAGGGCGACCTGGCCCTGCACTGGGCGGCATCACAGTTGGGGGTGCCCTACGTCTGGGGAGGCGAAACGCCCGGCGTGGGCTTCGACTGCTCGGGGCTCGTGCAGTGGGCCTGGAGCAAGGCCGGGATCGCCATTCCGCGCACCACCGAAACGGAGTACCCGGTGATGAAGCGCGTCTTGTTGAGCCAGTTGCAGCCGGGCGACCTGCTCTTCTACTACAACCTCGACGGCGACCACGAAGTCGACCACGTGGTGATGTACGCCGGTAGTGGTCCCTACGGCGCGTCCACCGTCATCGCCGCGGCGCACAGCGGCACCAACGTCTCGTACGAGCCACTCTTCACCTTCGGTCTCGTTGGCGCGTCCCGGCCGTAAGTTACGAGTTAGCCATCCGCACCTCCATTGTCATTCCCGCGTATAACGAGGCGCCGAGACTCGCGACTGGCTTCGAGCGACTACGGCCCATTCTCGACGAATTGGACCCCTCCGACACCGAAGTCGTCGTGATCGATGACGGCTCGAACGATGAGACCTTGCAAATCGCTCACGATCTCTACGGTGGGCTACCCCACACCCAGTTCATCCAACAGCCCGTCAACCGCGGTAAGGGGGCGGCCGTTCGACTCGGCATTGCCGTTGCGAAGGGCCAGTGCGTCATCGCCGCCGACGCCGACATGTCGATTAATCCCCGTCACTTCGTCGACATCGTGACGGTGCTGGCCGTGTCCGAGCTGGTACCGGGTTCGCGAGTTGACCACGGACACATTGATTACGACTCTGCGCTTCGCACCTGGGCCGGCAAGTCGTTCAACCGACTGGCGCGCCACTACAGCGGCACAACGCTGCGCGATACCCAGTGCGGGTGCAAGGGTTTTCAGCGAGGCCCGGCCCGACTCCTCGGCCTGCTCGGCCTGATCGACGGCTTCGCCTTCGACGCCGAAATTTTTTACTTAGCCAAGCAGTTGGGAATGCTCGTCACGCCACTCACCGTGACGTGGGACGACATCAGCGGCTCGTCGGTGCGCATGGGCCGCGACACGCTGGCCATGATCCGCGATCTGCGCGCGCTGCCGCGTACCCGTTACGTGAACCCAGTGGTGGAACTCGCGCGCGACGTGTCGGTGACCGACGTCATTGCGCCCGCGCGATCAACCCGGGTGCAGGGCCTCGTGATCGCGCGCGGCACGAGCAACTCGCTACTTGTGCTCCCGCGCGACGGCTCGTTGGCCGGGCTGGGCATCGCCGAAGCACTCAACGGCACGCTGCGCACGGCCGGGCTCGACGAACTGCGCGCTCGAACCTACGACGCGGTGTAGTTAACGCGCGGCAGGATCCAGTTAGCCACGAGTTCGGGCGCGCGGTCGCCCCACTCCTCGGCGGTGATCGCGTACCGGGTGTGGTCTTCCCAGGCGCCGTCGATCTCGAGGTAACGCTCGGCCACGCCCTCGCTGCGCAGGCCGAGCTTCTCCACCACCCGGCGCGACGGGCCGTTGCGGGGAATGATGTTGACTTCCGCGCGGTGCAGGCGCAGCGATTCGAAGGAGTACTGCAGGATGGTCACCACCGCTTCGGGCATGAGACCCTGGCCGGCCACCGACTCATCGATCCAGTAGCCAATGAAGGCCGACTGCAGGGGGCCGCGCTGAATTGACGACAGCGTGATCTCGCCCACGAAGCGGCCGCCGAAGAAGATGCCGAAGCCGAAGGCCGTGCCCATTTGGCGTTCGCGTTCGCGTACCGCGCAGCGGCTGACGAAACTGCGCTGGTCTTCTGCGAGCGACGAGGCGTGGGCCGAGCGCGGTTCCCACTTCACCAGCCAGTCGTGACAGCGCACGCGCACCTCTCGCCAACCCTCGTAGTCCTGCTCGTTCAAGGTGCGCAGTATCACGCGCCGACCGTGCAGCGTGATGGGTGAGAAGACCGAGCTTCGAGTGTTCACCACTGACTAATCCTCATACCCACATCGTGACAGGTGCCGGCCCCTCACGCACGATGACCAGACGACAGCGACGCCGTGATGCCGTTGAGGATATCGTTCTCGCTGCTCAAGAGTTCGTCGACCGCAAGGCGCTGCATCACCTCGTCGAGCACGTAGAGGCCCGCGACCAGTACGTCCTCGCGCCCGACCACCATGCCCGGATGCGTGAGGCGAACCTCCGGCGACTCGCTCGCCAACCAGTCGCGCCAGTGTTGCACGGTCCCTCGACTCAGGTGCCGGTGATGGACCACGTCGCGGTCGTAGACGGAGAGCCCCGAGTCCAGTTGGGCCAGCGTGGCGATCGTGCCGGCTAGGCCGACCAGGCGGACCTGCCCGGCCACCGTGGCGAAGGCCGGCACCGCGCCGAAGGCCCGATCCAGTTCGTTGTCAATCATGTCGCGCGCGGCCACTGCGCGCTCCGGCGTCACCGCGTCGCGACCGAGGGCCCGCTCGGTGACGCGCACGCAACCGAGTTGCATGGAGTAGCTGAACATTGTGGTGCCGAGCATCATGGCCATCTCGGTCGATCCGCCCCCGATATCGAGGATCACTGTGGTGCGTGAGTCGGGCGCCAGGTCCGACGTCGCGCCCGCGTAGGAGTAGCTCGCTTCCTGCGCGCCGCTCAACACCTCGCTCGGTACTCCGGTGATGTGCTGCGCCTGGGCGAGAAACAGGCCCCCGTTGCTCGCGTCGCGCACCGCGGAGGTGGCGACGAGCAGTCCGCGCTGCACGCCGGCCACGTCCATATACCCTCGGTACTCGCGAAGCACGTCGTAGGTGCGCGCCAAGGCGTCGTCGACGAGCTGGCCCGAGGCGTCGACGCCCTGGGCGAGGCGCGTGATGCACATCTCTCGACGAAGGGCGACGCCGTTCGCGTCCTCGATCAACAGGCGAGTCGAGTTACTGCCGCAGTCGAGCGCGGCGACGACGTCAGCCACGAACACCCTGGCGTATCACATTGGGCACTTCAATGCTCTCGGCCACCAAGGCGCCCACTGGGTCATCGGCCCCCACCAAGAAGTTGGCCAGATGCGCGTGCAGACACTTCACCCCGACCCGGGTCCCGCCCACGCCCCCGGTGGCCGCGACGAGATCGACGCGCACGACGGCCTCGGCGCGACGTTGCGCGTACTCTTCGTGGGTGCGCGCCAGATGCTGCGCGTCGACCAGCTGTTCGAAGCGGTGCACGCCGCCGCCGCCTTCGAGGCGACTCACGGCGTCGCGCAAGTCCGCGTCGACGAGCCAGAAGAGCGTTGGCATGGGCGTACCGTCACGCAGGTGAGGTTCGTTTTCGATCACCACCGGCCGGCCATCGTCGCGGCGCACGACCACCGCGCATCGTCCGGCGAGCGGTCGGCCCAGCAGTTCTTCTACCGCGGCGAGGTCGTCGGGCGACGCGTCATGAAAGGTGCTCAACGCCAGAATTCTAGGGTGTGCACGAATCGCGCGACGAAGCCGGTGGACGAACCATGCTTCTTCACCTGCGCACCGGCCCCGCTGGCGGCGAGTGACGAGACCGACGAGGGCGACAGCAGCGGCTGGAGGCCGGGATCGCCGGTGCTCTGAGTGACCGTGCCCGAACCGTCGCCGGGCAGGACCTGGATGAGGCTCTGACCGGGGTTGACCAATTGGTACTGCGAGCGCGCGAGCAGGGTCGCCGCGGACTTGGACGAGACGGACTTGGCCTGCAACTTTAGGGTCGCGTCTTCTTGTCTGATGGCGGCGATCTGGGCCGTCGTGACGTTGATTTCGCTCTGCTGGTGCCACAGGGCGCTCAGCGGGAACCAGAACACCAGCGTTGCGAGGGCCGTCACCACGGCCAGGGGCAGCATCCAGTGGTTACGATCCTGGTTTATGTAGTTATGAGTTGCTGTCACCGACCGCCCCCGACAAAGACGTTGCACCTAGAAAACGAGCCTGATCACCGAGTTGTTCCTCAAGTCTCAGTAATTGATTGTACTTGGCCACGCGCTCCGAACGTGCCGGCGCGCCACTCTTGATTTGACCGGCGTTGGTCGCCACCGCGAGATCGGCGATAAACACGTCCTCGGTTTCGCCCGATCGGTGCGAAATGACAGTGCTGTAGCGGTTTGTGTGCGCGAGTCGAATGGTGTCCAGGGTCTCGGTGAGCGTGCCGATCTGGTTCAATTTGATGAGAATTGAGTTGGCCACGCCCCCAACGATGCCCTTTTGCAGGAGCGTCGAGTTGGTCACGAAGTTGTCGTCACCCACTAACTGGATACGTTCGCCCAGCCGCTGGGTGAGCGCCGCCCAGCCGTCCCAGTCCTGCTCGGCCATGCCATCTTCGAGCGAGACAATTGGGTATCGGCTCGCCAGATCAGCCCAATAGTCGACCAACTCGAGACTCGACAGGACCCGGGATTCGCCGTCGAGGTGATAAGCGCCGTCGCGGAAGAATTCGCTCGAGGCCGGGTCCAGGGCAATCGCCACGTCGCGCCCTGGCGTTCGCCCGGTGGCCTCAATCGCTTCGACCAGAATCTTCACGGCCGCCTCGTTGTTCTCGAGGTCCGGCGCGAAACCGCCCTCGTCACCGACCGACGTCGCCAGACCGCGCTGGTCGAGCACCTTCTTTAACGAGTGATAGGTCTCCGAACCCCACTGCAGGGCCTCGGAGAAGGTGGCGGCGCCGATGGGCATCACCATGAACTCTTGAAAGTCGATCGAGTTCTTCGCGTGCACGCCGCCGTTGACGACGTTAAACATGGGCACCGGCAGTACGTGCGCGTTCACTCCCCCGATGTACTGGTAGAGCGGCAGCTCGCTCTCCATCGCGGCGGCCTTGGCGACCGCCAGCGACACCGCCAAGATTGCGTTCGCCCCCAAGCGGCCCTTGTTCTCGCTGCCGTCGAGGTCGATCATGGCGAAGTCCACACCGCGCTGGTCACCGGCGTCGTAGCCTTCGAGCGCGTCGTGGATTTCCCCGTTTACGTGGTGCACGGCGCCGAGCACTCCCTTGCCGCCCCATGCACCGTCACCGTCTCGGATCTCGACCGCCTCGCGCGATCCCGTCGACGCGCCCGAGGGAGAGGCGGCGCGGCCGAACGCCCCGGATTCCAAGTGCACTTCCGCCTCGACGGTGGGGTTGCCACGCGAATCGAGTATCTGGCGGCCAACAATGACTTCAATTGCGCTCATGGCATCTCCTAAAGGTCCAACCCAAGGTTACTTGGGTGCAATTACGGGGCCCAGCGACTCGGCGCGGCGAATCTCATCGCGCAGGCGCGTCGCGCGCGTGCGAAGCACGCCCTCGAGATCGACGCCCGACCACTGCGCGAGGTTAAGCAGGCCGCTCAACGCGTCGCCCCACTCATCCTCGACGCGCGAGCTCGAGGCCGCGTCGTTAGCCGCGTCGGCGCGCACTGGTAACGCCGTGATGGCCGCGAGCGATTGAGCCTTGGCCGCTTCACCATTAGGCTGATTCAAGTCGACGTGCGTAGCCTTGCGCAACAACTTGGCGTACAGAGTGAGCGCCGGCAACTGCCAGGCAATGCCGTCGGTCACGCTGTCGCGGCCCTTCTCGGCGCGCTTGAGCATCTCCCAGCGCGACGCGACTTCATTCGAGCCCGTCACCTGCACGTCGCCAAAGACGTGGGGGTGACGACTGATCAACTTGAGACGAACCGCGTCGGCAATGGAGGCAAAGCTGAACAGTTCCTCCTCGTCGCCGAGTTCGGCGTGAAAGATGATCTGGAACAACAGGTCACCGAGTTCTTCCTGCACGTGCTGGGTCACCTCGTGGGTCAGCTCGCCGCTGGCCTGGACGTGCACCAGGGCTTCTAACGCGTCGAGCGCTTCGTAGGCCTCCTCGAGCAAGTGGCGCGTCAGCGAGGCGTGGTCTTGTTCTTGGTCCCAGGGACATTCGCTGCGCAGGCGACGCATCAAGTCCAACAAGTCATCGGTGGCGTCGCCCGCCGTGCGCAGTTCATCGATCCACAGTGACGTGAGGTGGTCGGCCCGGGCGAACGTGGACAACTCTGCGGCCGGCATGGTGACGATCTCCTCGTCGTCGAGGCCCACGTGATGCAACACTGTCACCAACGTGACACTCGCCAGTCGACTCGCCACGGTCGCCAAGACCTCGGGCGCGTAGGTCTGCAGCACCAGCAACGGCCCCGGACCGCGCAGGGGCTCGCTCGAAGAGAGCGCGTCCACCACGCGCAACGCACTGGCCATGGGATCGCGGCCCAGCGCCGCGCAGGCCACGTCGATGACCGAGACCGCCGCTTCGGTGACGGTGCGAACGTCGGTGCGCGCGCGCAGTAGTTCGACCGTACGTTCGGCGACGGTCGGCGAACCCGGCACGATGTAGAGCACTTCGGCGTTGGGCGAGGTCGTCGCGAGCAACACCAGGTTGTCGACGATTTCTTGGTACAACACGTCAAAGGAGTCGGCGCGCTCATACCAATCGTCGTAACTCGCCACGTCGCCCAACGCGCGGGCGCCGGGGTGGATACGCGTGCGCAGCCGCGCCACCGGCGCGTTTCGTATCAACTCCATCGTGCGCTGGGTGACGAGTTCGATGCCGCCAGGACCTAGACCAACAACGCGGACGACCGGCCGGCTACTGATAGACGCTGGCACGAGTCGTCAACGACTTGGCTCGCGTGACGTCCGCCTTGGCCGGCAGTCCGGGCGCGAAGACACTGGCCCCGGCGGAGCTCAGTCCCCACTGCCCGAACGCCGGGTCCACGTCGACGGCGGCGCGATACACGATCGTCTCCTCGGCGGCGTGGGCCGAAGTGGCGTTCTGGCTCTGCAGGTCGGCCAGCACCGCGCTGGCCGCCTGGGCGTAGGGGGTGACGGTGCGCGCGGTGGGTGCGACGAAGAGCGCGTCGGTGGCGCCGTTGTAACTGATGTCCTGGGGAGTGATGGGGAAGGTGTTGAGCGCGGTCGAGCCCACGTCGCTACGCACCGAGGCGAAGCTGGTCGAGGTTGGCGCGAAGCAGCCGACCGCGCCGCCCTTGGTCTTCGAAGAGTCGATGGAGAATTTTGTGGCCAACGCGGCGACCGACGCGCCGCCCGCCTGGGCCGTGGCGAACGCGCTGGTCTGGGTGAGGGGCACGACGGCCACACTCACGCACAGGGTGTCGTAGTCGGCACTGTGGCTGGCGAAGTACGCCTTCACTGACTTGGTAGTGAGCGGAATCGTCTTGTCGAGCTTGTTCACCAGGTAGAGCGAAGAGTCCTGGGACGCGATCTCCGCGTTGCGCATTTCCGCGGGCATGGCCGCCAGCGCGACCGCCGCCGACCCGGGACAGTTGTACTGCTTGGCGGCGGCGGCCTGGGTCAGCTGGCTCTCGAGCGACGTCTCGGCGCTAGCCAGCGTGGCGGGCGTCGAGTGGTACTTGAGATGGTCCGTCGCGTACTGCGTGATCGCCAGGCCCTCGATGCGCAGGTTGGCCCAGGCCGCGGCGCCGGAGGCGGCGAACGTGGTGGCGCCTCCGCCGCTGACGAAGCTCACGGGATCGAGCGCGGTCAGGTAGCACTGCAGCGCGGGTGTCGCGGCAATGGCGGTCAGTTCCGAGCGAAAGGTATTGCCCGAGACCCGCGCGCCATTGACGCCGAGCCCCGACGAGGCGCTGGAGAGGCCAAAAATCGCGGCTCCCACGAGGGCAACTACGAGGAAGGCAATGAGTCGACGCACTCCATCCATGCTAACGAGTCGCCACTATTGGCTCGTCGTCACCGCCACCAACGCACCCAGCAGTTGGAATAACGCGGTGGGCGAAGCGTCTTGGGCCGACACCTCGATGCGTAGTTCCTTGGTCGCTCCGACGTACGCGCGCGAGCCGTGGAGTCGGCGCAGTCGTATCTGTTGACTCGTCGAGAGCTCCAGCGGGCCCAGCTTCACCACCGGTTTTGATCGCACGCCCACCTTGGCCGGCATTACCACCACGGAACTGATGCCCAGAGCGAGGCAGGTCAGGCGCAGCTGCGCCAGTTCCAACAGTCCCACCGCCGCGCTCGGTAGCGCACCGTATCGGTCCTGCCACTCCGCGCGCAGGTCCTCGAGCTCGTCCATCGTGGTGACGCCCGCGAGATGGCGGTAGGCCTCGAGACGGGCGTCGTCGGCCTCGACGTACTCCTTGGGCAGGTGCGCCTCGCCCGGCACGTCGAGATTTACGGTGACTACTTCGGGCACGACGAATCCCTTGGCGTCGGCCACCGCCTCAGCGACCAACTGCACGTAGAGGTCGTAACCCACCGCGGCGACGGGTCCGGACTGGTCGTGACCCAACAGGTTGCCGGCGCCGCGGATCTCCAGGTCGCGCATGGCGATCTTGAAGCCGCTGCCCAGCGCCGTGTTGTCACCGATCGTGCGCAGTCGTTCGTAGGCCGTCTCGGAGAGCACCCGGTCAGCGGGGTGAAAGAGGTAGGCGTAGGCGCGCTGGGCACTGCGACCGACGCGCCCGCGCAACTGGTGCATCTGGCCGAGACCGAGCCGTTCGGCGCGGTCGACGATCAGGGTGTTGACCGACGGCAGGTCGATACCCGATTCGACGATGGTGGTGCAGACCAGGACGTCAAAACGTCGCTCCCAGAAGTCGACCATCACCCGTTCGAGGGTGCCCTCGTCCATCTGACCGTGGGCCACGGCAATACGGGCGTCGGGCACCAACTGACCGAGGCGCTTGGCCGCCTGATCGATATCGGCCACGCGGTTGTGCACGAAGAAGACCTGGCCCTCGCGCAACAGCTCGCGGCGGATGGCCTCGACGACGGCCGGCTCTGAGTACTCACCGACGTGGGTGAGAATCGGGCGACGGTCGGCCGGCGGCGTGGTGATCATCGAGAGGTCGCGGATGCCGGCGAAGGCCATCTCCAGGGTTCGCGGTATGGGACTAGCGCTCAACGTCAAGACGTCGACCCCGATCGAGCGCGACTTTATCGCTTCCTTGTGATTGACCCCGAAGCGCTGCTCTTCGTCCACGACCAGCAGACCGAGGTCCTTGAAGGACACGTTCTCGGACAAGAGTCGGTGCGTGCCGATGACCACGTCGACCTTGCCCTCGCGCAGGCCGGCCACGGTCTCCTTGGCTTCGGCGTCGTCGACGAAGCGACTGAGCAGCGCCACGTGGACCGGGAAGCCGGCGAAGCGGTCGGTCATGGTCGCGAAGTGCTGGCTGGCGAGCAGGGTGGTCGGCACCAGCACGGCCGCCTGCTTGTTGTCCTGGACCGCCTTGAAGATGGCCCGCACGGCGACCTCGGTCTTGCCGAACCCCACGTCGGCGCAGATCAAGCGGTCCATTGGTCGGGCCAGTTCCATGTCGGCCTTCACGTCCTGGACCGCCTGGGCCTGGTCGGCGGTCAGCGTGTAGGGAAAGAGTTCCTCCATCTCGCGCTGCCAGGTGGTGTCGGGGCTGAAGGCGTGACCCACGGCAATGGTGCGCAGCCGGTAGAGGTCCACCAGTTCCTGGGCGACCAGGTAGGCCGCCGCGCGAGCCTTGGCCCGGGTCTTTTGCCACTCCGCGCCGCCCATGCGCGACAGCGCCGGCGAGTCGCCGCCGGAGTAAGGGGTGAGGGCGTCGATCTGTTCGGTCGGCCAGTAGCTTCGCCCGTCCTTGAACTGCAAGATGAGATAATCGCGCGTCGTGCCGTTAATGGCGCGCGTGGTGGTGCCCGAAAACCGCGCCACGCCGTGCTGGCGATGCACCACGTAACTGCCCACCGCCAGGTCATCGAAGAAGCCGTCGACGTTGCGGGCGCGCGTACGCGCGACGCGGTGCACCGTGCGCCGACCGGTCAGGTCGCTCTCGCTCCAGACCACGATCTCGGGCTCGTCGAGACTGAAACCCGAGGGCAACGAACTCTGCAGGACCGTGATGCGAACTTCGAGCACCTGGTCGGGGTCGGTGGTGACCGCGAGGCCCTCCGCGCGCAGTTGCTCGGCCATGCGCTCGACCGCCGCGGCGTTGGAGGTCAGCACCACGCCGCGGCGCTGGGGCGACCAGTTGCGCACGTGCGCGGCGATGCGCGAGGCGTCACCCTGCACGACCGGCGGCGAGCCGAGGCCGGTGGTGCTGGCCGCGAGCGCGCCCACCGTGGCGTCGAGCGACACGTCGATGCGTCCGGCCAACACGTCGTGCCACGCGGCGTGCAGCAAGGGGACCTGGGACGTGGCCTGCCAGGTCGCGGCCACCGCATTGGTGAGTTCGCGCTCTTCGTCGAGCAACTCGGCCAGGCGATGAGCGACGCGCTCGGGTTCGACGACCACGACGGTGGCGCCTTCGACCTCGTCGAGCAGGGTGCGCGGTTGATCGATGAAGAGCGCCATCCAACCCTCCATGCCGTCGAACAGCTGTCCGGTCGCGATGCGGTCGAAGGCGGAGCGGCCCCAGGGGTTGGAGGAAATCAACTCTTCGGCGCGCCGCCTCGCGTGCTCGTCGGGCATCCACTCGCGCGCCACCGCGATCGAGGCCTCCACCAGGTCGCTGAGCGATCGTTGATTGGCGATGTCGAACGTCGTCAGCCGGTCAACCTCGTCGCCGAAGAAATCGAGCCGGATCGGGTCGTGGCCCTGCGCTGGCCACACGTCGACGATGCCGCCGCGCACGGCGAACTCGGCGCGGTGCTCGACCAGACTCTCGCGCCGGTAACCCGTGGCGGCGAGCTGGCTGATGAAGTTGTCGCGATCGAGTTCGGCGCCGCGGCGCACGATCAGTGGCTCGCGCAGAGGTTCGGGGGCCAGCACCTGAGCGATCGAGCGGGCCGACGCCACCACGATGCGCGGGCGCAGCGATTGGCCCAGTTGCCAGCGCAGCAACGCGCGCGAGGCCATCACCGCGCTGTCGGGGCTGACGCGCTCGAGGGGGTGGGTGTCCCAACCGGGCCACAAGACCACCGCGGCGTCGTCGTCCATCAACGCGGCCAACGCGTCGCGCAACTGCTCGGCGTCGGTTGACGTCGCCGTGACCGCCACGACGAGGTCGGCTTCTAGGGCGCAGGCCCCGACCGCCAAAGGCGTCGCGTAACTACCGGGTGTGAAGGACCCGGTGGCGTTGGCCTCGCGCAATGACGGTCCTACCAGGTCGAGTACGCGCCTCAGTCCGCGTGATTCAGCCACGGGCGCCGTTCACGCGCCGCTGTGCATCGTCGAAGTCGTAGTCGAGCAGGAGTTCAATCGCGTCGGCGGCGTCGGACACGTCGACGGCCAGGGCCTCCTTGCGCGCCCCGGTCGGGCGTTGCAACACGTAGTCGGCTCCCTGTTCCTTTCTCACCGGTTTGCCAATGCCGATGCGCAGGCGCGCGAACTCGTTGGTGCCGAGCGTCTGGGCGATCGAACGCAGACCGTTGTGCCCGGCCAGTCCGCCGCCTTGCTTGAACTGGAGGCGGCCCGGCTCGAGGTCGAGTTCGTCGTGGGCAATGACGAGCCGACTGAGGTCCTGAAGTGAGGTGCGTCGCAGCAGGGGCGGCAGCGCGGCGCCCGACTCGTTCATGAAGGTCGTGGGCACGGCCAACGTGACCGGCCCGTTGGGCGTAGGCACGGTGACTGTGACGCAGCGTTGGCGGCGCTCGAGCGAAAACGTGACACCGCGTCGCGTGGCCACCAGGCGCACCGCGTCGCCGCCAACGTTGTGGCGCGAACCGGCGTAGTCGGCACCGGGATTGGCCAGGCCCACGATGACCAGGGTGCTGGCGCTACCTCGCCGACCCTCTTCTCGCGCGCGCCGAAGCGCCACGGCGAACTATTCCGGAGCGTCGACGGGAGCGACCACAACCGCTTCCGCCGGCTTGACGGTCGTCAGCGCCACGCGTCCGGCGCGGGTCGTGACCACCGGTGTCGCGGGGTCGCCCACGGCCTCCACGCCCTTGGCGAGGATCACGTGTTCAATGTGAATGGAGTCGCCGACCTTGAGTTCGGAGATGTCCACGTCGATGTGCGTCGGGATCTGGTCAGGACGGGCCCGCACTTCGAGGCTGAACATCTGCTGGTCGACTTCCCAGTCGGCGTGACGAATCTCCACCGCGTCACCCACCAGGTGCAGCGGCACTTCGGTCACCACGGGCTTGTTGGGATCGACGACCTGAAAGTCAATATGCGAGACGGTGCCGCGCACGGGGTGGCGCTGGATCTCACGGGCCATAACGAGAAAGTTCTGGCCCTCGGCGTCGAGGTTGATCAACGAGTTAAGTCCCTGCTCACCCGAGACGGCGGTGCGAAATGACTTGGCGTCGACCGAAATGGCCAACGTCCCGGCGCCGCCGCCGTAGACAACGGCCGGAATCGAGCCGGACGCTCGCAGACGGCGCGCGTTACGCGATCCCTTGGCGCGAGTCAACGACGCGCTCAACGTGGCCTGTGACATAAAAGCTCCTCTAGCGAATGACTGGTTCGTCCCGAAGCGGACCGTACACAGGAAAACAAGTCTAGCCTGCGACGCCGAACAAGTGCCTAGAGCAGATTCTCCCCGCCGAAGATGTCCGAGACGGACGAGTCCTCAAAAATCGCGGCGATGGCGTTGGCCACGATGGTGGCGATCGAGAGGATCTCCAGCTTTTCGAAGCGCCGTTCCGGGGGTAGCGGCAACGTATCGGTGACGATGACTCGACTGACCGGAGCGTTAAAGAGTCGGTCCACCGCCGGGGGCGAAAAGATGGCGTGGGTGGCCATGACCCATATCTCCTCGGCCCCGTGCGCCTTCAAGAGGTCGCAGGCCGCGACGATGGTGCCGGCGGTGTCGATCATGTCGTCGATGAGCACGCAGTGGCGCCCGTTGACGTCACCGACGATGTGGCGCGCTTCGGCGACGTTCTTGACGCCGCGCGGTCTGGTCTTGTGCACCAGCGCGAGGTCACAGCCCAGGTGCTGGGCGTAGCGTTCGGCGACCTTCACCCGTCCGGCGTCGGGAGCCACCACCACCAGGGTGTGCGGATCGGCGTGCTCCTTCAAGTAATCCTCGAGCACCGGGGCGGCGACCAGATGGTCCACCGGGATGTCGAAGAAGCCCTGGATCTGCCCGGAGTGGAAATCCACCGAGAGCACGCGGGTCGCCCCGGCCACCTGGAGCATGTCGGCGATGAGCTTGGCGGTGATCGGCTCGCGCCCGGCCGATTTACGGTCTTGGCGCGCGTAGCCGTAGTTGGGGATCACGGCCGTGATGCTCTTGGCCGAGGCCCGCTTGGCGGCGTCGATCATGATGAGCTGCTCGACCACGGCGTCGTTGACCGGCGAGGAGTGGGTCTGGATGATGAAGACGTGGGCCCCGCGGATCGATTCGTCGAAACGGCAGTGGATCTCGCCGTTAGCGAACTCGCGCAGGTTCGCTTCGGTCAGTTTGACGCCCAGTTTGTCGGCGATGTCCTCAGCGAGGACGGGGTGACATCGCCCCGAGACGATTACCAGACGTCGCTTCGCGAGTGTCTCCACAGCGCCAGCGTACAAGGTGCGTCGGGTGGCGCTAGCGAGTTCGGTATTCGAACGGGGCGACGACCTCGGCGTTGTCCACCTTGGACCCCGGCGTCATCACCACGAACGAGTGCACGGTGGCGTCGGCGCCGACGTGCGCGTTGGTCGCTTCGACCATGCCGACCCGGGCGTTCTCACCCACGTACACGTCGCTCAGGTTGGCGTTCGGTCCGATCTGGGCTCCGCGCTGAATGACGCAGTGACCCTTTAACACACAGCCCGGCAGCAGCGAGACCTCGGGGCCTAGCACCACGTCAGCGTCGACGTAGGTGTGCGCGGGGTCCCACATGGTGACGCCGCGCTTCATCCATCGTTCGTTGATGCGCGTGCGCAGCGCCGCTTCGGCCTCGGCCAACTGCAGGCGGTCGTTCACGCCCTGGGCCTCGCTGGCGTCGTCGAGCAGCACCGCCTTGGTCTCGTGGCCGGTGTCGTGCAGCACGGCAATGAGGTCGGTCAGGTAGTACTGGTTCTGGGCGTTCTGACGGTCCACTCGGCGCAGCGCCGGGCCCAGCAAACTCTTGCGCACCACCATGATTGAAGTGTTGACCTCGGTAATGGTCCGCTCGGAGGACGTGGCATCACGCTCTTCAATGATCCTGGCGACCGAACCGTCCTTGTCGCGAATGATGCGCCCGTAACCCGACGGGTCGGCCACGATCGCGGTCAGCACCGTCAGCGCCGCCTGGCTCTGGCGGTGCTGGGCCAACAACGAGCCCACCGTGGCTGCGCGCAGCAGGGGCGTGTCGCCCGGCAGGATCAGGACGTCGCCTTCGGCCCCGCCGCTCTCGTCTTCAATCGTGGGTAGCGCCACCGAAACAGCATGTCCAGTGCCCAACTGTTCGTACTGCTCGACGAACGTCAGGTGCACGTCGGCTCGCGCCCGCTCAGTCAGGGCCTTTTCGACCCAGGTCGCACCGTGGCCCACCACCACGACCGTCGCGCGCACTTCTTCGTGGGTGGCGGCGTCGAGCACGTAGAGCACCATCGGGCGACCGCACAGGTGGTGCAGCGGCTTGGGCCGCGAGGAACGCATTCGGGTTCCCTCGCCCGCGGCGAGCACCACGACGAAAGTAGGTCGAGTCACGACTTCATCTCTAGCAGCCATGGACGGCCAATCCAAGTTGAGGGACAGTCGCTCGGGCAAAACGCTGGCCCCGTCGCGCGGGGACTGGTGATTCGCGCCCTCCACGAACGTGACGGCGACTCGCGCCGCAAATCTCGATCGGGCTCAGTCGCATCGCGCCCACTCTCAGGGCCTACGCAGCGGCGTGCAATGCGTCGAGCAGGTGGCTGATCTTGGCGGTGGCCACGCCGATACAGCGGTCGGCGGCGCCGTAGGTCAGGTACACGACGTCGCCGTCGGAGTGCGCACCCTGGACGAAGACGACGTTGTCCACGTCACCGCGCAGTTCCCAGTCGAGTTCGGGCACCAAGAGGGGGTGGGGCAAGCGGCTGCGCAGGCGTCCCGTCATCCGGTCGAGCAGCGCCAGATTGACGGTGTAGGCACCGTCGGCGCGACGCTCGTGGAAGAACAGGAGGAAACCGGCTTCGGTTTCGATGGGCGGCGCGCCCGCGCCGATGCCCAGGGCCCCGCGCGACGGGCGAATGAGCGTGTGGGCGTCGAGGTTGGCCAGGTACTCGTCCCAGTATTCGGGCCCGGCGTGCCACAGGTGATCGATGTCGTCGAAGACGGCCAGTTGCATGTCGGGCTGGATGCGGTGAATGAGCGCCACGCGCTGGTCAGCCAGGCTAAAGACAATCGCGTCCTTGTTGGCAATGTCAGGCGGGCCTAGGAGCTGACCGCTCGACTCTTCGAGGGAGAACTGCTTAGCGTCCCAGTTAAGACGGTGCGCGCCGATGCGCCACGGCAGACCGCTCTCGTAGGGCGGCAGGTTGGTGTAGGTCATGACGATGTACTCTTCGTCGCCGCTGCGCACGCGTTGCACGCGGGGATCTTCGAAGCAGTGCACGCCCAATTCACCGGCGCGGCACAGCACGTAGGCGAAGGAGTAGGAGCGACCGTCGGTGGAGGTAAAGACCAGGACGTCCGATATGTAGTCGAGAAAGCGCGGGCCCGGACCGACGTTGCGGGTGTAGCCGTCGCGAATGCCGCGCGCGAAGAGATGATAGAGGCCGTCATGATGAAGCAGGCCGGCATTAAATACCGCCCCGTAGCCCGGAACCGATTCAGCCTCAATGACAGGACGATCGTGCAACCGACGAGCGTGCGACTTATCTTTTGAAACCCTCAACACAATTTCCACCTGGCTCCTTGCACGCCTTGCCTCCGAAAGGGTGCAATTGCCCTATGTTGGATACAGAGTTTAGAAGTTAACAAGTTCCGATTGGGGGATGCAAATGGGCCGCGACAGCGAACCACGTGAGATGTTCAAGCGTTTCAGCGGCAATCCGATCCTCGGCGCCCAGGACTTCCCCCACAACGTGAACGCCGTGTTCAATCCCGGGGCCACCGAGTACAACGGTGAGACACTGCTGTTGCTGCGCGTCGAGGACCGCACCGGCCTCTCGTCACTGGTCGTGGCGACCAGCCATAATGGCCTGACCGATTGGGAAATTGACCTACATCGCGGTTTGGCGCCCCACGAGGACCTGGTCGAGGAGCACTGGGGCATCGAGGATCCGAGGATCACCCGCATTGGCGACGAGTACTACGTGGTCTACGTTGGCTACTCGGCCTTCGGACCGCTCGTGAGCCTGGCCAAGACCGGAGACTTCGTGACCTGGGAGCGCTGCGGCGTGCTGATGCCACCCGAGGACAAGGACGCCGCGCTCTTTTCGACGACCTTCGACGGCCGCTGGGCCCTCATCCACCGTCCGGTACCAGCGATGCCGGGACTCGGCGTGCACATGTGGCTCTCCTACAGCCCCGATTTCCACTACTGGGGCGAGGCGCAAGTATTGCTCGCCGCTCAGCGCGGCAGTCACTGGGACGCCAACAAGGTCGGGCTCGGTCCCCCGCCGATGCTCACCAAGGCTGGCTGGCTGGTGTGCTACCACGCGGTGCGCACCACGGCGTCGGGGTCGATCTACCGAATCGGCCTGGCCCTGCTCGACCGCGACGACCCGGCCAAGGTGATCGCGCGCTCCAAGGAATGGGTCATGGGCCCGCGCGAAGGCTACGAGCAGTCGGGTGACGTGCCCGGCGTCGTCTTTCCCTGCGGCTGGATCCTGCGCGACGACGGCGACACCGTGCATCTGTACTACGGCGCCGCCGACACCGTGGTGTGCGTCGCCGAGGTGAGCCTGGCCGCCATGCTGACGCACTTGGAAAGTCACTCGGGACCGCTCAACACGATCGGTACGCCGCCGAGCGAGATTCGTGGCGTGACTGGATGATGGGCTCCTCACCAGCAGTTGGGCGCGGCGGGTAGGTAGCCGCAGCAAAACGACCCGCCGTTCGCTCGCCAAGTTCTACGATTTGCAAAGTGGGTCAGGATAGTTACGACGAGTTTTCCTTTTTCCAGGAGAACCTCAACGAGTGGAACCTCGACGTGGCCGTGCCACACGTACGCCGGTTCTTCGTGGCCGTCGACGGACTGCGCCAGCTGAGCGGACTTCAGTGGGGCGACGACGAACCCCAGCTGGCCCTCCTACACGGCGGGGCGCAGAACGCTCACACGTTCGACACGGTGGCCCTCGCCATGCAGCGCCCGCTGGTGGCGATTGACCTACCGGGCCACGGGCACTCCGATCCCTCGCCCTACGGTCTGTCGGCGCCGACCAGTCACGCCCTTGACGTCGCGCGGGCCCTCGAACAACTCCTCGATGGTCCCCGGCCACTGGTGGGCATGTCGCTCGGCGGTCTCACGGCCATCCTGGTCAGCCGAGCGCGGCCCGACCTGGTCAGTGCCCTGGTGTTGATCGACATCACCCCGGGCGTCAACGCCGCCAAGGCCCGCCACATCACGGACTTCGTCAATGGCCCCACTTCCTTCGACGACTTCGACGCGTTGCTCGCGCGAACCGTGGCCCACAATCCCACCCGCTCGGTCGCTTCGTTGCGCCGCGGCATCATGCACAACGCAGTGCAGCGAGACGACGGCGCGTGGGTCTGGCGCCACCAACAGCACCCGAAGTCTGAACTCGCGGCTCCCGCCGTGGGCGACCTGTGGGCGATGCTCGAAGAGCTCGAAATGCCCGTCACGCTGCTGCGCGCGATGGCGCCGGGCTCGGTGGTCGACGACGACGACGAGGCGGAATTGTTGCGGCGCAACCCCCACGCCCTCGTGGTGCACGTTGCGGGCGCGGGTCACTCGATCCAGGGCGACGCGCCGCTCGAGCTCGCGGCGCTGCTCAACCGCTTATGTCCTTGATTTACCTGGCTGGCGGGGGAGGGCTCGAACCTCCAACGACCGGATTCAAAGTCCGGCATTCTGCCAATTGAATTACCCGCCACAGCAAATACGTAACAATCTTCAGAGATTCTTACCGAATGACTGGCGATGGTTAATGCCTACTTGCAACACTAGAGCCTGACCGTACTAATACGAAAGACCAGCCGTGACCTCCGCTCCCACTCCCACCTCCTACATCGCCATCGTGGACGACGACGCCGCGATCCGCACCGCGCTCGGACGGGCGCTGCGAATGGAGAACTACGACGTGGAACTCTTCGAAGACGGCACGGCCGCGCTGCGGTCGATTCAACTGCGCGCGCCCGACGCGATTGTGCTCGACCTGCAACTGCCCGACATCGACGGGTTGGAGATCTGCCGGCGAATACGAAGGGCCGGTGATTCCACGCCGATTCTCATGCTGACCGCGCGCGACGCGGTGAACGACCGGGTGGCGGGCCTGGACGTGGGCGCCGACGACTACCTCGTCAAACCCTTCGACCTCGCCGAATTGCTAGCGCGACTGCGCGCGCTGCTGCGCCGGCGCAACGTCGGCGAGGGCGACGAGATGGTGCTGCGCTTCGAGGACTTGAGCCTGAGTCCCCAGACCCGCGAAGTGCGAAGGGGCGACCGCTCCATTGAACTGACCAAGATCGAGTTCGACCTGTTGGAGTTATTCCTCCAGCACCCGCGCCAGGTGCTGACCCGCGACCAGATCCTCGACCTGGTGTGGGGCTACAACTTTGATTCCGGAACCAATTCGCTCGCCGTCTACATTGGCTACCTGCGCCGCAAGCTCGAAGAGGGCGGCGAGCCACGACTGATTCAAACGGTGCGCGGCGTCGGGTACGCACTGCGCACCTCGTGACCTTTCGATCACGGGTGATCTTTGCCACCGTCGGGGTGGCCGCCTTCGTCGTGGTGCTCGCCTGTCTCGCCTCGTTCCTGACGACGCGAAACGCACTGCTCAACTCAGTGGACCAATCGTTGATTCAGGCCTCGCAGTCCCCCGGCCACCACCTCGGTAACGATGCGCCCTACACCGGCGCGTACTTCGAACTGGTGCTGCCCAGCGGACAGAGCACCCCTACCTCTAACGTAAAGATCGACGCGACGATCCTCAAGGTCGCTCACGACAAGGAGAGCCAGGTACTTCGCACCGTGCAGATCGGTGGCGACTCCTACCGTGAACTCATCATCGGGCTGCCGGCCAATTCGCTGGTGGGCTGCGACAGTGGCCTGTGCACGGTACCGACCACCTCGGCCGAACTCTTCATCGTCGACATCACCGGTCAGGTCAACGAACTGGGCCACCTGCTCGACACCTTGTTGCTCGTGGCCGCGGCCGGGGTGCTGCTCGCCCTGGGACTCGGTTTCTTCATCGCCCGCGCCGCACTTCGCCCACTCGAATCAGTGACCAACGAAATCGAAGAGGTCGCCGAGACCAACGACATGAGCCACCGCATCGACGCCGGAGGCGTCGATGAGCTGGGACGACTGCGCCAAGTCTTTAACCAACTTCTGAGCACGGTGGAAAATAGCCAGGCGCTCCAGCGACAGTTGGTCGTCGACGCCAGCCACGAGTTGCGCACGCCGCTCACATCGCTACGCACCAACGCCCAGGTGCTCTCGCGCGCCGACGAACTCGGCGCCGAGGACCTGCACCAACTCACCCACGACATGGTCACCCAGGTCGACGAGTTGTCGGCGCTGGTGGCCGACCTGGCCGAGTTGGCGCGCGGTGAACGCAGCGAAGGCGTGCCCGAGTCGCTTCGCCTCGACGAGTGCGTCGACGAGTGTGTCGATACGGCCCGGACGTACGCCCGGATACGCGACATCACCATCGACGCCCACATCGAGGCCTCAATGGTGCACGGACGGCGCGACCGATTGGTCCGGGCGCTGAGCAACCTGCTCACCAACGCCGTGAAGTTCACCCCCGAGGGTGGTCACATCATGGTGTCCACCACTGAGGGCACGATCACGGTCGCTGACAGTGGCCCGGGCATCAGCGATGACGACCGGGCCCACGTCTTCGACCGCTTCTGGCGCTCGGCCTCGGCGCGCGCCCTGCCCGGCTCGGGACTGGGACTTTCGATCGTGGCCCAGGTGGTGTCCGAACTCCAGGGCTCGGTAAGCGTGGACAACGACCCCGAGCTGGGCGGCGCACGCTTCACGATAACCCTGCCGATTGAGTCTGATTCGTAGGCAAATCACCCACTTTTGTCGATTTTCTTACGTGGCGACTCACAACTGCTTTGCGAGGCGAGTCACACTTTAGGTGGAGCATTCATCTTGAGAACCCCTTTGCGCACCCCCCAGCAACGTGACCGACGCTACGCATCGAGCGCGTCGCCGAGCCGTCCTAAGTCAAATCCCACGGATTTGGCCCGTTTTGGAAACCTAGTAAGGTTCTACGAGCCATGGGATCACTAATAAAGAAGCGCCGCAAGCGCATGCGCAAGAAGAAGCACAAGAAGATGCTTAAGCGGACTCGCTTCCAGCGTCGCGCCGCCGGTAAATAAGTAGATCTAGGCCTCTCGAGGTCTGGCGGACACTCGAAAGAAGCTAAGCACCCCGTCGGGACCCGCCATTTCGAGGTGGGG